>SXGQ01457247.1_pt1 | contig 21230 bp, 21 predicted proteins | sample 3178371 | NCBI WGS metagenome assembly SXGQ01 (sample SAMN11356859, study PRJNA531348) | freshwater metagenome | isolation source: freshwater sample F1-20 | place: China: Fuxian Lake, Yuxi | collected 2017-12-25 | reverse complement strand
TTCTACTAAATAATATTTACTCAAGTATAAAAATTTTTTTTTTATTATTTTTATTTCATTAATTATAAAAAATAATAGCAAACAGTTTATTTTAATAAGATTTTTTAATAAACTCATTTTAGCTTTGTCGTATTTGTTGTATTCAAAATTATATACTTACTGATTAATGCTTAATATACTTGAATAATAGTTATATGGATTATATAGTTCATATTTACTAGCTATCTTTTTTATAGTTAATTATACATTTGTTTAATTAATAAATTAAATTTGTCTTTAATTTTAATTAAAAATTTTTATGAAGAAAATACTAATCACAGGAGCATCAGGATTTATTGGTTCACATTTAACTGAAAAATTAGTAAATTTAGGTCATACCGTAAGAGTAATTGTGCCCTATAATGTTGAAAATTCCTGGGGCTGGCTTGATTATGCAGATGCTAAAATAAAAAATAATTTTGAAGTTATATCTGGTGACATTTGCGATCAAGATTTAATTAATAAAAGTGTAAAAGATGTTGATGTAGTTTTTCATTTAGCTGCATTAATATCTATACCTTATTCCTATATATCCCCAAGAAGTTATGTGTCAGTAAATATAACAGGCACACTAAACTTATTAGAGGCGGCAAGAACTCATTCAGTAGAGTTGATTGTAAACACCTCTACAAGCGAAGTGTATGGTTCATCCCAGTATTCGCCGATAGATGAATTACATCCTCTTAATGCTCAGTCACCATATGCGGCATCCAAAATTGCAGCTGATCAATTATGCTTATCTTATAATAAGTCTTTCAATCTTCCTGTTACTATAATTAGACCTTTTAACACTTTTGGACCAAGGCAATCTTTAAGAGCTGCAATTCCAACTATGATTACTCAAGTTATTATAAATGAAAAAGAGATTAATTTAGGAAACTTAATCTCGAAGAGAGATTTTTCTTATGTTGATGATACGGTCATGGGTTTCGTATCTTGTTTATCAAATAAGAAATGTATTGGTGAAGTAATTAATTTGGGATCCGGATATGATTTTTCTATGCAAGAAGTTCTATTAATTATTGAAGATATTTTAAATAAAAAATTAAAAGTAAAAATTGATCATAACAGAATTAGACCAGAAAAAAGCGAAGTAAATCATTTATTATCAAATAATACCAAAGCAAAAAAATTATTAAATTGGGAACCTCAATTTAAAGGTAAAAAAGGTTTTGAAGAAGGAATTAGAAAAACTATTCAATGGTTTAGTAAAAAAGAAAATCTTTCATTATATAAATCGAATATTTACAATGTGTAAATGAGAAAAAAAATACTTTTCTTCTCCGGAAGTAGAGCTGATTATGGTCTTTTATACCCTTTAATAAGTCATTTTGAGAATAATAAAAAATATACAAGCAAACTATTTTTAAGTGGACATCATTTTAGTAAAAAATATGGAGTTACTTATGAAGATATTAAAGGAAAAATAAAAAACATATACAAATCAAAAACAAGATTAAAGAATACTAACAATAGGAATATTATTGAACTAATTCTTGAAACAGCAAAAGAATTAAAAAATTTTTTATCTAAATTTAAACCTCATTTATTAGTTATTCTTGGTGACAGATATGAGTTGTTATCTGTGACAATTCCTTCTTTTTTTTTTAAAATTCCTATATTACACTTACATGGTGGAGAAAAAACTACAGGCGCCTATGATGATGTAATAAGACATGTAGTTTCAAAATTTTCTAATTTTCACATTGTTTCTGATGATGTTTATAAAAAAAGATTAATTCAATTAGGAGAAAATCCTAAAACAATATTTAATATAGGTTCGATAGGCAGTGAACTTGCACTTAATTCTAAGAAAATAAGTTTTGAAGATTTGAAAAGAAAATATCGTATTTATTATGAAAAATATTTTTTAATTACCTATCATCCAGAAACAAATAATTTACAAAGATCTTTTGTAGGATTAAAGAATTTACTTAAAGTTTTAGAAAGCCTAAAAGAAGTTAATTATATATTTACTTATAATAACACTGACACAGGCGGTGATGTCTTTTTAAAAGAAATTAAAAAATTTTGCAAAGAAAATTCTAATGCAAAGATTTACAAAAATATAGGTTCTTCTAATTATCATAATCTAGCTAGATACTCTCGATCTGTAATAGGGAATTCATCGAGTGGAGTTATTGAAGTACCAGTTTTAGGAGTTAACACAATAAATATTGGTAAAAGACAAGAGGGTCGCATTATGTCTCCAAGCATAATAAATACTTCAGAAAATTTTGAAGATATTTTATACGCTGTAAAAAAAGTTCTCAAAAAAAAAATATTATATAAAAATAAAATAACCAAAAAAAATATCATTAAAAATATAATAAAAAGAATTAAATATATTTTACAAATTAAAAAAATGAGAATAAAAAAATTTTATGACATTAAATTTAAATAAAAGAACCTTTATTATTGCAGAAGCTGGTGTTAATCATAATGGAAATTTAGGTATGGCTAAAAAAATGATTGTAGAAGCAAAAAAATGCGGTGCAGATGCAATCAAATTTCAACATTTTACAGCGGATCAACTAGTCACAAAAAAAGCTGCAAAGGCAATATATCAAATTAAAAATACAGGCAATAATAAAAGCCAGTATGAAATGTTAAAAAAATTAGAGCTTAAAGAAAATGATTATTTTGAATTAAAGAAAATATGTAAAAAGAAAAGAATTCTATTCATTTCCTCTGCTTTTGATGAGAATAGTATTTCTTTTCTACAAAAAAAACTTAATGAAAAAATAATTAAGATACCTTCGGGAGAAATTACAAATTTTTTTTTATTAAAAAAAATTAATTTGCAGAAAACTAAAATTTTATTATCAGTTGGGATGAGTAATTATAAAGAAATTGTGGATGCAATTAATCTAATAGCAAAAAGAAAGATCTTTAAAGTTACTAATAATAATATTGTTAAAATTATTGATAAGTCAGGCTTTAATAAAATTAAAAAAAAAATTGTTATTCTTCATTGTGTTACAGATTATCCAGTTAATAATATTTACGCAAATTTGAATTGCATAAAAAATTTACAAAAAGATTTTAAATTAGATGTTGGATATTCAGATCACACCTTAGGCTTGCAGGCCTCTATTTGTGCAGTAGCAATGGGAGCTGGAATTATAGAAAAACATTTTACACTTAACAAAAATCTATCAGGACCCGATCATTTGGCATCACTTAGTCCAAAAGAGTTTAGTCATATGGTTTATTTAATTAGAGAAGCGGAAAATATGTTAGGAAATGGAATAAAAAAAATAGAAAAATGTGAAAAAAAGAATATTAAGATTGCTAGAAAAAGTTTAGTCGCAAAAAAAAATATTAAAAAAGGTGATTTTTTTTCATTTAACAATACTACTTGTAAAAGGCCGGGCATAGGGTTAAGTCCGATGAAGTTTAGCCTGTTATTAAATAAAAGAGCGATAAAAAACTTTAAAAGAGATCAGATTATTAGCATTTAATTTAATGAATATATTATCGTTATACCCCTGGACGCATATTTCATCGTCAGCTCTATTAGTAAATGGAAAATTGGTAGCTGCTTCAGCAGAAGAAAGATTTAATAAAGAAAAATGGTCAACAAAATTTCCAATCAAGTCATCGGAATGGTGTTTGAAGCAAGCTGGAATTAGTTGGGATGATTTAGATTATATAGTAATACCTTGGAATCCCGCTCATAATATTCATTCTTCTAATAGCAGATGGGATAGCAATATTGTTTGGAGAGGACAAATGTTAAGTCATATTCCGACAAATTTAATGAAAGCACAAAATCAAAAAGTTCCAAGCAGGATGTATTTGAGTTATGGAAATACCAATATAATTTATGTTAATCATCATGACTCACATGCCGCTTCGGCTGCCTATGTTTCTAATTTTGAAAATTGTGATTATTTAATAATAGATGGTCATGGAGAGTCAGAATCTTGTACCTATGGATTTTTTGATGGAAAAAAATTAAATAAAAAAGGCTACGTAATGTATCCTCATTCTGTTGGCTTATTTTATGGGGCCTTCACAAATTTTTTAGGATTTGTACCAGATAAAGACGAATGGAAAACAATGGCTTTGGCCTCTTATTCCAAAAGCAAGAATATTTATGATAATAAAATTTTAAAGCTATACAAGCTCACGAATGACGGTTTTGAGTTGGAGTTAACTTATTTTGACTATTATCTTTTTGATAAAAAACCAGCATTTTATAATAAGAAATTTGCAAAACTTTTCGGCAGTCCAAGATTAAAGAATGAAAAAATTGTTAAAAAACATTTTGAAATAGCAGGGGCTTTGCAAAGAGCTTTTGAAAAAATAGTAACACATTTACTTAAGATTACCAAAAAAAATGGAAATTCTAATAATATTGTATTAGCCGGTGGAGCAGCTATGAACTGCGTTTTTAACGGTAAGCTAAATAAATTAAAATTTTATAAAAATAATTTTGTTCCACCTTGGCCAGATGATTTAGGAGTTACTATAGGGGCCGCTTATTTTGTCGATAATGAAAAAAGTAAGAATGCTAATTTAAAAAAATATAAAAAAATCAACGTTTACACTGGACCTAAATTTTCTGATAATGAAATATTAGACGCGTTAAAAAAATATAAGTTAAAATATAAATTGAGCAATAATATATTTAAAGATACTGCAGAATATTTAGCTCAAAATAAGTTAGTTGGATGGTTCCAGGACAATATGGAATTTACGCACAGAGCTTTAGGAAATAGATCTATATTGGCTGACCCAAGATCAAAAGAAATAAAAAAAATTATAAATTCAGCAGTTAAGTATAGAGAAGATTTTAGACCTTTTGCACCAGCAGTTTTAGATGAGTTTGCATACAAGATTTTTGATATAAAAAAAAATGAAAAATTAGATTTTATGCAGAAAGCAGTAACAGTAAGAAGAGAATGGAGAAAAAAAATACAAGGAGTTACTCACTCTGATAATACAGCAAGAGTGCAGACTGTTAACGATCAAAGCAACTCTAAATTTTATAGGTTAATATCAGAATTTTATAAGATTACTAAAATACCAGTTCTTGTTAATACCTCTTTTAATTTAAACGGACAGCCAATTGTTACTGACCCTGAAGATGCAATAAAAACTTTTTATACATGCGGTTTGGATTATTTAGTTATGGGAAATTATATAGTCTCAAAAGATGAAAAGATTTAGTTAAGAGTAAAATGGGAAAATATACAAAATTGCTCTTGAAATATATCCCCGGAGGTGCGCACACATACAGTAGAGGAGCAGATACATTTCCTTTAAATGCACCGGAGATTTTATTGAAAGGTAAAGGCGTTAAAATATACGACCTAAAAAATAAAGAACTTATTGATTATGGAATGGGATTAAGATCAGTTAATATTGGTTATGCAGAACCAGCGATAGATCGAGCGGCTTTTTTTGGTATAAAAAGCGGAAATAATTTGACCAGACCATCAAGCATTGAACTTAAGGCAGCCAAATTATTTACTTCAATAATAAAATCAGCAGAGATGGTTAAATTTGGAAAGAATGGTTCCGTTTCAGTAACAGCAGCCATTAAATTAGCAAGAGCTTATACTGGAAAAAAGATAATATTAAGATGTTATAATCATCCTTTTTTTTCTTTTGATGATTGGTTTATAGGATCTACTATTATCAACAGAGGAATTCCAGAAGAAATTAAAAGTTTAACAGATGTATTTTATTATAACAATATTGAAAGTTTAAAAAAAAAAATTAAACAATATAAAAATAATATAGCCTGCGTTGTAATTGAACCTGCTGCTGATGAATGTCCAAAAATAAATCAAGAAATTTATTGTTGCGGCTTAAAGAAATGCAATAGAAATTATAAAAATAAAAATCATTTCTTAAAAGAAGTACAGACAGTTTGCAACGATAATAAAATAGTATTTGTTTTAGATGAAATGATAACAGGATTTAGATGGGATTTAGGAGGTGCGCAAAATTTTTTTAATATAGATCCAGATTTAAGCACTTTTGGAAAAGCAATGGGTAATGGCTTCTCAGTTTCAGCTGTTTGCGGAAAGAGAAAAATTATGGAACTCGGATCAATAGTAAATAAACAAGAAAGAGTTTTTTTGCTCTCAACAACTCATGGAGCAGAAATGGGACCTTTAAATGCTTTTTGTGAAACGGTAAAATTTATTAAAGAGAATAATGTTATTAAAAAAAATTGGAAATATGGCTCTTTATTAATAAATGGAATTAACGCAATATCGAAAAATTATGGCATTAATGAAAATTTTTATGTAAAAGGACCAGCGTGCTCACCATCTTTTGTTACTTTAGATTTAAAAAAAAAAAACAATTTAGCTTTTCGAACATTATTCGTGCAAGAAATGATAAAAAACGGTGTTCTTATGCCATGGATATCCATTGCCTATAGACATAATGCCAGTATATTAAAAAAGACTTTTAGTGCCGTTGATCGGTCGCTTTATATATATAAAAAAGCCTTAAAATTCGGGATAAGTAGCTACTTAAAAGGAAGACCTATAAAGCCAGTATTTCGCAGATACAATTAAAAGAAATAATGAAAAATACAGTAAAATTTATTAAATTATTAAATAAGATTATTAAAAGAAAAAATATTCATAAAATTGGACTTCATGAACCTTCGATTGGTCAGGATGATATAAATTCTGTTACCCAATGTTTAAAAAATAAACACATATCAGGAGAAGGACCATATCTATCAAGATTTGAAAGACATTTATCACAAATAGTAAATTCAAAATACATAGTGTGTGTCTCTAGTGGAACCGCAGCGCTACATGTTGCATGCAAGTTAATAGGACTGGAAAAAAATCAAGAAGTTTTTATGCCAAATCTTAATTATATCTCAAGCGCTAATGCAGTTTTGTACTGCGGAGGAATACCGCATTTGGTCGATATATCAGAGAAAACATTAGGAATAGATCCTCTAAAACTTGAGGAGTATATTAAAAAGGTTACATATATAAAAAATAGCAAACTTTATAATAAGTTTACTGGAAATATTATAAAAGCAATTATTCCATTACACACTTTTGGACATTCTTGTGAAATTGAAAGTATAGTTAGAATTGCAAAAAAATATAAACTTGAATGCATTGAAGATTCTGCCGAAGGATTAGGTTCAAAATACAACAATAAACATTTAGGAACTTTTGGTAAGATTGGGATTTTAAGCTTTAACGGCAATAAAACAATTTCTACTGGAGCCGGGGGAGCTTTAATTTTAAATAGCAAGATTTTAGAAAAAAAGGCACGAATATTAATTAATCTTTGCAAAAAGAATCATAAATGGAAATATGATTATTTTAGTTTAGGATTTAACTACAAAATGCCAAATATTAACGCTGCACTTGGATGTTCACAAATAAAAAAATTAAAATCAATAATGCTACATCAAAGAAATTTATATAAATATTATAAGTCTAAATTAGACAATCTGGGCCTAGGAAAAGTTTTTAAAGAACCAGAAAAATGCAAAAGTAATTATTGGTTGCAAACATTTATATTAAAAAAAAGTGATAAATTATTAAAAGATAAAATATTAAATAAAACAAATCTTATCGGAGTGCCAACAAGAACAGCTTGGAAGTTGCTTGATGAAATAAATTTTTTAAAACAATATCCAAAAATGAATTTAAGTTCGAGTAAAAATATTTTTAATAAAATTATTAATTTGCCGAGTAGTATTAATTTTTAAAGCGGAAAATTGATTAATAAATAAATAATTAATAAGAAATGAAAATTTTATGCACTATATGTGTTAGGGGCGGATCCAAAGGACTGCGTAATAAAAATATCAAAAATATTAATGGCAAACCTTTGGTTTCCTATACAATTAATCAAGCTATTAGATCGAAAATATTTGATAATATAGCCATCTCTAGCGATAGCTATAAGATACTTAATATTGCAAAAAAATTCGGGATAAAAGATTTAATAAAGAGACCTAAGAACTTGGCAATAGACAGCGCACCAAAAATTCCAGCTATAAAACATTGTTTGTTAGAAATGGAAAAGAGATATAAAAAAAAAATATGATTTAATAGTTGATTTAGATGCAACCGCACCTTTAAGAAAAATTATTGATATTAAAAAAGCTGTTAATAAAATGATTAAAAGCAAGGCATCCAATTTATTCTCCGTATGTGAGTCTCGAAGCAATCCTTATTTTAATGCTGTAGAAATAGTAAACAATAAAGTGCAACAATTAAAGAAATCGAAAAAAAATATAACTTCAAGACAATCAGCACCTAAAGTTTTTGATATAAACGCATCTATATATATTTGGAGAAGAAATTTTTTAAAAAAGTATGAAAGTTTAATTTCAAAAAAAACAACAATTTATATAATGCCAGAATCTAGATCATTAGACATTGATACGAATTTTCATTTTAAACTTGCTAGATTTTTAATTAATAAAAAATGAAAAAAAGCATATGCTATTTAACAGATTTTTCTTCAATTTATGCAACTGTACAGGCGCATAAATATCTAATTACCAAATTATCACATAATTTTGATAATGTTTATTTTATAGATAGCTCTAATTTTGAGTTGAATTTTTTTAAAAAAATTAGAAGCAGAAAAGTTTTAAAAAATAAAATTTTTAAGATTTTAAATTTTAAAAATAAGAATCTGAAATTTCTAAACATAAAGTCCTCAAAAAATTTTAAAACTTTTTTTGAATCTAGTAAAAGCATCATTATAAATAACTTTGGAAAAACTTTTTCTTATTTTTATTTACATTATCTAGTTAAAAAAAATAATATTCCTCAAGTGCAAATACTAAATATTGATATTGTTAGTTTTCAAAGAAGATTTGAAAATAAATTTTTTTATAAAAGGATTTTTTATTTTTTTCAAAGAACTTTACCTTCTAAATTAATAACATTTTTATCTATAATTAAGATTTTACCTAAGATAGATCTATGTTTTACAACAAATTTAACTACAATTAATAAAATAAATTCATATAACTTTTTTGGCGAAAACTTTAGATACATTAAATCTTGCGTTCCTATCAACAGTCTTGCTTATGATGAATCTTTAAATTTTAAAACTAGCAATAAATATATTTTGTATATTGATACTAATGTAAATCATCCAGACTCGTTACTATCAAGAGGAAAACTTGCTCATAAAAAGATATTGTTTCATTATAATTTGGTTATAAAATTTTTAAAAAAAATTCAGAATATTTATAAAAAAAAAATTATAGTGGCCATTCATCCTTTATATTCTATAAAGGAAACAAAAAAAAATTTACCTGGATTTACTATTAAAAAATATAAAACTATCGAATTAATAAAAAAATCGCATTTAGTGATCTTTTTTAATTCAACGGTAATACATTATGCTTTCGCAATGAATAAAAAAATTATTGGATTATATTCTCCTGTTCTTGGTGAAGATTTTAGAGCGCAATCAACTCTTTATCCTGCGAGAGCAGGAATTCCATTATTTGATATTAGTAAAGATTTTTTATTATCTAAGAATCAGCTAGACAGAATGCTTTTATACAAAAATAATAAAAAGTTAAAATTTTTTAAATCGAGATTTTTGATAAAAGAATACGGTGATAGCACTGATAAGATTATAAAAATAATTAAAGAAAGATATTATTAATTGTCATTTAAGACTTTAAATATTTAAATATTTTGAAATCAATTTGTTACTAAATAAAATTATATTTGTTATTGTTTCTATAATTTATTATTAAATTAAAAAATGAAAATTACTATTTTTACAAGTAATTCGATAAGACATAATTATTTATGCAGTTTTTTATCCAAATATGCGTCTGAATTATTTATCATACAAGAAGTTGATACAAGATTTATAGGATTAAAAGAAGGCGAATATCAAAAATCTAAAATAGTGCATAATTATTTTAACAAGGTTGAAAAAGCACAAAAAAGTTTATTTCCGCAGAATTATATAAGCATAAAAAATAAAAAAAAAGTTAGCATAATGAATATAAAAATGGGTGATTTAAATTATTTAAAAATTAAAGATATTAAAGATTTTTTAAATAGCGACGTTTATATCGTGTTTGGATCTAGTTATATTAAAGGAGAATTAATAAATTTTTTAATAAAAGAAAAAGCAATTAATATTCACATGGGTGTTAGTCCATACTACAGGGGAACTGATTGTAATTTTTGGGCTTTGTATGATCGTAATGCTCATTTAGTTGGCGCCACCGTTCATTATATAACAAAAAAACTTGATGAAGGACCTGTGTTGTGGCACGCTATAACCGATTACCATCCTAATTATTTTTTATATACCATGGCTTCCGTTAAAGCTGCTTTTGCATCATTGAAAAGAATTTTTTTAAAATCTCCATTATCAAAAAATAATAATCAAACTTTACCAAGTGAGGATTTAATAAGGTATTCGAAAAAAATAGATTTTAGCGAAGAAGCAATTAATAAATTTTACAAAAAAAAAATTATTTTTAATAAAAAAAATTTATCACTATTTACATACCCTTTTATCTTAAAAAAGAAATATTTTTTTAGAGATCTTTAGTTATTCAAGAGTTTTTTATGAAAAATTATATAAATTTATTATCAATTAATATTTTTAAATAAAATATTTTTAAATTATTGTAAAAAATTAAACATAATTAACTTGCATGAATAAAAAAAATAATATCGATCTAACAATTGTAAATTATCATTACGTAAGAAATATAAAAAAATCTAAATATAAAAATATTCGTGGATTAGAATTTGAAGATTTTAAAGAACAAATTTATTATTTAAAAAAAAAATATAATATAATTTCTATAGACACCTTATTAAATAATGATTTTAATAATAAAAAAAAATTATTATTACTAACTTTTGACGATGGATATTTAGATCATTTTATTTATGTCTATCCATTTCTTAAAAAAGAAAAAATTCAAGGATCTTTTTTTGCTCCTGTTAATAGTATTTTACATAAAGATATACTAGATGTTAACAAATTACATTTCATTTTTAACGCAGAAAATAATAGTTATAAAATTTATAAAAAAGTTATTTCTTTGTTAAAAGAGTTTAATCTAGATGTTAATAAATATCTTAAGCTACAAGTTGAATTAAAAAAGAAATATGATCTAAGATTTAATGATAAATATAGAAATTTAGTAAGGAATTTTCTACAGTATATTCTTCCATCGAAAGTAAGAAAAAATATTCTAGATAGACTTTTTTCTGAATTTGTAACCAATGATAAAGAAATTTTTTTAAGAGAACTTTATCTCAATAAATTTCATGCAAAAGAAATGATAAAAAATGATATGCATTTTGGTAGTCACGGCAAGACTCATGAGTGGTTAGAATATTTATCACCAGATTCGCAATTTGATGAATTATATTCTTCTAAGAAATTATTGTTAGAATTGGGTGTTAATAAAGAAAAGTTAACAATTTCATATCCTTTCGGATCTTATAATAAAGCGACGTTAAAAATTTGCAAAAAACTTAATTATAAAATTGGTTTTGCAAATGAAGCAAAAAAATTGTCAGATTATTATTCAAACGTTTTAAAATTGCCAAGATACGATACAAACGATTTCAAAATTTCTAAATAAATCTATTTTACGGCAGATATTTCTATCTAAATTTTATATACATTTTACTTGTATTTCCAAGTTATATCTAATAATAATTTTCATAATCATTCTTGCTGTAATAATGTACCAATCTAACAATCAAAAATATCACGATTACTTAACAAGAAAATTATTCCATAGCATACATAAAGATCAAATTAATACACAAAGTGGATTTTTAAGATTGAAAAATTTATTAAATTATAAAAATTTAAAACTGAATAAAGATTATTTTAAAGAAAAAATTTGCGCAGATCTTGGATGCGGATCTACGGGAGGAGGAGCTTTGAATTTATTAGAACTTGGATGTAAATTTGTTCATTTAATGGATCTTAATAAACATATTAAGAAACCAATAAATATGAATTTAATTAACTTTAAAGATAAGTTTAAGATTCATGTGGGAAGTTTGGAGAAAACGCCATTTAAAAATGATAGTTTTGATTTTATTCTCTGCCAGAATGTAATTCATCATATGGATAAGCACGAAAAAGCATTTTATGAAATTTATAGAATTCTTAAAAAAAATGGAAAAGTTTTAATTTCTGTACAAGGCGAAGGAGGACTTGTAACCAAATTTGTATATGAATTATTAGTGCCTGAATATAAGCGAAATATTGCCGTAAGAAAATTTTTAACCAGGATAATAAATCAAGATACAAAAAGATATGATGATTTTTTCAAAGAACAGTTAGATTTTGAAGCTCTGAAAGTTTATAAAATTTTAAAAAAATTTTTAGATCCTGATTTAATATTAACTATTAAAGACAGATTGTTATCTCCAAAATATTATTGTTTTAATGAAAGAAAATTAACTATATTTCTAAAAAAAATAGGATTTAAAAATATTTATAGGATTAAAAAGAAAGTTTATTTCTCTAATATTAGAAAGCTACTTTCCCCATTATATCATCATTATGATCATGAAATTTCAAGAGCGTTATATGGTGATGGTGATATATCGTTAATTTGCTCTAAGTGATTTAGATTAAATTTTTTTTTAAAATTATTGAATATTTTACAGTTATTGGATTTTATAAAGAGATAAGGCATATACAAAAATAGTATTCTAAATTATTATTTAATTAATCAAATATTACAAAACCTAATTTAACAAACTATTTATGAGTCAATTTCATTTAAGTATTGGCACTTCAGTAATGTTAAATAAATTATCAATTTTGCTTAAAAATTTTTTTCCTGAGGATAAAAATTATAAATTATTAAATGAAAAATTTTTTACAAGAATAATTAAAATTTCTTATGACAGGATAGAATATTGTTTTCAAAGAATTAATAATAAATATTATCGCAATAACAAAAAAATTTTTTTTAATCATTTGAATTCTGATCATATGTGTACTTTTCTATATTTTTTATACAATTCAGGATATCGAGAAAAAATAGATAAAAAAATTATTACTAAATTATTTTACTTAAATAAAATATTGCATTCTGTTGATATATTTTATCATGTTAATTTACCAGATATTTTTCTTTTAGTTCATCCTTTAGGAACTGTTATTGGAAGAGCTAAATTTGATAATTATTTAACTATATATAATAATGTAGGCGTTGGCGCAGAGGCCGCTGGTAGGAAATTAATTTATCCTAATTTTGGATGCGGAGTTATATTGTATAGCGGTTCTTCTGTTATTGGTGATTGTAAAGTAGGGAATAATGTTATTTTTGGATCTAATTCTAAAATTATAAATAAAAATATTAAGGACAATAAAGTTGTTCTTGGTGATTTTGCAAAAAATAGAATTAAAAATAATAAAATAAATAATATTAAAATTAATTTTTATTAAAATCTTTCAATTTGTATGAATAAAATAATATTAATAGGAGCTGGTGGGCATGCAAAATCTTGCATTGATGTTATAGAAAAAACTAAAAAATATAAGATTATAGGATTAATAGACAATAAATTGTCCGTTGGCACTAAGGTTTTAGGTTATAAAGTTATTGGTACTGATAGTGAATTAAAGTCTCTTTTTAAAAGAGATATAAAATTTGCACATATTGCAATTGGTTCAATTAAAGACTCGAGTCTAAGGAAATATTTGTTTGTTAAATTGAGTGAAATTGGTTTTAAGTTTCCAGTTATTATATCCCCTCAAGCCCTAGTGTCTAAATATTGTTATATTGATGCGGGCACAATAATAATGAACCATGTTATTATTAATACAGATGTCAAAATTGGTAAAAATTGCATAATAAATAACAAGGCTTTAATTGATCACGATTGTTATATCGATGACCACTCACATATAGCAACTTCTGTAACCATTAATAGCACTGTTAAAATTGGAAAACTTTGTTTTGTTGGTAGCGGTTCAATTATAAGGCAGAATATAACTGTTCAAGACAGTTCATTTGTCAATATGGGAAGTATAGTTCTTAAGGATATTAAAAAATAGCTTCATAAAATTAATAATTTTTACTTAAAAAATGGAAAAAAATTCTGAGGGTCGGAATAATAAAAAAAAAGTTATTGGAATCATAAATTATGGATTTGGTAATATTCCTTCTTTAAAAAATGCTTTAGATTACCTGGGTTATAAGTCAGTGATAATTAATAAACCTGAGAATCCAAAAAAATATACACACATAATGTTGCCAGGTGACGGCTTTTTTCCAAAAGCCGCAGAAGTATTAAGAAAAAAAAAATGGGATAGTTTTATTAAAAATGCATTAAATGAAGATAAAAAATTGTTAGGTATATGTGTTGGTATGCAATTATTATTTTCTCATTCAAGTGAAGGTTCAGGTTCTGAAGGATTGGGAATCATCAAAGGCAATTGTGATAAGTTCAATAATAATAAAAATTATTCGATACCGCATATAGGATTCAATTTTGTTAATTTTAACAATTTTAATTCTGAATTTAGAAAAAATACGGGGTATTTTTATTTTATTCATTCATTTAGAGTAAAAAAAATTAGGGAAAAAGATATTTTAATTGCAAACTCATTTTATGGAGAGGAATTTGTAGCATTTATAAATAAAAAAAATATATTTGGGGCACAATTTCATCCAGAAAAAAGCGGAACACATGGTTTATCTTTAATAAAGAATTTTTTAGATTGTTAATTAATGACTTATAAAAGAATTATATTTGCTCTGCTTTATCAGGATAACAATTTTTTTCTAAGTAGAAATTTTAGACTTCAAAAAGTAGGAGATATAAATTGGATATTAAATAATTTTGGATTTAATGAAGCCTGCCGATTTATTGATGAATTAGTATTAATAAATATTAAAAAAGAACCTAATTTAAGTGATTATAATAATTTTTTAAAGATGGTTAATTTGTTTAGAAAAAAAATTTTTTTGCCCTTAACAATAGGAGGTGGAATAAACTCACTTTCTATTGCAAAATTATATTTCGAAAATGGAGCTGATAAGATATTAATCAATTCATTTTCAACAGATTATAAGCTGATAAAAAGTATACAAGAAGAATACGGATCTCAAGCCATAAGCATTATGATAGATTGTAAAAAAAATTTATATAATAAAACTTACGAAGTTTATGTTCAGTGTGGTACAAAAAAAATTAATGAATTAAAGTCTTTTTTGAAAAATAATAAAAACTTAAAATCTTGCGGTGAAATTATTTTAAATTCAATTGATCAAGATGGAGTGGGAACTGGATTTGATCTTAAGATTATCAAATTAGTTAAGCATCTGAAAAATCCTATATTAGTCATGGGGGGTGCTGGCAAACCAGAACATTTTACTGATGTCTTAGGATTAAAAAATATTAATGGAGCTATAACTGCTAATTTGTTTAATTTTTTGGGGGATGGTTTAAAAAGAACTAGAGAAATATTATTAAAAAAGAACATTAAAGTAGCTTTGTTGTAGGATTAGTAAAATGAAAAATAGCGATTTATCATTCTCTTTAAAAAATAAAAAAATTTTAGTTATTGGAGGATCAGGCTTGTTAGGAAAAAGAATTGTATATGACTTATTAAAGCTAAATGCAAAAGTTCACGTATTGGATGTAAAAAAGAATAAAACCAAAAATAAAAATTTTTTTTACCAACACTTTGATTGCTCTCAAATTGATTCTATAGAGAGTTCTTTAGATTTATTTTTTAAAAATTATGGATTACCAGATTGCTTAATAAATTGTAGTTATCCAAAGACTTCTGATTGGAAAGATAATTCTTATTCAAAAATAAAATTAAATAGTTACAGAAAAAATATAGACATTCATTTAAACACATTCATTTGGATAGCTTATTTGGTAGCTGAAAAAATGAAAAAGAATTCTATAAAAGGTTCAATTATTCAGTTTTCATCAATATATGGAAGTCTAGGTCAGGACCCCGCTTTGTATGAAAATATTACGTCTATCAAAGAAAGCATGACCTATTCTGTAATTAAAGGGGGCATAACAAATTCAGTAAGATCAATGGCCGCATATTACGGTAAATATAAAATAAGAATTAATGCAGTATGCCCAGGAGGTGTCTTTGATAAACAAAATAAATCTTTTGTAGAAAGATACAAAAAGAAAACACCGATGCAAAGAATGGCAACACCACAAGATATCTCTAACGCTACAATTTTTTTAGCCTCTGAACAATCTTCGTATATAACTGGCACAAATTTGATCGTAGATGGAGGCCTTAGTATTATTTAATTATATATTTAACAATTATGGTGATTAAAAATATTTTAATAAATCCTGAGCAGACAATCAAAGAATCAATGAGATTCATAAACTTAAATGGATTTAGATCATTAATTGTCGTTGATAAAAAAAATATAGTTCTAGGTATATTAACTGATGGCGATATTAGAAGAGCTATTTCCAAGGGAATGGATATTAAAGAAAGTATAAATAATATTTATGAAAAAAATTTTTTTTATGCAAAAGAAAACGAGTTAGAAATAAAAGAATTAGAAAAAATATCTATAGAAAATAATTTACCAATAGTCCCAATAATAGATAATAATAAAAAATTAGTAGACTATTATTCTATTTATAAAAAAAATTTTATAAGAAAAAATAAGATCAAAACAGTTATTATGGCTGGTGGAATGGGCGCCAGACTGCGACCTTTTACAAATATTTTGCCAAAACCAATGTTGCCAATTTTAAATAAATCTATGATAGAGCATGTTATTGATCGATTTATTGGTAATGGTATTAATAATTTTATTTTTTCAATAAACTATAAAAAAGAAATTATAAAACCATTTATTAAAGAAATATCAAAAATAAAAAAATTTAAATATTCTCTTATAGAAGAGAAAAAAAGACTTGGAACAGCAGGAAGTTTAAAATTTTTAAAAAATATGAAGGGAAATTTTTTTTTAACTAATTGCGATACTATTATTAAAGGTTCTTTAACAAAAATTTTTAATTATCATAAATCTAATAACAATATAATCACTCTAGTTGCTTCAAAAAAAGAAGTAATAATTCCTTATGGAATCTATAAAACTAATAATAAAAATATTTTTTCTAAAATAGTAGAAAAGCCGAAGTTTAATTATTTAGTTAATACTGGATTTTATGTTTTGTCTCCTAGGATTTTGAAAATTATTCCAACTCAAAAGAAAGATGAAATAATTGACATGAATCAAATAATTACACTTGCAAAAAATAAAAAATTAAAAATTGGAATTTTTTCTATTCCGGATAAAGATTGGATAGACCTTGGTCAAGTTGAAAGCGTTGAAAAAATATCTTTCGATGTAAATCAATTATGACAGTTTAATAAAAAATATTAATTTATCTATTGCAATGGAAATTAAAATTTTTTTTTTAAAACTTAGAACTGTTGCAGGAAAAAATAATTTATTTTTTTTATCTGTTTTATTTTTTTTATTAATACTAAGCTCTATACTCGAAACAATTAGTATTGGCTCAGTACCAATTTTAGTTAATTTAATAGTAAATCCTGATTTTTTTATTTTAAAATTTAGTAATTATTTTAATTATTTTAATTATTTTGGTTCTTTAGATAAAAAAGAAATAATTATATTTTTTTGTTTAATATTAATTATATTTTTTATAATTAAATTTTTATTGAGTTCTTTTATAATTTATTTCCAATTATACGTTATAAAAAAAATTAAAACTGAACTTTTAAAAAAAATATTTGATTATTATATTAGTGCACCTTATAAAATTTTTTTAAGAACCGATTCTTCAATATTAATTCGGACACTTACAATTGATGCAGGTAACTCGACTATACGCATACTGCATTTTATTAATTTAATGAAAGAATCTTTTGTTTTAATAGCAATTTTTTTATTATTAATTTACATGGAGCCTTTAATATCCTCATATATATTTTTATTTTTCTTTATTCTAACAATAACTTATTTCTTTATTACTAAAAAAAGACTTCATAAAAGTGGTGAACTTATTCAGGTTCTTTCTGCAAATATAATAAAAAATATTAATGATATAATAGGATCAATTAAAGAAATTAAAATATTAAATATTGAAAATTTTTTTAAGTCTTTTTTTCACAAAAACGTAGTTTCTAATGAAAACTATTTTTTAAAAAATAGTATTATAATGGCTATGCCAAGAGTTTTGCTCGAAATGATATCAGCCGTTGGAATTATATTGCTAATTTTTTTTTATATAACAATAAATAAAGAATTAATTTCATTGATCCCTTTTCTTTCACTTGTTGTTATTTCGATAATAAGACTTATGCCAGTCTTTAGTAATATTTCAAACGCCTTAAGTTATTCAAGAATAACAAAATCTTCATATGATCATATTTTTTACCAGATCAGTTCTTTGCATAATAATTATGAATTACAAAACATTAAGAAAGAAATTATTACTTTTAGAAATGAAATGAGATTAGAAAACGTATCTTTTCGTTATGCGGCTAATAACAAAGATATTATTAATAATTTATACTTTAAAATATCATATAAAGACAAAGTTGGGATAATAGGTAAGTCAGGTACTGGAAAAACTACCCTTATAAATATTATATTAGGTCTCATTAGACCTAACAAAGGAAATATTTTTATTGATAATAAATCTATAGATTTTGATAAATTTCAATGGGCCCATAATATTGGCTACGTTCCACAAGAAGTTTATTTGCTAAATGAAACAATTGAAAGAAATATAGCGTTTGGAATAAACGATTCTGAAATTAATTATAAAAGATTAGAAGAAGTTGCAAAAATTTCCCAGATCTATGATTATATATTTTCACTACCCGACAAGTTCAAGACTTTAGTTGGTGAAAAGGGGGTTAATTTTTCCGTTGGGCAAAAACAAAGAATTGGAATTGCTAGAGCGTTGTATCGTAACCCGAATATTTTAATTCTAGATGAATCTACTAGCGCATTGGATTCTGTTACAGAAAACAATTTTATAAATGATGTTTTTAAGAATAACAGTGATAAAACTATTATCTCTATTTCTCATAATATGGATGCTTTAAAAAAATGCAGTAAGATATTTGATTTAGATAAAAATTCTTTTATTTAAATTAAATGAAAGATTACGTTAATAAGATTTATTTTTTACTATATTCAGTTTTAAATGTTCTATATTTAAATATAATTATTTTTTATAAAAAAAAATTTTTAAAAAAGAATATTATTTTTTTTTACCACCCCAAGCCTGAACTTACTAAAATCCATTCTTATTATATTGAAGATATATTTTCTAAATTAAAAGGGTTTGAGACATTTTATGGAACAAAAATAATTTTTTCTAAAAAAAATTATTTTTTTATTAAATCATTACTTGTTAAGTGCATTTATGGGGTCGATATCTTTATAAGCAATAATATATGTGATTATTTTACAAATAGTTCGATAAGAGTTTATATTCATCACGATATTTATGACACTCCTTTAGCCAAAAATTCTAAAATAAAAGAATTATCGGCAAGATTATATAAGTATGATCATATTTTTTTACCGTCAAAAAAATTTTTTAAATTATTTGATAATATTTTTAAAAAAAAAATTAAGAAACCAGTACTGCATGAAATTGGTTATATAAAATTGAATTACTTTAGAAAAATAATCAAAATTAAAAAAAATAAATCTATAAATCAGATAATATTAGCGCCAACCAACTTTGATGCATTTCCTAGGTATTCACTACAAAAATATATTTTTCAAATTTTGAATATTTTGTTAAAAAACAACATTTCAGTAATTTATAGGCCCCATCCTTCAAATAGAAAACATTACAAAATATTGGATATAATTTCTCATTTTAAGAAAAACAAACTATTCAAATATGATAAAAGCGAAAATTATATAAGAGAGTATTTAAGTTCATCTATTATGATTACCGATATTTCCGGAACAGCTTATACATATGCTTTTTTAACTGAAAATCCTGTAATTTTTTTCTCTCCCAATGATAGTAGTCTTGTCAAAGATAAATATGCAGAATTAAATTATATTAAGGATAGATCTAAAATAGGTGTTGTATTAAAACGTTTAAATACATTAATTGGCATTATTAAAATAATAAAATTAAAAAAAATGTCTTATAAAAATAATATTTTAAAATTAAAAAGCCATTTTTTAAATTTTAAGAATTCAAAGACAGTTCTACAAAATAAATTTAAAACTATAATTGATGATGCCGTTAATTAAATTTTTCAATTATTTTTTAATTAAGTTTCGAAATCTAGTCTCTAAAAATCTATTATTAATTTTTGCTAAAATTTTAATATTTAAATCAAGAAAATTTTATAAAGTTATTAACTTACTCGAGAAAGCCGAAGTTAAAATATACTCTCAGAATGGAGAGGATGGAATTATTGATTATATTAATAATAGTTTAGAATTAGTAAATTATAATTTTGTGGAAATTGGTGTTGGTGATTATTCAGAAGCAAATACTCGATATTTGTATGAAAAGTATTATTCAAAGGGATTAATAGTAGATAACATTGACAATTTATATGAAAAAGTAAAAAAAAATATTAATCTTTGGAAAGGTGATTTAAGAATTTCTAATACTAGTGTTACAAGTAAAAATATAAACAACATTCTCGCAGCAAATTGCAATTATGAGATTGATTTATTTAGTTTGGACATTGATGGAATAGACTATTGGGTTTTGAAAGAGTTAAAACCCCAAATATCAAAAGTCTTTATAGCAGAGTACAACCCAATATTTGGTGATAAACTTCAAGTAACAGTACCCAATTTAAATAACTTTAATAGAAAAGATTATCATTATTCATGTTTGTGTTTTGGAATGTCTTTAAAAGCTTTAATAAATTTAATGGATGAAAAAGGTTATTATTTTTTAGGAACAAATAGATTAAAAAATAATGCTTTTTTTATTAGCCAGCATTTTGATAAAAAAAAATATTTTCCTAATATAATAATTAATGATCTTGAATATTACATTAATAATAATTTTAGAGAGAGCAGAGATTTAAATGGAAATTTAAATTATCTTTCAAAAAAAAAAGCTTTAGAAAATATTTATGATTGTGAAGTAGTTGATCTTTCTAATAGTAATTATAAATTAAAAAAATTAAGAAATTTTTATTAAATACTAAATAATATATATTTTAATTATTTATAA
>SXGQ01182422.1_pt1 | contig 21235 bp, 15 predicted proteins | sample 3178371 | NCBI WGS metagenome assembly SXGQ01 (sample SAMN11356859, study PRJNA531348) | freshwater metagenome | isolation source: freshwater sample F1-20 | place: China: Fuxian Lake, Yuxi | collected 2017-12-25 | reverse complement strand
GTCTTCCCCGGTTCGGTAACTCCCGGCGTGCGAAATGCTGCCGGCATTTCAGGAATCAGCGTTTTGTTGTGGGGGCTGTCCCACGGTTCATCCATGTGAAATCGAATGTACAGATCAGGGTCCAGCACCTGCAGCAGATGGACTCGCCAGCTGAGACCTGCGGTTGATCCTTTAAATTTTTTCCAGTTCGGAAAACAGGCGTTTACGTCGTGAAAAGTTGAAAAGGCCTCAGCGACATCGGCCAGTGCCTGGGCCTCGTTAAACTCGGGTTGCGACTGTGCGGGACTGCGGAATTCGGCGGCGATGCTCTTAATAATCGTTTGCATGGTGGCCGACGTCAGGCTGGCGGGTCGGGCAATCTGCAGCTGAACCTCGTTCTGCTGCTGCCGGAAAGGCTGTGAACAGAGGTACCGAATGAGTTCCTGGAGCCCGGGTATGTCAGGCATGTCGGGCGATGGGTTTTCGGGAATCAGTTGCTGCATGACAGCAGTAAACTGAAGGAATTGTTCGGCTTTTTTCGTATCAGCGAAGACCACATTCAGTTCGAGAATGTTTTTGGCGGTTCCGGCAGTATCTGCTCGCAGTGTGAAATGTTCGCGGGGCGCAGCAGTGTCTGCGTCGGGCGGATTTTCTTCTGTGGGTTCGCGGAGTACGGTTCGCAGGCTGGTGAGATCACCCACGGCAACGAGGTCCGCGGTCGCCATTTGAGTTTCCAGCTGCTGACGCAGCGGTGAAGCTGCGGCTCGAGGTGCCAGCATCAGTTTCAGGCTGTCGTCACCGGAAATCAGCAGCGTACGATCGTCGGGGAATAGAGCGATGCTTTGTTTGTTGATGCGATACCCCTGCCGATCAGCAACCTGCTGTTCTGTGGCCTGCAGACTGCCAAGAATGCCGGCCAGAACTTTTTGCTGATCGATGGCTTCTGTGAATCGGACGAGCAGGGCCGGGGGAATTTGAGCCTGTTCGGGCAGCCAGGGAAGCGGCAGATGCCAATGGCCGTCATTGTGTCGGATCAGCCAGCGCCAGTGATCCAGGGTGACATTTGTGTTCAGGCTGGCGACGCCGCCATCGACCATGCAGACCGTGATTGTGTGCCGGTCAGCGGCGAATGAGCGGACGGGGTTCGCCATATCTGTTTTGACGCCGCCGGGTCTGGTCCAGATCTCGGCAGTGCCGGGTTCGGCCAGTACCGCAAGGATTGTTGAATCGGGACTGTCAGTAATGGAATCGAGCGTCGGAGGCTCGTTTCCGCCGAACAGCAGGCCTTCACCGAGCAGCACGTGGATGCTGGTTTTTCCAGCTGCTGCGATATCCGGGACTTTGAATACCTCAGGCATTTTTTCAATCAGGGTTTTGTTGTGTTCACTGTCCCAGGGCTCTTCAAGGCGGAACTGGCTGTACAGTTCCTGCTGCTCCAGATACGGCAGCAGGTGGACTCGCCAGCTAAGCCGACCTTTTGATTTGCCGAAGCCGTCGTCATCGGGGAAGAAGCCGTGTTCGTCATAGAATTCGTTCATGGCTGTCGCGACTGCCTGCATGTGCATGAATTCATCCACGGTGCTTTGTGCACTGCCGGTCTGCGGCTGGCGGAGCCGGGCAGTGGGCTGATCGAGTACGATCAGGAATTCAGAGATTTTCAGCGGATCCAGTCCCACGGTTTGGGTGGTGCACTGTGACAGCAGTTGCGGCAGGTCCGCAGCATCACTGGCCCGAAACAGTTCCTGCAGCCCGGGGGCAGTCAGCAGACGCTGCGGGCGGCCAGCAGCGGCCAGCAGGATTTCGTCAGGGACGTACCGCAGCAGCGGACTGCTGCTGGCTGCAGCGGGAGCTGTTTGCTGAGCGATTGCAGCGGTAACGCAGGAGAGTGTCGAGGCCAGCGTTACGAGTCGGAAACATGAGCGGACCATGGGAGTACTTTGCAGGGCAGGGCAGAGGGGCTGCAGCCGCGACATCTGCCGATGTGAGGTTGGTGCTGCGGAACGCTGCTGCATCCTACTGCTTTGGTGCCGGGGTGCAATTAGTGGACAGTGGTCGGATTTCGGTTTGGCGAGCCGCAGACGGGAGTCCGCGGGTGTGAGCACTGGCTCGCAGGATTCCGCTGATGTTTTCTGTGCCACGGATGAACACGCAGGTTCACGGATAATCGCGAGAAACTTTGTGTTTCGAGTCCGAGGACAGCAGGCTCTGCTTTTAGTTTCAGTTCGTTGCCAGCAGGATGGCGGTGAGCTGCGGCAGTGTGACTGCAGTGATGGCAGTATCCAGTGCAAACGTGTGTTCGCCGGGATGGACGACATACAGGTGATCCAGCATCAGATCCTGCTGGACGACTCGCATTGATTTCGTGGTTGCGGGGCGGTCCGTGAATTTGAATTCGACTCCCAGTCGGCGGTCGTTGTGAGACAGCAGCAGGTCCAGCTCGGCACCGCTGTGTGTGCCCCAGAAGTATGCGTCGCGGTTGCCGCAGATGTTCAGGATTTGCGCGAGGCAGAAGTCTTCCCACGAGGCTCCCGGTTTGAGGTGCGGTTGGAGTGCTTTGAGAATTCCGTGTCCCATCGCTGTCGCAGTCTGCGACTGTGTGGTGCCGGGCGGGCGTTGCCCAATTCTTCGCGATCCGGCAATCTTTCGATAAGTGCGTCGGAAATTGCGGAACCTGTTCCGCCGTTTGCGTATTCAGTTTGAGCAGTGCGGCGGCAAGTCCGGAATGTGTTTTGCACCTTTTCGCTTTCTCAAGGGCATGCAGTCATGGTTCGTCAGTTATTCAGCCTGTCGGGATTTTTGCGTTTGTTTGGGTTGCTGCTGCTGGCAACCTTTGCGTTGAGTGCTTTGCAGCCGCAGCCGTTTGATCCGGACCGCCCTGAGGCTCGGTCGCTGTTTGGCAGCAAACCGAAAAACGACTCGCGACCGCGAAGACTGCCGACGGCGCCGGTGGATGTTCCAGTGGAAACTGAAGTGGTGTCGACAGTCGTCGAGGCTGAACCGGTGGCTGATGCTCGGGCAGACGCCAGCAAAGAGACTCGGGCAGCGCAGTGATCGGCAGCAACTGAGTTATTCCGACGGAACGCGTTCAATGGCCTTGCGCAGCTCGGCTGGATCCATGTTTCGCTGCAGTTCGATGATGCTTCCGTAGCCTGCCGCGAGGACAGTTTCGCCGATCTGTCCCAGACATCGAACGGGGTCTTCCGGGTCATATTTCAGACCTGCGGGCTTCGTCCAGATTTCTGCCGTGTCCGGTCCGGCAGAGACGGCCAGTACGATTTTGGAAGGATCAGTCACCCCATCGAAAGAGTACGTGTCGTCAGCTCCGCAGATGGTGTCGGGACCGAGGAACACATGCAGGCTGGTCTTCCCCGGTTCGGTGACTGCGGGTGTGCGAAATGCCGTCGGCATTTCCGGAATCAGCGTTTTGTTGTGGGGGCTGTCCCACGGTTCATCCATGTGAAATCGAATGTACAGGTCGGGATCCAGCACCTGCAGCAGATGGACTCGCCAGCTTAACCCCGCTTTTGATCCCTTGAACTGTTTCCAGTTCGGAAAAAAGCCGTTCATCTCGTGAAAGGTTGAGAAGGTTTCCGCCAGGTCTGCCACGGCCTGCTGGTGAGACTGAGGCGAGGGTGTTTCGGGGCTGCGGAATTCACTGGCGAGATTTTTGAGGTCTGGCTGAAGTTTGGCCAACAGGGTATTGATGCTGACGGGGCGGGGTACCGTCAGGCTGACAACTCCATCCTTCCGGGTAAAAGTTGGAGCCTCGAGGAACTTCAGCAGAGTTGCTGCCAGCATTCCTGACCTCAGCAAGGCACCATGCCAGTCTATCTCATCAGGTGTTTGCTGCAGGAGCTCGAGGGTTTGGTTGATGAACTGGATGAAGCGATCGGCCTGATCGATGTCGTCGAAGGTGACTTTCAGTTCCAGCAGGTTGGGACTGCTGCCGGTGGCATCCAGCAGCAGGGTGAATTGGTTCTGCTGGATTACATGGGGTGTTGCTGGCTGGTCATCACTGGCGGGTTGTCTGAGTATTGTCTGGATGCCTGAGACATCTCCAACGGCAGCAAGCTCACCGGTGGTCAGCAGTTTTTCGAGTTGCCGTCGCAGTTCCGATGGTTTTGCTCGAGGTTCCAGCATCAGTTGCAGACTGTCTGCGCCGGAGATCAGCAGGGTGCGATTGTCCGGGAACACCGCTGTGCTGTCAGCATTGATGCGATAACCGGTCAGACCGGCAACTGGCTGCTGGGTAGCCTGCAGACTGCCCAGAATTCCGGTCAGAGTTTTCTGTGGATCGATGTCTTCGGTGAATCGGATCAGCAGCCCCGGGGGAATTTGAGATCCTCGGGGAAACCAGCGGAGGGGCAGTGTCCAGTGCCCGTCGGTATGTCGGAGCAGCCAGCGCCAGTATTCCGGTGTCTCGCTTCGGTTCAGGGTGAGCGTGTTGCCACTGGCCATGCAGACTGTGATTGCCTGCGAATCTCCGGCGAAGGAGCGGACCGGATCGTTCATGTCTGTTTGCAGTCCGCCCGGTTTCGTCCAGATATCAGCAGTTCCGGGGTCAGCCACCACGGCCAGAATGGTGGATTCCGGGCTGTCAGTGATGGAGTCCAGTGTTGGAGGTTCTGTTCCGCTGAACAGGGTGCCTTCACCTACAGGGATGTGAACGCTGGTTCGACCGGGTTCTTTGATGCCGGTGACTCGGAATACTTCCGGCATCTTTTCAATCAGTGTTTTGTTGTGATCGCTGTCCCAAGGTTCTTCGAGGCGGAACTCTTCGTACAGTTCCTGCCGTTCCAGATACGGAAGCAGGTGCACTCGCCAGCTGAGTTTGCCTTTGGATTTGCCGCAGCCGTCTTCATCCGGAAAGTAGCCATGTTCGTCATAAAACGAGATCATGGCCTGTCCGATGGACTGTTTGTCGATGAGTTCTTCCTGGCGGGTGCTGTGCCGGGAATTCTGCCGCTGGAGCAGCCTGACCGTGGGTTGATCGAGCAGGACCAGCAGTTGTTCAATTTTCAGCGGATCGAGTCCTGCGGCTTTGGTCATGGCCCTGCTGATCTGCTGCGGCAGGTCTTCGGCATCGATGGTTTTGAGAGTGGTCTGCAGCGATTCTGTGGTGAGCAATTGATGAGGGCGGACAGCGATGGCCAGCAGGATCTGGTCTGGGACGTATCGCACGAGTGGTGCAGCGTCGGCAGTGGCCGGCTGATTTGATGAACCGGAGGAATCTGGCTGCTGAGCCCCGACAATTGTGCTGCAGCAGAACGCGGTCATCAGCAGGTGCAGCCGAAGGAGCAGGCGAATCATGGTGAGTACTTTGCCGGGGGGCGGAGGGGACGACAGCAGCATTCTGGCTTTGTTGCCACAGTGCAGCAGGGCGCTGTCGCAACCTACCGGTTTGATGGTGGCGTGCAAGTTGCGGACTGTGTCGGCCGTGACAACGGCAACTGAAGCTGGCATGATTCCAAATTGTGTTATCGAATGCTGCGCCTGCAAGGGGACCTGGAATGGAATTGACAGACCCGGTGGAGATTTATGTACCGGCCTCCAATATTGAAGCACACCTGATCGAGGATTTGCTGCGGAGCCACAACATTGCTGCTGTGGCGGTTGATGATGTGTCCGCCGTGGGAACCTGGTGGGGTGGCAGTCTGCCGATGATTCATCATCCGGCGATTTTCGTGGATCGTCAGCATGCCGAGGCTGCTCGGGAGCTGCTGCGGGAATATGAAACGCAGAGGCAGCGGCAGAGACAGGCTGTGGCGGCAGGGGCCCCGATTGAGGTGACATGCGAGGCTTGCGGTGCGGTCAGCACGTTTGCTCCGGAACTCAACGGTACGACTCAGCAGTGTTCAGCCTGCCTCGCGTTTGTCGACGTGGGCGAGCTGGACTGGCCCTTGGATGTGGGTGAGCCTGAGGATGCTGAACCGGATCAGGATGGTGCGGGTGAGCCGTAGGAGGCCGTGATGATCACCTCATCGTAGCCGCGAATTCCGGCAGCAGTTCACTGAGGATTTCGCGGATGTTCTGCCGGTCTGTGGCGGACAGGTGTGAGTAGCGGGGGGCGGGAGTGGGTTCGGTCAGGACGTTCTGCAGCCTGGTCAGGACTGCGGATTTCATTTCCGGGTGCAGGGCCTGGAATGCCGGAGACAGAATCAGATAGCTGCAGGGGTAGCGAAACATGCGGGTCTGCATGTCGAGATCCCGCAGTGAGCGTCCCTGGCTGTCACGGGGGCCGGTGGCAGCAAAGTGTTCAGCGAAACCTGAGGTTCCGGTCATTCTGGCGGTCAGCGGGGCTTCATCACAGAGCAGCAGGGCTTCCACCAGTTTGTCGGCGGCGCTGCTGATGCGACGGGTGGTGCTTTCAAGGCGGGTGCCGGCAGGATTCTGCAGGGCAGCGTTCATGGTGGTTTCGTAGTGCAGAGCTTCGCGGACTGCAAAGCTGGCGCGGGTGATGCGGTTGTGCACGAGTATTTGATGTTCAAGAATCATCAGGGCCACGATATCACTGTGCCCGGTGAGGTAGCGACTGGTGGGAAACAGGTCTGTCAGCGAGGTGCGGTTGAGGCCTTTGGTGTTGTCCAGTGGTCCGTTGGCTTCTGCTTCGGTGACGATCAGATTGCCCAGATGTTTTTGGTTGCCGTGGGTTCCGGTCACGTACCAGCCGCCCCAGCGGTCGGGTACGGGAGTGGTGTGATTGACGTTGCGACTGCCGGCGGACAACAGTGGCTGGCCGCTGCGATCGGTCAGCAGGGAGCGGGCGAGGTGTCCGGGTACGCCGTCGGTGCGGGAGGAGCTGTGGCAGACGAGACAGTTGTCGGTGTTCCGGACGAAGGCGGGGGCGGGGCCGGAATCCTGCTGGCTGAGTGTGTAGAACACGGTTCCCAGCAGCGGGTCGACAGCCGACAGTTCCAGTACATCACCCTGCTGGCAGAATCCGAGGTAGACGTCATCATTGAAGTAGAGGGCGCGGGGAGTTCGTGGCGAGATGCGTCGCAGCTGCAGGCTGGTTTTGGAAAACACCAGAGACTGGGACTGCACGGGAATTTGCAGTTCGTGCAGCACAGATTTCAGGTAGCCGAATTCGGGGTCCCAGGTGAGTTGTGACTGCTGGTTCTGTAAGCGTTGCTGCAGGCGACTGACGGCGTTATCGGGAGTTGAGCGGCTGTATTCGATTGGCGGATCTTCGAAGTCGTCCTGCGCCGGCAGCGGGCCGGAGGTCTGGCAGAGCAGGCTGAGCAGCAGGAACAGTGTTCTGCGACAGGTCATGAGAATGCTCCGCGGGGCAGGACAGCACTTTCAGGTCAGGATCGGCGAAATAAAATCGGATTGCAAGATCCGATTTGTCTGTGTGGGAGTGTTTTCCGGGGAATTCGTGCTGGTGGGTGTGCATTGTGCAGAAATTCGCGGGCGTTGGAAATCGCCTGAGTTGACTGTCCGGTGCTGGTTTGCAAGGCTGCGGGGGTGCTGTGAGCTGTCTGGGCAGAGAGGTTGGCTCTGAAGTGGCAGACGTGGGTCTTCAGCGTGAGGAATGTTCGAACTGCGTTGTGTGTTTTGGGGGGATTCGATGAGACTTTGCGTGGTAAGTGTGTTTATGGCTGGGATGGCGGGCTTGTTTTGGGGTGGTGCGGTGCGTGCTGAGCTGAAGAACGGTGAGACAGTCGTATTTCTGGGTGATTCGATTACTCAGGCGGGTGCTGGCGAGACGGGGTACGTGACGTTGTTCCGTCGGACGCTCGAGGCGACTCGACCGGATTCCGGGATTCGCGTGATTGGCGCCGGGATCAGTGGCAATCGGGTGCCTGATTTGCAGCAGCGTCTGGATCGGGATGTGTTGTCGCACAAGCCGTCGGTGGTGGTGATCTACATTGGCATCAACGACGTGTGGCATTCGAAGACTGGCCGGGGGACTCCGGCGGACGCGTATGAAGCGGGCCTGCGGGAGCTGGTGCAGCGTTGTCGTGCCGGTGGGGCGCGTGTGGTACTGTGTACTCCCAGTGTGATCGGCGAGAAGACCGACGGGAAGAACGAGCTGGACGGGCTGCTGGATCAGTATTGCGGGATCAGCCGGAAGGTGGCTGCCGAGACTGAGTCAGCGCTGGTGGATTTGCGGGCTGCCTTTCTGGGGTATCTGCGGGAGTACAACACAGCGAATGCGGAGCAGGGAGTGCTGACGACGGACGGGGTGCATCTGAACGAAGCGGGGAATCGTTTTGTCTCGGTGCGGATGCTGGAGGGAGTTGGAGAGATTGCTGCGAAAAAGCGGGTTTTGCGGCACGTGGTGCTGTTTCGGTACAAGCCTGAGGTGACAGCGGCGCAGCTGGACGAGATCAACCGGGCTTTTCAGGATCTGCAGCGGCAGATTCCGGAGGTGCGGGATTTCGAGCGTGGGATCAACAACAGTCCGGAGGGGCTGGCGAAAGGGTTTACTCACGGTTATCTGATCACATTTGGGTCAGAGGCTGACCGTGATGCGTATCTGCCTCACCCGGCTCATAAGAAATTCGTGGAAATGCTGGGTGGCAAGCTGGAAGAGCCGTTTGTTTTCGACTACTGGACGGTGGAGTAGTCCTTCCGAATTCAGCATACAGGCAAACACAGCCTTTTCCTGACAGGCCTGGGGCAGTAGAATCCGGGGCTTCGGTCCCGGAGTTTCACCGGCAAACAAGGAATCAGCAATGCAGGTTTCCATCACCTGTCGACACGGCCAGATCCGTCAGGATCTTCGCGACTACATTACTCAGAAGTCAGAAAAGCTGCTGCGGTACCTGGATACTGTCAGTGAGATTGACGTGACACTGGAGTTTGAGGGGGCGCGTGTTGACGTTGAAATGCTTGTGGAGATTGAGGGATATCACAGTATTGTGACGCATGTGGAGGGCGAGGATTCTCGGGTGACCTTCGATAAGGCTTTGCACAAGATGGAGCATCAGGTGCACAAGTACAAAGAGAAGCACCGGGATCGTCGGCATGCCACATCCGTCTCTGACGCGGCTCGAGCGGCGGAAGAGAAGGGCGAATCGGCTGGCTGAAATTTATCGGCAGTGGTCTGATAACGGAGTGTTTTGTCGGGCCGGCTGTTCTGCCGTGTAGTCTTATTTCCCTGTTGGGTCTCCGGCGGGGTCTGCGTTTATCTCTGGAACAGAACGATCATGAAACTGACTGAGTTTGTCATTAAGGAAGCGATCCTGCCAACTCTGAAGGCCACCAGCAAAGAGGCGGTCATTCGCGAGATGGTGGCCAGTCTGAAGGCTTCGGGAACGATCAGTGCCGAGCATGAAGAGGCGGTGATTGCGGCGATTCTGAAGCGTGAAGAGCTGGGATCAACGGGGATTGGCAACGGCGTTGCTGTGCCGCACACGAAGCACGCTTCGGTCGAGAAGCTGTCAGCGACCGTTGCGATTTCGCAGGCTGGCGTGGATTTTGCCAGTCTGGACGGTGAGGACGTCTTCATTCTGTTTATGGTGGTATCGCCTCCGGATCGTCCGGGCGATCATCTGCGTGGTCTTGAGAATATTTCGCGTCATTTGCGCAGTCCGGACTTCTGCAAGTTTCTGCGGCAGTCATCGAATACGGTTGACATTTGGGATCTGCTGGTTGAGCGTGACGAGTCTGAGCGTGAATCCTGAAGGGACAAGCGTGCAGCGGTTTGCTGTGTAATTCTTGCTTTGCTTTGTGAGTGATTCATGACAGAGCTGGTGCAGACTGTGCGCCGCGAGGTGACGCTGACGATCGAGAACGGTCTGCATTTACAGCCGATTTCTCAGATCGTCCGCTGCGCCCAGTCGTTTGCTGCAGCGGTGACCGTGCTGCACGGCGGAAAGCGTGCCGATGCGAAATCGGCTTTCGATCTGATGTTGCTGGGTGCCGAATGCGGTGCGCGGATGACGGTTGAGGCCAGTGGTGCGGACGCCTCAGCGGCACTGGCTGCGATCGAGGCCCTGTTTGAAAGTGGCTTTGGTTCGCTGGAGGCCGCGGGGCACTGATCGTTCGTTACAATCGCTGCGACCCGCAGGGTCCACCCAATCCCCTTTTTCCTCGAATTTTGCTGTTCTTTCCCGGCGAGCAGGCAGGCTGCTCAATTTCTGATGCACTATTGTAGGGTGATATCTATCACCCCATGTGAAGATTCATTGTCTTCCACAATTGGTGCATTTACGTTATGTCTTCTGAGACAATCGCTGCCCGCCCCGATTGCTGCCCCGATCTGCTCCGCAGACGCTCCGAAGAAGCTGTCTCGGCTTCGATTCATCACGCCGCTCTGGCCCAGCAATATCTCACGCTGGCTCAGAAATTTACGGCCCTTGCCGAGCATGTGGCGGGCGGTGTGGACGGTCTGCAGCAGGTTGCCGTGCAGCTTGAGCGTGAGGCCTGTTCACCGGACGCTGCTCCGGCGGTGGTGCCACCTGTCCGGATGCCGCCGCAGTCGCCACCGGCGAACTCCGGACCGCGGCAGATCTTTCCACCGATAACTCAGCCACCGATAACTCGGCCACCGATAACTCAGCCACCGATCAGCCAGTCATTGATAGGCCAGCCGGCGGCAAGCCAGGTGCCGACACCGCAGGCACCGACGACTCGCCAGGTTCCCGCGGAATTTCATGCTCCGCCGGCGCGAGTTCCTTTGCAGGAGCTGTCACAGGCTGAACAGCAGGTGCGGGGCGCGGTCACCCAGCATGGGGTTCAGCCCGGAGTGCAACCCGAAGGCCAGCCCGGTCGACAGCCTCGCGAGAAGTCACTGCCAAAGCCTGCGATGCGGCGAGTGCAGCGACGATTTTCGCTGCGATCTTTTCTGGAACGTGTGCGGCTGGCGGGCACTGAGCAGGCGGGGCGAGTGAGGGTGACGGCGCATGCCGCGGATCTGCGTCCGAGGCTGCGCAAGGCTTCTGAGGAGCTGGTGGAAAGTTTGCGGCAGGGGCGTCGACCGGCGTCGATCAGTTCGGTGATTACATCGCTGGCCGTGCTCCTGATGGCTCTTGGGCGGATGGAGTTTACCGAGGAGCTGCCATTGCCGCCGCTGTCGGCCAGTTTCAGTGGTTCGGAGGATGCCGAGGATCCGGCCGAGGTGCTGGACATGCCTTTGGAAATGCCCGGCGAACAGCAGCTGCAGCCGACTGATCAGCCCGTGGAAACGCCTCCGCCGGAGCTGGCGGAAACCGTTCCGCCACCTGATTCATTGCCGGAGCCTGAGGTGGACCTGCAGGTGCCGGAGTCTGAAGAGCCGGCGGCAGAGCCTGTCGCAGAGGCTCCGGCACTGCCGGAATCACCGGTGGGTACGGCCCCCGCGGTCAGCAAATCCGCCGGGGCGGCTCTGGCGGAATCGCGTTCGGGGGCAGCGCGGCAGCAGATGCTGATGAAGTATGGCGGTACCGCTGGCAGTGAATCGGCAGTCAGCAGGGCTCTGGAGTGGCTGGCGGGGCGGCAGCGTCCCGACGGCAGCTGGGATTTTGCTGATGTGGGGCCCTGCAGCAGTCCGGGGAAGATCAGCAACCCGATTGGCGGGACGGCTTATGCCCTGCTGCCGTTTCTGGCCGCCGGGAATACTCACAAAGTCGGTCAGTGGAAACCGCAGGTGCAGGCGGGTCTGCAGTATTTGACTCGAGTGGGCATCAGCGTGCCGGCTGGTTATGACCTGCGGGGGGTCCTGAATCAGCGGGATGATGATCCGGAGCCCAATTATGCGTACTACGTGCAGGGGGCTGCAGTGCTGGCGCTGTGTGAAGCCTACGGAATGACGGGCGACCGACAGTTGCGACCGGTGTGTGAGGCTGCGGTACGGTTTCTGGTGAATTCGCAGGATCCGCGTGGTGGCGGCTGGCGGTACGTGCCGCAGCAGGCCGGGTCGACGTCCTGCACGGCGATTCAGGTAATGGCACTGAAGGCGGCTGAGAAGGCGGGGATTGCGATTCCCGATGCAGTCTGGCGTGGTGTGGGGCTGTATCTGGACAGTGTTGCGGTGGACGGTGAGGGGCGTTACGGGTATGAGGTGCAGAAACGCACGTACGAGGGTTCGGTGACGGCAATGGCGCTGCTCAGTCGCATGTACCTCGGCTGTCAGCGTGACGAGAAGGATCTGCGCAAGGGTGTGATGCTGCTGGACAAAAAGGGGCCTTACGACAATCTGTACTACTGCTACTTTGCGACGCAGGTGCTGCGCAACTGGGGTGGTGAGCCCTGGGAACGCTGGAATGGTCGACTGCGGGATGATCTGGTGTCGTGGCAGGAGCAGTCCGGGGATGCGGCGGGCAGCTGGGCACCGCGTGATCGTTCAGACTACAGTGTCAGTGGCGGACGGCTGCTGACAACGTGTCTGGCCACATTGACTCTGGAGGTGTATTACCGGTATCAGCCGTTGCTGGCGGAGGAACTGGTGATCACCGTTGAATGATCGGGTGTCGGGTGTCGGGTGCTGTGCCGGGGAAATTCCCGGATCCGGGACGGCGGGGGTCGGAAAGTGTTCGATTTCTGTGGAAACCTCCCGTGACTGCTCGAATTCCTCAAGCCTTCTGCGAAACTTCTTCGGTTTTCGGCTCGAACATTCCGAACATCAACGCTACACTCCGCGATTCGAATTCCGGCTGGACCAGCAGCTGTTCATATGGACAGTATTGGTTCTTTGTGCCGGTGAGTTGCTCTGGAAGGTTGTTTTGGCACGTTGTGTCCCGGTCATGTGGACTGGTTGAAGGGTGTTTGACTCATGTTTGCTGTGATTGAAGACGGTAATCGTCAGCATCGGGTAGAGCGGGGCTCGTTCCTTTCCATCGACTACCGTGAAGGCATTGCCGAAGGGTCAGAGATTACTTTTGACCGAGTGTTGCTGGCCAACGGTGGTGGCCCCAGCGTTATTGGTGCTCCTTTGATCGAAGGTGCAACTGTGACCGGGCAGGTGAAGATTGCGACTGAGAAGGGACCAAAGCTTGAGATTCAGCGACTGCGTCGTCGCAAGAATTCTCGTCGGCACACAGGTCACCGCCAGAAGCATACTCGTGTACAGATCACGGGTATTTCGGTTCCGGGGCTGCAGGTTGTGGCTCCGGCTGAGCCAGCCTGATTCTGTCCGGCGATCGCACTGATTTCGTACTGTGTCTGTTGCCGAGGATTCATCCGGTTCAGTGCACGCGCACATTGATTCATGGGCGAGCTGTCTTTTGGGGCAGCTCGCCTTTTTGCTGCGCGCTGGATTGTTTGTGTTTTAGAAGTGCCTGACTTCCCAAATTTCGCAGTGGCCTTCTTTTCGGCCCCGCTGTAGGCTGGGTGTCAATCCGGAAAACCGCATGTTTCTGAAGAAGAAACCTATGAATTCAGCTCAATTTGTTCGGACGGGGTGTTTGTTGCTGCTGGTGCTTTTGGCTGCTGCAGGTTGTGGTCGGGACAGTGTGCCGGCAGCGTCGGCCTCCGGGGATGCAGCTGCGGCTGCCGCACCTCCGGCCCTGGTTCGTACGGAAGAGATTCGCGAGGAGCCTGTGGCTCCTGAATTTCGGGCGACTGGCAACGTGCGTCCGCGTCATTTTAGTGTGGTGGCCTCGGGTGCTGACGGCGTGGTGGCTGAGTATCCGGTTGAGGTGGGTGAGTTTGTTGCGGCGGGAACTTTGCTCTCAAAGTTGCGGATGGAGTCGACGGATCTGGAGTTGCAGGAGCAGGAGGCATTGACGGCGGCGCGAGCTGCCGAGCTGGCGGAACTTCAGACGCCTCGGAAGGAGGACGTCGAGGAGGCTCAGGCGCGGGTGCAGGCGTTGCAGGTGACGCTTTCGAATGCTGAGCGTCGATTGGAGGAATTGCGGGCGCTCATTCGCCGCGGCGCTTCGACTCAGTCTGAACTGCGTGATGCGGAGGATGCGTTTGATTCTGCTGAGCAGAATCTGCTGGCGGCTCGTGCGGCCTTTCAGCGGACAGCCTCGGGTGCGCGAGCTGAGCAGAAGCTGCAGGCGCAGTCGATGCTGGAGTCTCAGCAGAAGCATGTGGAGTATTTGCGTGCTGAGCGAGAGAAGCGTCTGACGAAGGCGCCGTTTGACGGTTTTGTGGTGGAGGAGCACACCTATGTGGGGCAGTGGCTTTCGAAGGGAGCTCCGGTGCTGACTCTGGCTCGTCTTGACGAGGTTGAGGTGGAGGTGCAGATTGATCAGCAGTACATCGATCAGGTGTCAGCGGGTCGCGAAGTCAGTCTGCGGATCAGCGGCAGTGGTGTGTCGGCCGGCGATCGGGCAGTGGATGGTGTGCGGGAGTGGACGGGGCAGGTGGCTGCCGTTGTACCGCGCAGCAACTGGGAGAAGGGTTCGCGCAGTTTTCCGGTGATCATTCGGGTTCGCAATGAGATTGATCTGAGCACCAGTCCGCCGACTCCGGCGCTGCGTGAGGGGATGATGGCGGAGGCGGCATTTCGGGGTGTTTCAGTGAAAGCACTCCTGGTGCCCAAGGATTCGGTGGTGCGTACGTCGCGGGGCGCTTTTGTGTTTGTGGTGAATCCGGCGGAGGCGGGCAAGCCGGTGAGTGTTCGGCAGGTGATGGTGACGCTGGGTCTGGGGACGGGGTTGCGGATTCAGGTTCAGGGCGAGTCACTGGCTGCTGGTCAGCAGGTGGTGACGGAGGGTGCGGAGCGACTGCGAGCGTTTCAGACGGTGACAGTGATGGCGGCAGCTTCCGGTGAAGCGGCAGCAGCGGGCAGCGCGGAAGCTGCTCCGCGGTGATTTGTGCCGCCTGTCGAGTCATGGCGTGGGGCGCAGCGAGTAAACTCAGTGCAGCAGACGGGTTGGGTGGGTTATGGATCTGATTCGATTTTCCATAGAGAATCCGGTGAAGCTGACGGTGGGTGTCATCTTGGCGCTGCTGTTTGGCGGGATTGCCTATCGGGCGACGCCGGTGCAGCTGACACCGGACGTGACGGAGCCGGAGATTACGATTTCGACGGTCTGGCCCGGTGCCAGTGCTCAGGAGGTTGAGAAGGAGATTGTGGACGAGCAGGAGGAGCAGTTGAAGAGTGTGGAGGGGCTGGAGGAGTTTCGGAGTGAGAGTTCGGATTCGATGGGGATGATCACTCTGAAGTTCGGCGTGGGCACCGACCTTGGAGATGCTCGAGCGCGGGTTGCGGAGAAGCTCAATCAGGTTCCGAATTATCCACCGGATGCTCGTGAGCCTGTGATATCGACGGCGAATTCCGGGACGAAGGCGATTGCCTGGTTTATTCTGAAACCGATTCCTCCGAGTCGCGAGGACCTGCGCAATCTGATTGCGCAGGATCCGGCTCTCAGGCAGCCGCTGGAAGCTTTGATGGCGGAGCCTGGGCCGATCAGTCTGCCGAAGGTGAATTTGCTGTCGGAGCAATATCCGGTGCTGCGGGTGTTTACGGAGGGCCGCAACAATCCGGCACTGATGCGAAAATTTGCGGAAGAGTATATTGAGGCGGAATTCGAGCGTATTGGGGGGATTGCGAACGCGAATGTGTTTGGCGGTCAGGAGCAGGAGTTTCGTGTGGAGGTGCATCCGCCACGACTGGCGGCGCTGGGGATCACGATTGATGATCTGCGAGCCGCATTGTCGGCGCAGAATCAGAACGTTTCTGCGGGCGACATTCCGGAGGGCAAGCAGCGGAATGTGGTGCGAACTCTGGGGCAGTTCACCAGTCCTGAGCAGGTGGGTGAGACAATCATCACGACTCGCGATAATGCTCCGGTGCGAGTTCGCGACGTGGCGGAAGTTGGCGTGGCCTACAAGAAGCCGGACGGTGTGGTGCGGCAGATGGGATTGAACGCGCTGGCGGTCAATGCTCAGCAGGCTCCGAACACAAACGTCAAGGAGATCATCGGTCCGCCGCGGAGTGAGCTGGATCTGAATCGCGACGGTGAGATTTCGCCGCTGGAGCTTGCCGAGTGTACTCGAATTTACGGCCGCAATCTGCGGATTGCCTGTGAGGAGCTGAACCAGGGGATTCTGGCGACGAAGGGCCTGTATATGGAGCAGGTCTATGACGAGACGGTCTATCTGGATTCTGCGACGGCTTTGGTGGAAAGCAACGTGTATTCCGGTGGTGCACTGGCGGTGGTGATTCTGCTGTTGTTTCTGAAGAGTCTGCGGACGGTGCTGATTATTGGACTGTCGATTCCGATCAGTGTGATTGCGACGTTCATTTTCATGAAGTTATTTGGTCGCAGCATCAATGTGATCAGTCTGGCTGGGATGGCGTTTGCGGTGGGGATGGTGGCGGACAATGCGATCACAGTGCTGGAGAATATTTTTCGGCACTATCAGATGGGCAAGTCTCCTCGAGAGGCAGCGATCCAGGGGACTCAGGAGGTCTGGGGTGCGGTGCTGGCGGCGACTTTGACGATGATTGTGGTGTTTGTGCCGGTGATCTTTGTGCAGGGTCAGGCGGGGCAGTTGTTCCGGGACATCTCGCTGGCAATTGCCTGTTCTGTGGGGATCTCGCTGATTGTCAGTATTACGGTGATTCCGGCGGCGTCGGTCTGGCTGCTGGGTGGGCTGAAGCTGGAGTCGCTGGATTATGACATGAGTTTTGGTCCGACGGGTCTGTTTGGTCTGGTGCGGATCAGTCACTGGCTGAACGAGCGTCTGGCGGCCGGCATGAAGCGACTGATGTCGGCTCGCGGCAGCTGGCTGTGGCGATTGCTGGTGGTGGTGTTATTCAGTGCGGGCAGTGTGTGGGCGAGTCTGCTGTTGTGGCCGGCGACGGAGTATCTGCCGAACGGGAATCGCAATCTGGTGATTGCCATCCTGTTGCCTCCGCCGGGCTACAACATTGATCAGATGATTTCTCTGGGGAACAACATTGAGCGTCAGTTGGCGCCTTACTGGACAGGCGAGGCGGCTCCGGGAAGTCCGCGGATCAACGACTTCTTCTTTGTAGCTCGCGGGCGCATGCTGTTTCTGGGTGCGAAGGCGGTTGATGAACTGCGTGCGGGTGAGTTGATTCCGGTACTGGCTCGGGCGGCCGGTTCGCAGCCTGGTGTGATCCCGATTGTCAGTCAGTCCAGTCTGTTTGACAGTGGATTGACGGGTGGCCGTTCGATTGATCTGGAGATCACGGGGCCGGATCTGGAGGAACTGGTGCAGGAGGCGCAGAAGGCCTTCGGGCTGAGCATGGCGGCGTTTCCGATGACTGAGGGCAACCAGCTGCGACCGATTCCCGGACTGGATCTGTCCAGTCCGGAGCTGCACGTGGTACCTCGGCCGGAGGCGTGTGCGGAGCTGGGAGTCACGACGGCGTCACTGGGTTATGCCGTGAATGCTCTGGTGGACGGTGCATTTGCGGGTGAGTATCGGCATGAGGGGCGAAACATTGATCTGGTGATCTGCGGTGCTGCGGACTTTGCAGCGCATTCGCATGATCTGGATAATCTGCCGATCAGAACTCCGAGCGGTCAGACGGTGCGGTTGTCGGCGGTTGCGGATGTGCTGCTGAGTCGTGGACCGGAGCAGGTGAATCATTCTGAGCGTCAGCGTTCGATTACGATCCAGCTGACTCCGGCGCCGGGGATTCCGCTGGAAGCTGCCATGGTGAAGATGAACGAGAGTGTGCAGAAGGTGCTGATGGAGAGTCCGCGATTTCAGAGTGGTTTGTACCAGATGCGACTGGCGGGTACTGCGGACAAGCTGGCGGATACGTGGTATGACCTGAAGTGGAATCTGCTGCTGGCTTTGCTGCTGAGTTATCTGCTGATGGCGGCCTTGTTTGAGTCGTTTTTGTATCCGCTGGTGGTGATGATCAGTGTGGCGCTGGCTCTGGTGGGTGGTCTGGGCGGGCTGCGGGTGATGAATATCTTTCAGATGCAGTCTCTGGATATGCTGACGATGCTGGGTTTTGTGATTCTGATCGGGACGGTTGCGAACAACGCGATTCTGATTGTGCATCAGGCGTTGAATTACATGCGTGACGAGGGGATGCCTCCGGTGGAGGCGGTCTGCGAGACCGTGAGGACTCGCATGCGTCCGATTGTGATGAGCACATTATCGACGGTCCTGGGGATGCTGCCGCTGGTGGTACCGTTGCCGATTTATGCTGACGGGGCGTGGGTTTGGAGCGTGGGTGCTGGCAGCGAGCTGTACCAGGGCCTGGGGGCTGTGGTTCTGGGGGGAATGGTCGTTTCCACGGTCTTTACGCTGATACTGATTCCGGCGGGTTTCAGTCTGGTGATGGACGCGCGAGTCCAGGCAGCGCGGATCGTGGCGGCGGTGCGAGGTCGTTTGCGGGGGGTGTCCGGAGGGCGTGCGACGGCATCCGGGAAGGCGTGAGCACCGGCTGGCGGAATCCGCAGGCGTCTCAAACCCGGCAATTTCTCGACTTTTGGCCAGTTCTGCCCTGGTTGTCAGATGTTTTGAATTCCGCGGAATGCAAGTTTAGGATACGGCTGCACCCTGGTCGATCACAGGGAGCAGTTATGGTTTTCGACGCTGTTTGTACTCAGGCAATCAGGATATCAATTTCATGCTGACGATTCCCGTTTCCGGAGCTCTGGATTTCCTCTCACTGGGTGCGTTGATTCATCGGCTGGATCCGGGAGTGATTCCGTTTCGCAAGGCCAGCCAGTGTTCGATTCATGTCAGCGGTGGTGAATTCAACTGTGCGGCGAATCTGGCGGACTGTTTTCGACTGAAGACTGGTATCGCGACGGCGATGGTTGACTATCCGATTGGCGAGTTGATCGGCGAGCGTGTGCGTGCGATGGGGGTGCAGCCGTTCTACAAACGGTTCGCGCATGACGGTGTTCGCGGGCCGAACATGGCGACGGTTTACAGCGATCAGGGCCACGGTGTGAGGGCTCCGATTGTTTTCTACAACCGCAGCAACGAAGCGGCCGGCATGCTGAAACCAGGCGATTTCAACTGGTCAGAGATCTTTGCGGGTGGTGTGCGCTGGTTCCATAGTGGCGGCATCTTTGCGGCTCTCTCCGCAACGACTCCGGAATTGATCATTGAGGGCATGAAGGCCGCGAAGGCTGCCGGTGCGGTGACTTCGTTCGACCTGAATTATCGGGCCAAGCTGTGGCAGGTCAGTGGGGGTCTGGATAAGGCTCAGGAAACGCTGAACCGCATTGTTGAGCACGTGGACGTACTTGTGGGGAACGAAGAAGACCTGCAGAAGGGGCTGGGTCTGACGGGTCAGGACGTGGAGTCTCACAGCAAGCTCGACCCGGGAGCCTTTCTGGGCATGATGGAGGAAGTTGCCAACAAACTGCCGAACGTCAAAGCTGTGGCGACGACGCTGCGTGAAGTGCACTCCACCAACCGCCACTCCTGGAGCGCTGTGCTTTGGCTGGAAGGTCAAACATACCAGGCGAAGACGATTGAACTGGATGTGATTGACCGGATTGGTGGTGGTGATGGTTTTGCTTCGGGCCTGATTTACGGGCTGTTGGCGGGTAAGGATCCGCAGACGGCACTGAATCTCGGCTGGGCCCACGGGGCCCTGCTGACGACTTATCCGGGCGACACCACCATGGCGACCATCAAAGAGGTGGAAGCTGTTGCTTCGGGCGGGTCTGCTCGCGTTCAGCGCTAAGTCTTCAGCTTCGGCTGATGAGCATGTGAATTCATCGGACTTTCTGTTTTCTGCGTGGCGACGTTCTCACCGGATCGGTCACGCGGTTTTTTTGCCAGAGGCTGCAAGACGCGATGTCAAAGCACGATATTGGACTGATTGGTCTGGCCGTCATGGGTCAGAACCTGGTCATGAATATGGCCAACAAGGGTTTTTCTGTCGGTGTCTACAATCGCACCACCGAGACGACTCACGAGTTCCTGCAGGGACTTGGCAGTCGTCCGGCGGGGGTGGTGGAGCCTGGTGCGGCGGACCGTATTCAGGGTTATGATACTCTGCAGGACTTCGTCGGCAGTCTGGCATCGCCGCGTCGGGTGATGATTATGGTCAAAGCCGGCAGCCCGGTGGATGCTGTGATTGATCAGCTCAAGCCGCTGCTGGCTCCCGGTGACATCATCATTGATGGTGGCAATGCCGACTATGTGGATACGAATCGTCGTCACAAGCAGCTGGCGGCCGAGGGCTTTCGGTTTATCGGCACGGGTGTTTCCGGTGGTGAAGAGGGGGCCTTGAAGGGGCCCAGCATCATGCCGGGCGGGCATCCTGAAGCGTGGCCGTTTGTTAAGGACGTATTCCAGAAGATCAGTGCCAAGGTTGGACCGAACAACGACATTCCCTGCTGTGACTGGGTGGGTGAGGCGGGAGCCGGTCACTATGAGAAGATGGTTCACACCGGAATTGAGTACGGCGACATGCAGCTGATCTGCGAAGCCTACTACATTCTGAAGTATGGCGTGGGGCTGTCGAATGCTGAACTGTACGAGGTATTCCGGGAGTGGAACGAGGGTGAGCTGGAGAGCTACCTCATCGAGATTACTCGGGATATCTTCACGGTGAAGGACAAAGAAACCGGAGCGGATCTGGTGGATCTGATTCTGGACACGGCCGGCCAGAAGGGGACTGGCAAGTGGATGAGCCAGCACGCTCTTGACCTTGGGGTGCCGACGACCCTGATTACCGAAGCCGTGTTTGCTCGCTGCCTGTCTGCTCAGAAGGATGCTCGAGTGCGGGCGGAGGCAGTGTTGTCGGGGCCGGACGCCACGTTCACCGGGGATCGCAGTCAGTTTGTCAGCGACGTGCGACAGGCGCTGTATGCGTCAAAGCTCTGCAGTTATGCTCAGGGTTATGTGCAACTGGATGCTGCGGCGAAGGAGTTTGGCTGGAAATTGCAGAACGGTCCGATTGCCCTGTTGTGGCGTGGTGGCTGCATTATTCGATCGCGGTTTCTGGAGGACATCAAAAAGGCGTTCGACAAGAATCCGACTCTGGAAAATCTGCTGCTGGATGACTTCTTTCGATCAGCGATCGAGAAGGCTCAGCCGGCCTGGCGTCGGGTGGTTTCTACGGCAATCCAGCTGGGTTTGCCTGTTCCCGGCTTTTCGGCCGCACTGACCTATTACGACGGTTATCGTCGTGGTCGTTTGCCGGCGAATCTGCTGCAGGCTCAGCGCGACTACGTCGGTGCTCATACTGACGAGCGACTGGACAAGCCGCGTGGAGAGAAGTTCCACACGGATTGGATTCGTGAGCGTCGTTTGTCGTAGGTTTGCTGCTGCCGACGCCGGCAAATCGAGAACAGGAAAGTCCCGAGGTCTTCCGGCAATGGAATTCCTCGGGATTTTTTATGCCCGGAGGACTGTCAACACTGGGACTTGGCAGGAAATGTAGCACAGGCTACAATTGTTGGCAGAGGCCTGATTCGTT
>SXGQ01227965.1_pt1 | contig 21238 bp, 17 predicted proteins | sample 3178371 | NCBI WGS metagenome assembly SXGQ01 (sample SAMN11356859, study PRJNA531348) | freshwater metagenome | isolation source: freshwater sample F1-20 | place: China: Fuxian Lake, Yuxi | collected 2017-12-25 | reverse complement strand
TGTCTTCCGACATTCTAATATGGGCTACCAAAGTAAAGAAACCCTATTAGGGTGTCTTGACTGGGGCATTTTACTGATTGGGATCCTGATCAATATCCCCTGTATACCGGCGATAGTTCAAAAGAGGTCAGTGCTTTAGCATCGAACGGCTGCGGATTAAATACACGCATCTTCCATGCCGGATCTGTGGGATCGCTGCGGCCCGGTACAGGAGATGCTTGAAATGCGCCCGTTGCCTTTTGTAATGTATTCGGAGGCACCGACGGCATTGCGTGACCCATACGCACAGATTCACCTACACCGCCGCCAGTCAAGCCATAGGATAGCGAATCAAAAATACCGGCACCGCCCCTTTGATTCTTCCGCCTTCTACGAGTGCCACCGGCTTGTGCAGTACACGCCGGCCCAATCGAACTCTCAAAGGCACGGTTCACGGTACCGAGGTCATGTACAAATTTCGGAGATGAGCCCTCAAAAACCGGGAACCTTCCATAAACCATGTCAGTAGACCCTTGGCCCATTGTCCAATCCATAGGTGCCATGCCGCCGACTTGCTTCCGGGTTTGTTTACCGGATTTTTCTCCATACAGACTGCGATAGTGTGTAATCATGCCTTTCATTGCCGGGCTAGAAAGAGCTTGGTGAAACTGCTGGGACCAAAGGCGCCGGATACATTGCTCCAGTGCCTGGTTTGTGCAGCCCTTTGAAATCATGTGACGCACCTTGGCATCTATGCGCTCAAACGACGCATGAAGACTATCCACGGTCATGTACCGGATCTTTTTGTTCTTCCGAGTTGCTTTCATTACTATCTATGAATGTTTTATTCCAGAATCTCGGCATTCCGGTTGGCATTTCTGTTTGGCCCCAGATTAGAACTTAGAGCCGTTCCTACAGCCGACAAACTCTGAGAGGCCCGTTCAGATGCTAGGCGCCCCGCATTCATAACACTATTCTTTACCTGATTGAATGCGGCTTCAACATTGCCGCCATTCGAGGTCCACACAAACACGTAAAAACCGTAGGAGAGAAGAATTGCCAAGAGCAGTAGCGCATAGCTGGCATAGTTTCTGAGCATTTCCTGCCATGTGCTGAGACGGTATTCAACCGAAAATTGCTTCCAGTGCCACCAGACCCCGACGGCTAGAGCCACAGATGCACCAATTGTTAGCACAGATAACGGGATGTAGGGCAGAACAAGGTACATGAGAAGTGCTGTCAAGACCGCAATAAAAATGTAAAACATGGTGAGGATAGAATCCATACTACCTTATATGGGGGATTTTAAGTTTACCCGTGCCATCGGTAGTTTAAAAGGATTCTTATAACTTTTCTACCAGGTCCACGTGAGTGAGAAAGACCTTGCGGCAACAATACCGGGTTAACCTGAGCTCTGATAGAACCTTTCCCTCAACTGTCTCGGGGACCTTTGTGCCGTCAAAGTAGGTTCGTTTACCGTAACTTTCTCCCTGCTGTTCCTTCAGGCGCTTCTGATAATAGAGCCATTTGTCGGCCAGAAGTTTCCCACAATTCATGCATCTTACAGGAATAATCATCTATGTTATGGTCATATATTCAGAGATCAAGGACGATCAAGTTTTGGGCTGCGGTAAAACCCACAATATATAAAGTGTCCCGGACAGTAAAGATGTCCTCAACATTATTCGGCCGTGGTATAAACACACAGACCGGTGGCCGGCGCAAGGCCGAGGAAGCGAGTCGGGATATTGAAGTGTTAAAGACCCAGATCTCTCAGCTCTTCGGCGAGGTTACTGGCCTGAAGCAGACAGTAGCGGTACTGCAGAAGACTGTAAACGAGCTGGGCTCTTCTGTAAAAGCGGCCTCTGGAGGTTCACATTTCCCTGAAGCAGGGTCGTGATCTATCTGACACCACGTATTGCTGCCTCAGACAACTTAAGACCAAAACGTTGTTCCACCACCCGTTGAATAGTGGCGACACGACGTTTCAATGCCCTCTCATCCTTGATAAAGGCTATAATATCCGGAGAAAGCATGGGCTCCTCCTTTTGGGGCCGGGACCATACAAGTCGTCGCCCCGCCGCCGTATCCTCCCAACCGGAGATATCCAGGCGCCCCGCATGGTGATCATCGTGACACGTATCGCACAAGCAGACGAGGTTGTGAGGCGCATTCAGATCGATCTCGGGTCCGGAGAATCCCGCCTGTTGCCGGATATGATGCGTTTCCAGAGCCTCGGATGATCCACACACGCCACAACAGTCTACAACAGACTCGGAGGAATACACGGATGTATGCGGCGTCGAGGTCAGTCTCTTGCGTATGGCAGCCGCTCTCTCTATGAAATCGACCGGCATGTCAAGAGCCCGGCATACTTCGAGGCCATAGAGTGCAGATCCGGAGCCGGGTTTCATGACCCGATCATAGACGAGAGTATCTGTTGCGTCATCATAGTGTACAGCCAAATGACTGATTTGGACACCGGTATTCGTACCTATGAGTCCGGCCAATTCGTGGAGATGCGTGGCAAAGAGAAACTTGGCCCGGCGGCTCACGAGTGTTTCTATACCGGCGGCCACCAGTGCCGTAGCTGACAGAGACTCAGTACCAGAACAGAGCTCGTCACCGAGTACAAGAGAGTGCGAGTCAGCCAGGCGCAGAATCTCACGGAATTCCGTCATTTCTACGGCGAAAGATGAGAGACCGGCCCAGAGATTATCATTGCCGAGAATACGGGTGAAGATGGCTCTGAAGGGAGCGATACGGAACTTGGAGGCGGGTACCGGAAATCCGCACTGGGCCAGAATTGTGCACAGGCCGATGGATTTCATCAGACTCGACTTTCCACTTGCATTCATGCCGTAGAGTAGGAGGCCAGAATACTCCGATCCTAACTCCACTGTTTGTGCCACATAGGGCACGGTTCGATTGACGAGTTCAATCAGCGGATGACGCAACCCCTCTCCTTGGACCCAGGCATCATCGGATTCTACGTATTCCGGAATAGTCCAACCCCATGCAGTAGAGAGGCCATGAACCGTCCATGTCACGTCAATGTCGGCACAGGCGGCTTCGATGCGACGATGTGCCTCTCTGTTTGCCGATACGAATTCGGCGATGACCGTGCTCCACGTGTCTATCCAGATACGGGACCAATCAGCATACCATGCCTGATGCCGTTCAGAGATGTCGAGTAGCGCCGATGTTTCCAGGACCGCCGAGGTCTTATAGGGTGTAATCTTGGCGGTTGTGTCTCCCATATCTCGCAAGATAGCGTGAGCGGAATTAATACGGCGCTTTGTGCCGGATATGCGAAAACCGCCACCGTCGGCCTCATCAATATATAGAGTGTCATTGGCTTTTCCTGAATTCAAGGCTGAACTATACTGTCCGCACAACGCATCGACCTCGGCCCGAAGAGCCCTACCCACTTCAAAGATCGCCGTAACAGAATTGGGGAAATCGTTCAGAGGCAGTCCCGATGTAGGAATCGTCACGGCCTCCTTGCTCAGAGTCTGTAAGACATGAACGTCCCACGATCCTAGAATAGCCTGTAGATGATCAATGAGAACCGGTTCTCGATCCCACAATTTCAACAGCGAGGCCGATGCCTCATAAGAACGTATTAGACACGCCATATCTCCAATCGTGGCCGTGCCGAGTTCGAGACGCCGAAAGATACGAGATGTGTCGTACATACTACGAAGATACTTGTCCGTGTCGTTCCCCGCAGGAATATTGGCAAAGGCCGCTGTAAGAGACCGAAGCCCCTCAATGTCGGACCGGGGGCGCATGAGACGGGCTCTCAGAAGTCGTTTACCGGCGCTGGAGCGACATTTATCCATAATTCCGAGAAGACTCTGAGCGGGATCTCGGAGATTGACTACGCCGAGCTGTTCGAGCGCGGCGTTGCCGAGCCGTACCTCATTTTCTGGTGTCCATCCAATGGGCCCGTCGAGATCCTTGAGTGCATGGGGCATATGGTCAAAGACGAAATCCATGAGAGCGCCGAGGCAGCGTCGTGCCTGAGGAAGACGGCCGACCGCCGCCATATAAACGGGGCGGGACCACACAATGGCCAGAGCCGCCTCGTCTAGCGCAGCAGATGGAGAACCGAGACATTTCAAGTGACATACAGTACATGTCGCTTTCAGTTCCTGAGCCACGGAAGAAAGTCCATCTGTCCATATGACGAGCTCCGACGGCGGATAGGTGCATAGAAACTGGTGCAGGCGATCCCGCTCCACTCCTTCTACGAACCACGTGGAGCCGGTGGCAACATCAAAGGCTGCAGCGGCCCAATATACCTTTTGTAGAGCCGAGGGGCCACCCGTGATACGTTCGAGAACAACACCGACGAGACGGCGCTCTTTATTGCCCTCCATATAACATCCGGGGCTCGATATGTGATCGACGATGCGGGATTCGACAGCGCCCTTGGAATCCTTTTTCTGAACAAAGACTACAACGGTATAGCCGGCTTGGACGAGAGTCCGCTCGAACTTGGGAAGTGCGTGATCGGGAAAACCGCCGAATAGAGTCTGTTGACCATCCTCGAGCGTTTTCACGGCCAGCACGAGCTGACAGAGGTCGGCAAGTTCCTTGATGTTGCACCGGGTCGTTCCGGTTGTCGGATTCTCGATATCGTAGATCTCGAAGAATCCGCCAACTTGATATAGTACGGCGGTTCGGGGGCCGTATTTTTCTGTGTATGTGTTCCAGGCCTCCTGATAACGCTGATGCATTGCCATCGTAATGGGCCTAGTGTTATTAGTGGTCGCTGGCTTTAAACCAGCTGGCCTCTCATCATTCTGTAGTCCTTCATGAGCTGCCGGAGCAGAGGTAGCGGCACTTTTGCCACTGTTTCGGCTTTCGATAGTTTGGCGGAGACCGCCGCCGCTCTCAGTGTCTCTTCTGACATACTGTCAATATCCGCCACAACCTTATTGCGTCTGGTCTGTGTCTTTTTCGTATTATCTATGACGACGTGGACACGCTTTGCCTTGAATGTCTTGCGATGCATTGGTTTGGGTTTTGTGGCTCCCTTTGGTATAAGAAGTACCTTGGAGACCTTTGTCCTTGCCGGAGCCAGTATAACTGGTCGGGCCGATACGGGCTGTCCCGTTATGGGCCGACCCGTTATGGGCTTAGGTTCATGACTTGTGACCTTAACCGGTTCTGCATGATCCTTTTCCACGGTCGATGTCGTTTCCTTACGAGTTCGCCGCCGCCGTTTCTTCGAACCCGTTACAGCAACATCCATTGCAACTTCCTTCACATCGTCGGGCATCAAAAACCTATTTTCTCGATATATATTATTTACCCGGGGGCGACCTAAAGCCCCTTCGAGAATATCATTAATGTCTGCCAAATTTGACAACGGTCGGAGATCGGCCGGGGCAACCAACGAACCTATGGATTTCCACCGAGATCTGTTGGATCTGTATTTCAATCAGCACGATAAGCGACAAATCGTATATCATCAAATTTCCTCTTTCGATCATTTCATGACCGAGGAAGTTTCACAGACGATTCTGCGGTCGTGTCCCATTCGAGTGTCGGGGTCTCCTGACCTCAATCTCACCGGCACCACTCGGGCCGCCGCCGGCACCGCCGGCACGGCCATTCGGGTATCCATCGAGGGTCTCGAGGACAAGCCCGCCAATCCCGGCGAGGGTGCCTATCGGGAAGTCGAAGTCTGCGTCGAGTTCGCCAATGTCCAGATTCGCAAACCGACCATCTTCGAAAACAATGGCGCCGTGACGCCCATGTATCCGAACGATGCCCGACTCCGTAATATGACGTATGCCGCTCCCGTCTACACAGACATTATTGCAACGTATACGATGAAGACACCGAATCCCAACGGCGAGCCCACAGTTGAGATAAAGCGCCGCACTCTGCCGCACGTTCACGTCGGCAAGATTCCCGTCATGGTCGGCAGCAAGTACTGTATTCTGTACGATACTCCCGAGAAATCACCGAGGGAACTTGGCGAGTGTTCCGAGGATATCGGCGGCTATTTCATCATCCAGGGCGGCGAACGAGTCGTCATCAGTCAGGAGCGTATGGCCGAAAACACGCCCTTTGTATTCCGCAACAGCAAGTCACGTAACAAGGAGATGGAGGTCATCGATGTAAAGTCCATTGGTCCCGACAATGAGGGCGCACCGAAATCCATGTCGGTGAAGATTGTGCAGAATAGCAAGAATCCGATGGCGCCAGAGCACATTCGGGTAACGTGTCCCCGCATCAAGGCCGAGATTCCTCTGTTTATTCTTATGCGGGCTCTCGGTATCGAGAGCGACAAGGATATCATAGAGCTCATCTGCGGTTCGGTTGAAACGCCGTATGCCATGATCTTCCAGGAGTGTATCGAGGATGCGGGTGACATCACAACAAAGGAGAAGGCGCACGAGTGGCTGGCGTCCAATCTTGGCACGGGCGGCGGTTCTCGGGAATCGTATTCGGCGAGCACCTTGCCGAATGCGGCGGCGCTCCGAGCCGCCCGTGTCACGACAATTCGGGATGTTCTGTCAGAAGAGTGTCTGCCCCACATTGGCGGCGCTACCATGTTCTTCGAGAAAGCTGCCTACATTTCATCGGTAACCAAGAAGGTTCTGGATGTGTTCACGGGCCGGATTCCCCACGACGATCGGGACGCCTATCCGAATAAGAAGGTGGAGCTGCCCGGAAACCTCATGGGCAATCTCTTCCGCTATCTCTTCGGCACCAAGGTGATCAAGGATATGAAGTCGATGCTCACAAAGGAGATCCACAATGGTTTCTGGAAGAGCAGCGGTAAGATGGAGGACATTATCAATCCGAGCAACGTGTACAAGATCCTGAAATCCACGCTGGTCACCATCGGAATGAAATCGTCCCTCGCCACGGGCAATTTCACGGGCGGCAAGATGGGCAACAAGCAGGGAATCAGTCAGGTTATGAACCGTCTCACGTATCTCTCGGGTATTAGCCACTTGCGTCGTCTTTCCACTCCGATTGAGAAGACGGGCAAACTGCTCGCCCCACGCAAACTCCACGCCACGCAATTCGGCTTCGTCTGTCCTGCCGAGACACCGGAGGGTCACGCAGTAGGTGTTGTGAAGAATCTGAGTAGCACTGCAATTGTGTCTCTGCCGATGTCACCGGAGCCCATCGTGGCCTTCTTGTATGACGAGCTCGCCATGAAGAATCTGGATGAAGTGAGCCGCGCCGATCTATTCACGGGAATTCGTGTTCACATCAATGGTGCCTGGATAGGAATGCTGATGGTCGATTCCAAGGGTGCATTTGACGGCGTCGCCTCTCTGAGAGCAGCCAAACAGCGGGGCCGCATCCACATTCATACGAGTATCGTGTACAAGACCGGTCGCCGAGAGATCTGGATCAATACGGAAGGCGGTCGTCTGTTACGGCCCGTGATGACGGCGAGCGGCGCACGGGAAGTGACGACGGCCGCCGTCAAGTCCTGGACCACGTGGAATGAGGTGATCTCGTGGATATCGGGCAGCGGTCACAGCCTGATCGAGTACATTGATCCGGGTGAGACGGAGAATATGTTGATCGCCATGACCCCTACAGATGTCAAGGGCGGAGACTTCACACATGTTGAGATCCATCCTTCCACGATTCTCGGCACCATGGCCTCGAACATCCCCTTCCCGGATCACAACCAGGCTCCTCGTAATTCGTATCAGTCGGCCATGGGCAAGCAGGCCATGGGTGTCTATTCCCTCAATTTCCACCAGCGTCTCGATACCATGTCGAATCTTCTGTGGTATTCTTCCGTGCCTCTGGCGAGTCCGTATATGAGCCAATTCTACCGTGCACAGAGTATGCCGTCGGGATTCAACATCGTCGTGGCGATCATGACGTATGGAGGCTACAACCAGGAGGATTCGATCATGATTAATCGGGCATCTCTGGACCGTGGCCTCTTCCGCTCCGAGTTCTACAGGACCTACAAGGACGAGGAGAAGAAGAATCAGGCGTCGGGCGAAGAGGAGCGTTTCTGTCGTCCGAATCCGCTGACGACACGTCACATGAAGCTGGCGAATTACGACAAACTCGGCGCCGATGGCATAGTGCCCGAAAACGTCTTTGTGACGCAGGACGATGTGTTGATCGGCAAGGTTGCGCCCATTCGTCTCCGTGGCCACGATGGAGCGGCACAGGCGGGAATCAATCACGCCTCTCTTCACGCCATGTCGTCGGTGGCGGCGGCGGCAGCAGTGGAGGCCGCCGGCGGCAAACGATTCCGTGACTCGAGCAAGCTGTTGAGAACGAATGAGTCAGGTTATGTGGACCGTATTTACCGAGGCCGGAACGGCGAGGGCTACAGTTTCGTGAAGATCCGTGTTCGTGAGGAGCGTGTGCCCGTAATCGGTGACAAGTTCTCGTCGAGACACGGACAGAAGGGCACTTGTGGTCTGATTCTGGAGCCGCACGACATGCCGCAGACGGCCTCGGGTATTATACCGGACATTATCATTAATCCGCACTGCTTCGTAGGAGAGACGCTGGTCTCTCTACCAAACGGTCTGGCTCGGCGCATCGATTCCTTCGGCGAGGAGGGAATGGAGAAGGTGCTGAGTTGGAATCCTGCAACGAACCGAGTGTATGAGTCATTCTCATTGGGTCGCAGCGATCGTGGCGTGAAGCCGACGATCCGCATGACATTGGAGGACGGGCGCATAATTCGGTGTACACCAGATCATAAATTCCAGGTTCGTCTTGCAGATGGTTCTGTCACCGGCAAGGAGGCGGGCCAGCTGACCTTCACTGACCAGCTGGTGATGAGTCTGCGTGGTACCGAAGACAAGAGATGTCCCATGGAGGCGACCTGGTCATTAATTGTGGGCAATTATGTATTTGATACCGCAACAGGGAGGGAGAAAGCGATGGCATTTGCTCGTATTCTGGGCTACCTGCATACGGACGGCTGTCTATCATACAATGATAAACGTGGCGACTATTCAGCCGTTCTCTACATGGGCTGCTTGATGGATGCTCACAGCATCATGTCAGATATCACCGCCGTAACCGAGAAGATACCGAAGATTCATGATACACAGTCCGCTACGAATGGCAGCAAGGTTTATACGATTTATCTGCCATACGAATTCGCCCATGCTCTCGCATCCCTTCCAGGGATGACAGTGGGCCGTCGTACTACCCAGGAGGCGTCTTATCCCCACTTTCTCTTTGATAGCCCGAGGTCGATCATTCGTGAGTTCCTTGCGGGCTGCTTCGGCGGCGATGGCTGGACAACTTATCTCAGAGGTAATCAGTTCAGCAATGTTGGTTTCTCACAGTCTATCTGTACGGAGTTCTTAGAGAGTCTGGAGACACGCATGGACCAGTTCGTGGCCCTCATGGCTGCTGTTGGTGTAGAGGCACATGTCAGCCGCACACGTGTATGCCATATGAAGACTGAAACCTATCAGAATAATCCTCGTGCCTCTGTCGAGCTCGTCGTGGCCTCTAATGCAGAATTCTATGAGAAGATTGGTTTCCGCCACTGTGTCGAGAAACAAATTCGCCTGGAGACTGCAGTGGCCTACGAGGGTTACTGTAAGGAGGTGCGGCGACAGCATGATGCTGCGATGGCAGCCGTTGATGTATCGATGTTGACGACAACGTCGTATCCTGTTGCTCTAGAGGCCGTCAAAAAACTCTATGAGACGGAGAAGCCGCTCAATGAATACTATTCGCTGCTGACACGAACGATAATTGGCAATCGCAGGAAGCCTGGTCGATCAGCTGCACTACACGTCTTCGACTACACGTATATGCTATCGGCCCCAGAGTGGGCAAAGGCCCACGGATGCATAGACCTGTTTAGCAAGTATGCGATAGCACGGGATTCTATCGATATCCCCACGTATACCATGGGTCTCTTGCGCTCGGAGGCCAGTCATGATGCCCCTGTATATGATATTGGTGTTTCGAAAACTCACTATTTCATAGCACAGGGTTGTGCTGTTAAGAACTGCATTCCGAGTCGAATGACGATTGCGCAGCTCATGGAAACGCTGCTCGGTCGTTTGGGATGCGAGCTCAGCTTTCTCGGAGATGCCACGCCGTTCAACAAGGCCATGACGGCAAAGGGGATCGCCGATATCCTCCAGAATCAGTGTGGCTTGGAGCCGCATTCGAATGAAATTCTGTATTGCGGCTACACTGGAAAACAGTTGTCCACGAGTATCTTCATGGGTCCCTGTTTCTATCAGCGTCTCAAGCACATGGTGAATGACAAGATCCATTCGAGGTCGAAGGGGCCGCTGGTGATGCTTACCCGGCAGCCGGCCGAGGGCAGAGCGCGGGACGGTGGCCTCCGTTTCGGTGAAATGGAACGGGATTGCATGATTTCGCACGGCGCCTCGGTCTTCTTGAAGGAGCGAATGCTCGAAACCTCGGATAATTTCGAGGTTCATGTGTGCAAGGGCTGCGGAATTATAGCCGTGGCCAATCGAGAAAAGAACATTTGGCAGTGCACGGGCTGTGGAAATTCTACGGAATTCAGCCAGGTGCGGATTCCGTATGCATACAAGCTCTTTCTGCAGGAGCTGGAGTCCATGAATATCAGTAGCCGTATTCTCCCAGAAAGCCGTCTTCGGGCCCTGGCCCTTTAAAATACCCGATAATACTAGAAACATGGCAGTTCTTGTGTTACCCGCCCTCGTAGAATTCCTTGGAACCTTTATTTTTTTGTCCGTAATTGTTGCGACCGGAAATCCCTGGGCCATCGGTGCGACGCTCGCCATTCTGATTTTCCTCGGCCTGGATGTGAGTGGTGGCCATTACAACCCGGCTGTAACTCTGATGACTTTGTATAACAAAGGAATCGCAGCTACTACGGCCGGGTTTTACATTGTTGCGCAGGTGGCCGGAGGCATACTGGCGATTACTCTGCACAATCTTATGAAAACCCGCGGCGTCTAGATCGTTTTATCCGTGTAAGACCCTTGTAAATACGGCCGGCCATAATACACATGGGGGATACCGTCATGATTAGGAGAAATCCGACCATGAAATCAGAAATGGGTAAACCGACCATTTTAGATAACTTATCGTAAGAGCCTGGATGCCAAAATAAATGTAGAATACTCAACGACACTAATGCTATAAGTAATATTCTTGGATTTCGCACGAATATTACTATTAGCCATGGTAACCAAAACATATGCGGGGGCCCTATCGTTTCGCAACCTATTTCCGAGATTTGTAGAACGAGTAAGTAATCGCCGCTAGGGCAATGGATAACGTTATTATGCCTGCAACATTGACTATGGATGTAGGCTCGGAATAATCTGTAAAGGGTTGCACAGAAGGCCCTTGCATAGTCGGCGGCAACGATACAGGGGTCACCAGAGTGCAGTTCTTATATCTTTTACCCTTTGGCTTAGTGTCTCCAGTCAATCCAGGTGGCGCCTGGGGACAACCATCCGGTGGTCTAGCCATGTAAGAACCATCTGGATTGTAGCACTTTGGCGTAATGGAGAATTCATCTTTGGAAATAGAAATGGCTCCTCCTTTATCATTGTAACCTTGGACCCATCTCTTTTGCATAGCCATACCATCCTTGTAAGACACATCTCCGATTATAAACGGTTTAAGAGGATCATCCATCGTGACGATACTCCCCTTTGACGTACCTACTGGACACGACACCTGTTGACAGACGGGATATCCGGTTCCAGTCACCGCCGAAAAAATAGGCCGGGGGTCAAGAGCATCCACCGCATTTTCTACCAGGCCTGGTGCAAGACCTCTCATTCCAGGTAATCCGGCAGACGCCAAGCCTTTTGCCACTCTCTCGCCGAGTAAATCACCTCTCGTAACTCCATCGACGTATTCATGCATTGTTGCGCCATTTGAACATTTGAGCCCCGTATCCAAATAATAGCGAATGCCGAGCGGATAGGGATCTCCTTTGTCGAAACCCGTTGCAGAACCAAATGCTATCGTATCGAGATAGTAATTTACACCACCTACGGAATCGAAGATGGCCTGAAAACTCGACTCTTGACGAACACCGAGTTCTCCTGGTAATTTAATATCATTGGCCACGGAATAATCGGGCCCGAAGAAGCCGTAATCCGTTGGTTTGGCACTAGACATATACCTTACAGTGTAAGGACAAAATTTGACAGAGATCTCACGATTCTATGGCTCGACCAATGACAGACTTATGGCCGAGTCTACATAAACAAAAGCCAGATCGGGTTTCTGCAGAGGTAGAGATCGAGGTCGATCTCGAAGATACTTGTCCCATCTGTGATGATGCAACCCATATTCAGATGGACGATGGCGCAACGATCTGCACCGCCTGCGGAACTCTACTCGATATTCCTCTCGAAACTGGCGCCGAGTATCGCTGGTTCAGTTCTGACAATGGCGTGGATCCCAGTCGTTGCGGATTTCCTCTAAATCCTCTTATGCCCGAAAGCAGTCTCGGAACCATGATACTCGCAAATACGGGAAGCAAACTCATGCGCCGAATCAAACGCTATCATATGTGGAATATGATGCCGTACAGAGAGCGTACGCTGTGGACAATTTTCGAGGGTCTGCAGGTTCGTGCAGCAAATGCCGGTGTTAGCACGGCAGTCACAGAAGAGACGAAGGAACTCTTTGCACAACTTACTATGACAACGAGCTGTAGAGGCCAGGTGCAACGAGATGCAATGTTGGCGGCGTGTTTATGGGAGGCCCTTAAGCGTCACGATACGCCTCGAATGCCCAAGGATATCGCCGATATGTTTAATTTACCCTTGAAATACGTGACCAAGGGCATAAAGTCATTTCAGAATCTGTTGGCACACAGGGCCGGATCACAGCAGACGGGCTCGTATGCCAATCCGGGCAAGCAAGATAAAAAAGAGAGTCAAGAAGATTCCGAACAGACTCTGGTCGCCAGATCACAACAGCGGCGAGCCGTGTGGCAGAAAACAGTGGCCCGTACAACGACGTATGAAGATTTCATAGTTCCATATCTGACGAATTTATCGGTGCCCGTTGCGCATGCATCGGCGCTCGAACACCTTGTTAGACACGTCTGTTCAAAGGTGGAGGAACTCGGCGTAGTTCCTGAGAATACACCGCCCTCTCTTACGGCGAGTGTTATCTCATTCTGTTGTGTGGAGTTGGGTTTGACACTAGATCACGGAGATATTGCCAAAACATGTGGTGTCAGCCCCGTTACGATTCAAAAATGTATAAAGCGATTACAACCGTGGAAAGAAAAACTCCTGGTTCAGTAATGGGTGCTTCCGGTTCTAGGGCTTCATTAGAAGTACCATTTCCGGTTAACAATGCTAATCAGAAGAACATTGATCTTTTGACCGAAATTGTGTCGCATATTTTGAATACGCCGGATATTTACGACTTGAATAATCTGGCGAGACCGGGAGCCTGTGGCGACTATGCCGTTATTCTAAAGAATGATGTGGAGAAGAAACTGTTGCCGTTTACAGTTGACATTTCGGGTAAACTGACCTCGGTCGTGTATCAGAATCCTACCAGAATGATAAAAAACGAGGCTACCCGCAAAAAAATCTGCTCAGATATTACCAATTCCGCAATCCGAATTGCGGCGATTGTAGTAGCCTGTCTATCTTCGATACAAGTTGCGAGCGATTCTCGGGATGCGCAGGCGGTGAAGCCAAGGCAACAGAAAGGTGGTGACCGTAGATCTGTCGTAGACTGGCTACGGTCTAATCCCAAAAACAGCCGTAACACGTATCTGCGACAGGGTAATGACAGCGTACTGAATAATCCGAACGGGGCCTCTGACTACGTGTACACATTATCCGACCTAGACGGAACAGGTCGAATTGTCACTGCAACTCTGAAGGTTACGTCGCCGTCTCGTGGACATCTATTAAACGACGGTGTCTTGCATGTATGCTTCTTAGAACCGGTTACCATACCTGGTTTACCAGAAAGTATGTTACCGATTTCAGTTCTTGATTCTACCGGCATATCGTGGATCGCCGGTGTAATAATTGATAATGCCTATATTCCATTTGGCGGATCGAGCTTTGCAGTGGGAAACATGCCTGGTGGCCTGGATCTATTCAATTTGATAAAAGAATTATTCATGAAAGAGACTCGTGAATATGGAGATACGAGGTCCGATGCCGAACGTGAAGCATCACAGGAATTGTTTAATAATGCCGAGGCTACGCTGCGAAACAACAATGTGACCGAGTACAATAGATATATTTTAGAAGTCATGCAACAGTGGATTCGCACCCTGGGGCTGCAGCCCGTAGTAGATCCGAGAAATCCTTATGCGCCGCCGGCCTATATACCGGCCCAGGGTTACGGATATCCGCCTGCTATACAGGCAATTAGGGGACAGCCGCATCGCCCTTACGATGTTGATTATAGAGATCGGGGACAAGGTTATGATGTTCAATATGCCATACCGGATCCAACTGCTTCCCGTGATATTCTGAAAACGGTAGAATCGTTTCGTGATTTATATATCAAGAAAAGCTGCCCTGCATCGGTAAGAGCCAATACACTGTCGGTTAGTTTCGATAAGACTACGCATACAACACGCACAGGTGTGTGCAATGATCCGTATTGGAAAGAAGGGCATCTCGGAAAACTACTGCCGTATATGACACTCCAATTTTTGTGTGTACACGACTGGGATAAATATGGAAAACGGGATACAACTGTGAGAGAGTGGAAGGATTTTTTAAATGGGTTGGCGGAGATTTATACAACTAGTCTGCGTGGATATACTCTGAGATCTCATGACACGCCTCGGCTAGAAACCATATCATTTAATGTACAGGGGCTTCCGGTGTGCACAACGTCACAGTCTCCTTTTGTAAAATTCGGCAAGGTCCAAGAAGCGTTGGATGCAATACACACCGAATACGAAGATCATGTTAAACAGATATGGCAAATCATTAATGAATTGGTCGTAGTGTTTACCGATCCGGATACAAGGGAGAGCATGGTGCGCATTAATCCGAAAGCGACGAAGATGAATTCTAGTATATATATCAACGCCGTCGCTCACAAGGCCATAAAGCAGATTAGCGCACATTATCTTAACATAGAACGGATCTACTTTGGTGCAGCACAGGGCCTCGAGCCGGTCGTAACAAACTTGACTGGGGGTTCGGCCTGATTTGTAGCAGGCATAATGGTCTCCATCCAATTCCGTTTCATTCGCAAGGGCTTGACTTCGCAGGCGGATAAGCGCAGTGATGATATCTGCACCGTGACCCAGGTGGGTTACGATGAGTTCAGTCTCAAGTACCGCTACGTTGACGTAGCGGACAAACCCTGTTTCAACACGACCAGGCTGGACTCGGCGGGCGTGTGCCGCTGGGTGCGTCGTGCTCTGGATCTGATCGAGCGTGATGCGGACCCGTTCGAGAACTTCCAGATCGACTTCCCGCTGCTTCCGTCCATCATGTTCAGCGTGGACAGTATCTGGGGTCACTACCGGGCTATCCTGGATGCGACGGAGTTTTCTCTGGACAACTGGCCAGAGACGACGCCTGTCCGCCAAAGCATACCTGTTCTCCAAACGCCTGTTCGTCAGAACGTACCTGCCCGGCACAGTGTGTATCACTATACGACGGCCGCTGCAGCGGATGACAATTCATCGGTCTCTACGCACTCGAGCATGCCTTCGCTAGTATCCTATCATGTGCAGACCCGGTCTCGCACGAGGCGCCACCTGTTTACGGATGACGCTGTAGAGGCCTAATTAGGGGATCCGACACACAACCAACAGTTAAGAACCACTAAACTTCGTTCGGAGTTCTTAACTTTTGTTTTTTTAGACATACAAATTAAGATGTCGGCACCAAGATTTCGAGATGTTACTTTGCCAATTGATTTTAGCCCGATGGGTATTAATTTTATAATTCAGCCAGGTATGAAGGGGCTTATAGATAGCATAATGGCATATAAGGGATGGGATATAGCTCAAGTATCAGACGCCGATAACAATCTATCGGCGGTAATTCCAGCAGGAAGTACTGATCTCGTATTCGTAGAGAACACAACATGTATCATAAAGGATTACGAAAACGGGACAACAGAGAGTCGCATGACTACACTAAAAGATCTGCGCAGTGTAATCGAGTGGGGAGCGGAAACAATCTAAATTCATCGTGGACCCGTGCCGAAACAATCTGAATTCATCGTGGAGCCGGCGGTATCTCCAGCGGCGACGGTCTCGGAAACGGTCCCTCATGAATACGATTGAGAACTCCAGTAACGACAAATTCACCTGTCCAAGACCATCCTGGTCCTGGACATGTGGGCCACGATGTCCAGAACTTCTTTTTGGTTTCATTCGGTCGAGGAGCTAGGCCAGAACTCATATAAACGTGAATAAAGTCATCGTCGAGGCCGGAATCGGAACCCGGCAGATTCGACGTCCGTGATATCCATCCGTATTCCATCGACGTCATGGATGATATCCAACCCCGCAACCAGGCTCCCACTAGCTGTGCCACCGTCAGTTCCCACGTATACACTAAACTGTGGGGGCCGATGCGTTTGTAGAATTGATATATACCGGCATGCAATAGATGACCGGCATAACCCTTACGGGATACGAGAGTCTCAAGCAAGAATACGCCACTTCGATTCGTAGCTCGAAATACACAGGTGGCCATAATGGATCCCGATGCATCATATACACATGGAATAACGGTGTTCTGTAATCTTCTGTAAATCTCCGTTGAATGGAACAGAGTTCCGACGAGGGTGGCCCAGGCCCGAATATGGAGTGAATCTCTCGATTCTAACCTACACACAAACCCGTCAGGAAGTCTGGGCGGAGGTGGAACAAGCCTCGTGCCACCCGGCGATAAGGCGACTGTTACCCACGGATCGGACCATAACATGATCTCACTAGGGCGGCGATGTTTAGGCCGCAAAGTTTGACGTGGCCCTTTACGTGGCTCGTGCTACTCAGCATGGATAGTTCAAGCAATCCGATCAAACCCACGTGTCAGTGCTGTAAGACCAGACTGAAGATCATGGATTTCGCATGCAGCAAGTGTACTATGCGTTTCTGTCGTATCCACAGGCTACCAGAAACGCATGCGTGTACGTATGATTTTAAGGGAGAAGGCAGGGCATATCTAGAGAAACTGAATCCTAAGTTGGTGGGGAAAAAAATAGAACTTATTTAGTCTTCTTATTTCCCAAACATGAACAAATACTGATATTCGTATCCAATCGCTGTCATATCTATATGATGCAGAAGCTTGAAGCCCACATCTTCAATCTCCTTCACCATCGGTTCAATATTCGGCATCCAGATCCGCTGTTCGTGGCGACGAACATTGCCATTTTTGAATTTGAATTCCTCCTCATAAATGGCCCGAGATCCATGGAGCTGAAAATCTCCCGTATAATCAAATTCTTCGAATGTGACGGCGGACTTGGTAATACGCTCCTCGGCGTATTTTTGTACCGAGAATCCAACAAACGGGCTCGCCGATTCGAGGATGGGATCGAATTTGAGTTTATTGACAATGTGTACACAAAATACACCGCCGGGTGCCAACCATAAAAATATGTTCTTGAGAACTTCAGTGCGTCCCGGTATCATGTAAAGGGTAAAGTAATACATCGTGATGAGATCGAATTGATCCGCTGCGGCCGCCGTTGCCTCTTTAATATTGGCTACCTCGAACTTCCTTGTTGGAAAGCGCTTACGGGCTTCTTTTATCATGGCCTCCGAGCGATCGTAGCCGACTACCGAATGCACCTTTTCGCGCTCAAACAACTCGACGTGTAGACCGGTTCCACAGCCGAGGTCGGCGACTCGGATGGTATCGATGGGCTTCCCCTCCTTTTTCATGAATTCCAGAGGTGTCTTGACCTCTATAGTGGCCCTAGCATTCGGCTGCACGAGTGGATCGTACACTTGGGCGTAGAATTCATCGTAACAGGCTTCGTCCATTAGCTTGGTAGTGGGATTGGCGAAACCTTCTATGCCGTCTATACCAATACGACGCTTTTTGGATTTTCCGAGTTCGAATAGATACAGCATACATAAGATACCGAATGTTAGACCTATTGCGAGACGCCACATACCTGGGATGGACGGAGAAAAAGAGGAAATCACGGCCACCGAAGAGGCCATCGAATAGGCCCCTCGTAGTCCTATCGGTTTAAAATTCCCGTTATACTCCAGTTAGTCATGCCCGTCAAAACGCTGTGCGGATATGAATTGCCTGATGTCCGTAAATCATTGAGAGAGGCAATAGGTCGCCGTGATCGTCGGGCAGCACATAGATGGGCCGCCGAACTCGTCGCTACTCCCGGGGCAATAGGATCTCTATGGGCGTCATTTTGGTTGTCCTGCGAAACATCCATGGATGGAAATCCGACATTTCCGATTTTGTTAAGTCAGAAGTGGGCCGAATTGGTCGATACGGCGACACGCTTGGCCGGAGATTGGGCCGCCTTTCGCAATGATGAGACAGTACGTAAAACTGTAATGGATATTACGATACGGCTCCTTGATTACAACCGGCAGGCTATTATAACGTGGCCGTCAAAGGAAGTGGCGCTTTACGACGTGAGTACTACGCTAGAAAAGGTGTCACCGCCGACAGCTGATTCTCCTGTAGTAACGTCGGTGTGGTCTCGAAATCACGATTGTATGGAGCTCCGACAACTTGCCGGCCATTGGATAGAAGCATTGAGCCGGGGCGATATTCGTATCGCACTCTCCATAGTCTTATGGACGATGTTACCGACTACGAAGATCAAGTGCGGGCCTAGGGGGCCACCTAGTTCCCGGACAGGAGCCATGTGGTACTGGTTTAGTATAGGTTCTTCGTTGTTGAAATCACTGGGTGCTCATCCCGGATGGTTAACCATGCACGATGTTACTATTGAGGCGATGACGGAACATTATAAGCGTTGGAGCTCGACGGAACGACTCAAAATTCTCTTATTTTGGATTATTCAAATCAAGGCGGCCATGGTTCGGAGCAATGATACAACGCTATGGTCCATAAAGCCGGTACAGATGACGGTAGAGGAGATTGATTTGCCGTATAAGGAAATTGCCGTGGAATTTTCTAATCAAGGGGCTCCCGTTATTCAGGCCCCTCCTGTTGTTCAGAAGAAGGAATTAAAGACGACGAAAACGAAAAAACAGGACTCAGGAGAAGCCAAAATAATGGAAAAGATCAACGAGGGAGAATCCCAGATCATGGCGTTGTTAGGTATATCGTGAAGATCCTTAAAGGGATCTTAATTTCGGTACTGGCCGGTACAAAATGATAGTTTTATTGTAATATAGTAGTAGATGTCTGATGATTCTAGTCGAGGTTTGTTCGATGCAGTAACGGTAAAAGCAATGGAAGTAGATGCAATAAATATTGGTGGTAATATAATATCATTTGATACAAGTGGGTTTTATATTGAAACTCTAATAGATGGTAGACAATATACGGATACCATATTTAATGTAGCTGGACAAGCGGCCTACATTGGTCCCACCGGTTCTACTGGGCTACGTGGAGCTACTGGTTTTGGTGCTACTGGTGTTGGTGCTACAGGGCCTTCAGGTCCTACTGGGCGCACAGGAGCTTCGGGGCCTACTGGGCCTGTAGGCGTAACGGGTGTTATTGGTCCTACTGGAATAATAGGTGTATCCGGTCCTATAGGCCCATCTGGTACAACTGGACCTATAGGTGCTACGGGTCCGGTTGGTGCGAGTGGCTTTAATGGTATAAAGGGAGATAAAGGGCCTACGGGAACTACTGGGCCGTCGGGGCCTACGGGTTTTGGTATTGGTGGATCTACTGGTGTTACGGGTACTATCGGTGTAACTGGTGCTACTGGACCGACTGGTGCTTCTGGTGGTATAACATTAACCGTTATGAATTCGGGTAGTGGTGCCTATGTGATTAACGGTTCAAATAATCCGACTCTATCTTTTATTCGTGGTCATAGATATATAATTAATGTAAATGCACCTACTCACCCTTTTTGGATTCAAACTATTTCTGGTCAATATAGTTCTGCAAATGTATGGACATCTGGTATAACAAATGGTGGAACTGATAATGGGGCCATTATATTTGAAGTCCCTTTTAATGCCCCTCAACTTTATTATGTTTGCCAAAACCACCCTTCAATGGCTGGTGCTATTACAGTATCTAATCTTGGCCCTATAGGTGTCACGGGTGTTTCAGGTAGTATAGGTCCTACTGGTCCTACTGGGCCTTCTGGACCTTCTGGACCTTCTGGGCCTTCTGGTGTGGGTGTCACAGGTGTTTCAGGTAGTATAGGTCCTACTGGACCTTCTGGTGCTTCTGGACCTTCTGGTGCTTCTGGGCCTTCTGGTGCAGGTGTCACAGGTGTTTCAGGTAGTATAGGTCCTACTGGACCTTCTGGACCTTCTGGGCCTTCTGGTGCTTCTGGTGCTTCTGGTGTGGGTGTCACAGGTGTTTCAGGTGGTATAGGTCCTACTGGACCTTCTGGGCCTTCTGGTGCAGGTGTCACAGGTGTTTCAGGTGGTATAGGTCCTACTGGGCCTTCTGGACCTTCTGGACCTTCTAGTGCAGGTGTCACAGGTGTTTCAGGTGGTATAGGTCCTACTGGGCCTTCTGGATTGACGGGCGTTTCGGGTACTATTGGCCCCACTGGTGTATCTGGGCGTACAGGTGCATCAGGGCCAACTGGTGCGGGTGCTACAGGGCCTTCTGGCCCAACTGGTGTCGGTATTACAGGGCCTTCTGGATCTTCTGGGCCTACTGGTGTTTCAGGTACTATTGGATCAACTGGGGTTTCAGGGCGCACAGGTGCCACGGGGCCTTCAGGCCCTTCTGGTTCAACAGGTGCCACCGGACCTACGGGAGTCGGTGCCACAGGTCTTGATGGTGCCACAGGAACAGTGCTAGTCTTTAAAGATGAATTTTATTCTGGTGCTAACTATGTGCCAAATGATGTTGTAACCACTGTTAATGATAATAACACCTATGTTTGTATAGCAAATACAATTGGCAATGAACCTCCTAACTCCACTTACTGGGCTCTCTTTGCGAGAGGAGGGCCAACTGGAGTTGGATCTGGAGGGGGCGGTCTTGATGGATCCACTGGGGCCACTGGAGTTGGTATCGAGAGTATAGTACAGTCTGGTGATGATCTCTATATTACTCTAACAAATGAAACATCAACTGTATTTTCAAATCTAAGAGGTGCCACAGGGGTTGATGGAGCCACGGGTCTTGATGGAACC
>SXGQ01122366.1_pt1 | contig 21243 bp, 18 predicted proteins | sample 3178371 | NCBI WGS metagenome assembly SXGQ01 (sample SAMN11356859, study PRJNA531348) | freshwater metagenome | isolation source: freshwater sample F1-20 | place: China: Fuxian Lake, Yuxi | collected 2017-12-25 | reverse complement strand
ATCATGATCGTGATGGTGCTGACCAGCCCCGACGGTCCGCCGTCGCGCAAGCACTCGCAGATCCTCGTGCCCATGGACGCACCGGGTGTCGAGATTCTCGGAGCGATGCACGTCTTCGGTGAAGACGATGCACCGCACGGTCACATGCACCTGCGTTTCAACGACGTGCGTGTACCGAAGGACAACATCCTGCTGGGCGAAGGCCGCGGCTTCGAAATTTCGCAAGTTCGTCTTGGACCAGGACGCATCCACCACTGCATGCGTTCCATCGGAGCCGCCGAGCGCGCGCTCGAACTGATGGTACGACGCGGCTTGCACCGCGAGGCATTCGGTCGTCCACTCACACGTCTCGGCAAGAACCCCGAGGTCATTGCCAAGGCCCGCATCGAGATCGAGGCTTGCCGTTTGATGGTTCTGCGCGCCGCGAAGGCGATGGACACCATGGGCAACGCCGAGGCCCGCGTGTGGGTGAGCGCCGTGAAGGCAATGGTGCCCGAGCGCGTGTGCAAGATCATCGACGAGGCCATTCAGATGTACGGCGCAACCGGTGTGTCGCAGTGGACGCCGCTGTCGCGCATGTACGCAAGCCAGCGAACCTTGCGTTTGGCTGACGGTCCGGACGAAGTGCACTGGGGTGTTGTCGGTCGTTTTGAGATCGCGCGCTACGAAAACGAGCCGCCGATCGAAAAGCCGACCGAGTACAGGGGCATGTTCTCCGGTCCGGCGTGAGGCTTCACCACGAACTTGCGGGCTCGGGTCCGCGCGTTCTTTTTTTCAATGGATCGGGAGCAACGCTCGAAGGTTCGGCATCGATCATCGATTCTTTGCGCGAGTTCGCAACTGTGATCGCCCACGACCAACGCGGCCTCGGCAAGACGGGCGTCATCGATGGTCCGTTCACCATGGCGCAGTACGCACGTGATGCGGCGGACCTGCTGGACCATGTCGGCTGGACGTCGTGCATCGTCGTAGGTATCAGCTTCGGCGGAATGGTTGCACAAGAGTTCGCGGTGACCCATCCGAGACGCGTGGAGAAACTGGCGTTGTTGTGTACGAGCGCAGGAGGGGATGCGGGTTCGTCGTATCCACTGCACGAGGACGTCGGTCTCGAGCCCGGGGTTCGATCAATGAAGCAGCGAACGCGCTTTGACACACGTTTCACCGACGAGTATCTAGCCAACGACAACTTCGCCGCTGCGATGGCCAAGATGCTCCACGACCGCGAGTTCGTACCCAAGTCGGACGAAGTCCGACGGGGAGAAGTCATGCAGCTCGAAGCCCGTCGTCACCACGACGTAGCCGACCGGCTGCATCACGTCACCTGTCCGACACTCGTCATGGCCGGCCGCTACGACGGCATCGCGCCCGTTGCCAACAGCGAGGCCATCGCCGCCCGCATCCCGAACGCCGAACTACGCGTCTATGAAGGCGGACACCTCTTCATCGCTCAGGATCCCGCCGCCATGGCCGACATCCGCAACTTTGTCGCCTGACGAAACGCTCTGGAGCGTTGTCAGCGGCCGCGGAAGGGCCTGATGCCGTTGGCGGGAACGACGCCGAGGCGACCCGCCTGAAAGTCCTCGAACGCCCGCTGGAGTTCGGCGCGGGTGTTCATGACGAACGGCCCGTACTGCTCGACCGGTTCGCCGATCGGTTCGCCACCCAGCAGAATCACGTCGAGTGAACTGTTCGCCGAAGCGGTGAGCGTGATGGTGTCGCCAGCACCGAACACGGCGAGCCGACCGAGACCAAACGACGCCTGCTCGGTTCCGACGGATCCTTCGCCCGTCAGGCCGTAGGCAAGTGCGTTGTATGCAGGGTTCCACGGCAACGTCATGCGTGAACCGGGGGACAGGGTTGCGTGCGCAACCACGATGGGTGTGTGCGTCGAGCCGGGGCCCTTCACGCCGTCGATCTCGCCCGCGATGATGCGGATGATGGTTCCGGCGTCAGGCGTCGTCACCAACTTCACCAGATCGGCTTCGAGGTTCTGGTAGGCCGGCGGGATCATCTTCTTCACCGACGGCAGGTTGACCCACAGCTGAATGCCGTGGAACAGACCACCGCGAACGACCATGTCCTCGGGCGGAGTTTCGATGTGGAGAACGCCGCCACCGGCGGTCATCCACTGCGTGCCACCGTCGGTGATGACGCCGCCACCACCGTGCGAGTCCTGGTGGATGAAGGTGCCATCGAGGATGTAGGTCACGGTTTCGAATCCGCGATGCGGGTGCCAGTCGGTACCGCGTGGTTCGTAGGGCGCGTAGTTCACTTCGCCCATCTGGTCCATCATGATGAACGGGTCGACCTCGGCGCGGGTCGCACCGTAGAACGCGCGGCGAACGGGAAAGCCCTCGCCCTCGTGTCCCGACGGCGCAACGGTGACGCGCTTCACGGGGCGGTCGCGCAGTTCGGGCTTCGTTGAAATGTCGATCCCCACTCGGGTGAGGGTCAACGGGTCTGCAGTCACTGCGGGCATGTGCGCTCCTTCAATTTGGCTTCATCCCAGATACTTGCGCGCGCAACTAATCTACGTGTGTCGGGTCGCTGTTGCAACGCCGGCCGTAACGTTGCAATGTGTCCCTCCGTTCCGCCCGTGGTCTCGGCGTTCTTGCAGTCGTTTCCGTGTTGCTCGGCGGCTGTGGGGTGCGGGAAGAGTCGGCGGGAAGCACGCGGGTCGACCCGATCACGTGGGAAGAGTGCGGAGAGGTTGATTGTGCGACCATCAGCGTGCCGCTCGATCGAATGGCGACAAAGTTCGGGTCGTCCGCACGAATCGACCTGCGCGCGTATCGCCAGGTTTCCCCTGCGGCCGACAGTCGACACCTTCCGCTGTTTGTTCATCCCGGCGGTCCGGGAGCAGATGTGCGCGCGGCAGTCGCGGCAGCTCGCGCGGCTTTGGCCCCGATTGTCGACGACTTTGACATTTATGCGTTGTCGACACGTGGGAGCGTGGATGGAACTGCATTCGACTGTGGCGAAAGCCTGGGTGACGTTCGCGTCATCGATTCGGATCCCAGGGCTGCGTCCCGGTTCGCGGAGCGGTGCAACGAGGTGTCGGCTGCGTTGATCGGAAACGTCGGTACGCGGCAGTCGGTTGCGGACCTCGAGGAGTTCAGGGTGATGCTCGGTTTCGAGAAGGTGCGCTTTCTCGGGTGGAGCTACGGCGCAACCCTTGGCGCCGCGTGGGCCATGACACATCCGCAGTCGATTCGGTCGATGGTTCTCGACGCGCCATCGGATCCACGACGTCCGTGGGCCGAGGAACTGCGCGAACGGTACGTCGTTGCGTCAGGTGCATTCGCCCGAAGTTCAGTTTCAACCTCGCTTGATGCCGCGGGGAACGCCCGCGAAAGCGCGCTCGCTCGTGAATACCTCTTGTACGAACCCAATGCCGGTGGGTCAGGAAGCAAATTGGCTGCGCTCAGACTTGGCGAAACACCCGATGGCAGGAACGACGGGGGAATCGAAACGCAGATCGGGGTTCATTGTGCTGACGTCACCCACGCCGAGGCACGTGCGGCGATCGACATCGTCGAGCCAACCCCGAAGATCGGTTTCGGGGCAGCGTTCGATCGTGTGTGTTTGAAACTCGGCGAATCACCCATGCCGCTGACGGAGATCGGCGTCGATCGCGCAGCAACACATCTCGACGTGGTCGTGGTCTCGTCGAGTGGTGACCATGTTGTTCCGTCGGTCGTCTCGCAGCGACTGGCGAAAGACATGTCGTGGCGCCAAGTCGTTGCGGACGCTGATCGTCATCTCAGCGTTGGCTTTGACCCAGTCGCGACGAAGAAAGCAATGGCGTTTCTCGCCACCGGTGAATGACTAGTGGTCGAAGCGCCCCGGTGGCGCTGCATCGGGTTTGCGGGCCCACATTTTCTTGCTGTCGAAGTTCAGTTCGTAGTCGGGCTTCAGTTCAATGACCACGCGACCGGGTGAGTCGAGCAGGGCGAGGAATGCCTGCGCACCCGCCTCGTCGTCCTTGCGGATCGCGCGCGCCAGTTCGGGCAACATCCAGTCGCGTGTTGCAGGGTCATCGTGCACGCTGCAGCGACCGCGCACCGACACCGTCTTGCCCGGTCCGATCGAGGTGCCGACCGAAGAAATCATCGCGGCGGCGTAACCGGTGCGCCGGATGGCAGGGATGCGTGCCCGGGTTCCGGCAGCCGTCAGCCAGATGCTGCCGTTGCGCCAGATGAAACTCATCGCCACGCCAAATGGTTGGCCGGCTTTGTTGGTCCAGATGAAGGTGCACTCGACCTGTTCCTTCAGCAGTCGCTCGCGTATCTCGGGGTCGAGTTGGCATTCCGCGAGGTTTTCTGCATCTTCCACGCCGCCACCGTAGCCGTCGGTCAGGGTTCGACGATGTTGAAGCCGGGTTCGAAGGCGTCGATGTTGCCGAAGATGGTCAACAGGGCTAATGGGTCGCCGTCGAGGGTGATGTTGCCCGCCGCGATCTGGTCCACGAATGTGGTTTCCTGCAGCATCACGCGGATGAAGTCGATGCGTGTCGTGGTGACGGTGACGGTTGCTGCTGCATCGTGGCGGCCGGGGACTGCGTAGAGCGTTCGGTTCGACAGGCCCAGAACCCAGCGTTCGTTCACGTCGGTGAAAATCCAATTGACGACGGCGGTTTGGCCACCGACGTCCTCCGACTTCAGGCGAACCGAGATCGTGTCGAAGATCTGTTCGACTGTCATCGCAACGAGGATGCCCCGACCGCGGGCGTTCGCACCCCCGAGTTTCACCGGGCCGTTGCGCAGTTCCTGCGCACCCTGCAGGTATGCGTTGCGGAACGTCGACGATTCGGCCTGGTAGCCCAACTGTTCCAATGCGTCGGCCTGAAGTTCACGCGCCGCGGTGTTGGCGGGGTCGGCAAAGACGAGGTGATTCACGAGTTCGGCCACCCATCGGTACTCGCCGGTGTCGAACCACGACCTTGCCTTGGCAAGCAGTGCGTCGGCGCCACCCGCAAGCTCGACGTATCTCCTACCCGCATCTGACGGCGCAAGCTTGTTCAGGTTTGCCGGATTTCCGTCGTACCAACTGAGGTAGCGCTGGTAAACCGCCTTGCAGTTGTGCACGAGGTCGCCGTAGTAGCCGCGAGTGTGGCCCTCGGCAAGAAACTCGTCGGGCAGGCGCAACTCCGCCGCGATCTCCGTCGGGACGTAGCCCTTGTTGGCAAGACGCATCGTCTGGTCGTGCATCCACTTGTAGAGATCGCGCTGCAACACCAGAAACTCACGCACATTGTCGGTTCCCCAGCGCGGCCAGTGGTGCGAGGCGAACATGAGCTTTGCCTCGTCGCCGAACAGCTCGATGACCTCGTTGATGTACTTCGACCATGCGAGCGAATTGCGTACCTGCGCACCACGAATTGGTACGAGGTTGTGCATCGTGTGCGTGCAGTTTTCCGCGGTGCACAACCATCCGAAGTCGGGAAAGAAGAAGTTCATCTCGGCCGGCGCTTCGGTCTCGGGCGTCATTTGGAACACGATGCGCACTCCGTCGACCACCATTTCTTGGCCGGTGTGCGTGATGTCGTGCGTCGGAGCGATGAGACCGGAGATGTCGTGGGGAACTGCTTTACCCAGACCCGCGTCGAGGTGAGCATCGGGTCCGGGTGGCAGAAGCGGACCGAATTGGTACGCCGATCGCCGCAGCATTGCCGGACCGGCGATGATGTTCTCCGAGATGGCTTCGTGGAGGAAACCCTCGGGTGCGATGACGATGCAACGACCCGCGTCAACGTCGGCCTGTGAAGTGACGCCATTGACCCCGCCGAAGTGGTCTGCGTGCGAGTGCGTGTAGATCACCGCGACGACCGGTCGTTTGCCGAGGTGTTGGTTGGCGAGTTCGAGTGACGCCCGGGCGCACTGGCCCGATGTCAACGGATCGATGACGATCCAACCCGTTGCACCCTCGATGAAAGTGATGTTCGAGATGTCGTAGCCACGCACCTGCCAGCACTTCGGCGCCACTTCGAACAATCCGTGTCGTCGGTTCAACTGCGCCTGGCGCCACAGGCTGGGGTTCACCGTGTCGGGTGCGGGTGCGCCGTCGGCGATGAACGCATACCGCGACATGTCCCACACGGTTCGTCCCGTGTCGGGATCGGTGATTCGACCGTCGGGAATTGCCGCGATGAACCCGCGGTCGACACGCGAGAAATCGTCGGCATCGAGATCGAACGACACGGCGATGTTCGCCGCCCGGGTGTGTTGAGTGGCGGGCTTTCTCATCCGCGGATCCCCCTCTGAATCGACTCGAAGATGCTCGCCATATTCTTCACCTGGGTCGGGTTCAGATGACTGAAGAGATTTTCCCGAACATTCTCGACGTGGTCCGGAGCGGCCTTTTGCAGGCGGCGCAGGCCACTTGCGGTCAGAACCGCCATCATGCTGCGGCGGTCTTCTTCGCTGCGCTGGCGTGCAACGAGACCACCTTTCACCAAACCATCGAGACGTCGCGTGAGTCCGCTGGGGGAGAGACGCAACGCATCGGCGAGGTCGCACATGCGCATCGACCGGCCGTCGGCTTCGGAGAGGTAGACCAGAACTTGGTAATCACCCAAGGTGAGCCCGTGTTCGGCGAGCCCGGCCTCGAATGCGGCCGTCAGGTCTCCGACGCTCTCGATGAATGCGCGCCATGCGACGGCTTCTGTTTCGTTCAGCCAACGCAGATGTGACATACGATCAGCGTAGTTGCGGCACGCAGATCCTTGCGACCGCAAACTTTGGGTCATTCATGAACGGGGGAAACATGTCAGCAGATCTCGAGCGACGTATCGCGCGCCTGGAGGCAATCGAAGCGGTGCGCTATGCGTTTCATCGCTACTTCCACGCCATCGACAACAACAACATCGACCTCTTGGTCAACGAGGTCTTCACCAAAGACGCGGTCCTCGTCATCTCGAACTATCCACCGGGCAGTGGACAGAATCTGCTGCTCGACACGGAAGAAAAAATCCGTGCGGTCTACGGACCAATCAAGGCCGACGGCCATCGCCACAACGCGGCAAACACCTCGGTCTGGGTGAATGACGACGTCACCGAAGCGAAAGTGACGAGCTTCTTCGTCACCACGATCGCGTGGGGAAATCAGGGTGGCATGTATGAGGGAACTTTTGTTCCGATGGGTGACGGCACGTGGAAGGCGAAGCGTTGGCTGGTGTCCAGCCAGTGGGGCTGGCGTCTCACCGACACCGATCTCAAGCTGCCGGCACCGTACCTGTACGAGCCACCGTCGGTCGGAACCGAAATGGGTGGTTACCAGCCGAAGTAAGCGCATGTGACATGTGAGGCACGGTGAGGCGCACTTGGTCTCGCTGCACGAACATGGTCGCATGCAGTTGAGCAACAAGATCTTTCTCGTCACCGGTGCGACAGGTGGCCTGGGCCGCTGCATCGCGAACGAAATCGAGGCTCGTGGTGGTTTCGTGCTGCGGACCTCGGGTGGCGAATACGACATCGCAGAAGCCGAGGATCGCGCCGTCATCACGCAGCTGGTTGTCGACCACGGCGGAATCGACGGTGTCGTCTTTGCGTCGGGAGTCGTCGGGTTCGGCGCGCATGGAACGCTCGCGGCCGGTGCGGTTCAGCGACTCGTGGATGTGAATGTCACCGGTCCGCTCGAACTCACGAACCAGTTGCTTCCACACATTCACGACGGCGGATCGATCGTCTTCATCAGTGGGGCAGTCGTCGACTTCACAACTGCCGGTATGGCGGCCTACACCGCAGCGAAGGCCGGTCTGTCGGCTGCGTGTCCGGTGCTGCGCCGCGAACTGCGCGGTCGAAAAATCAACGTTCTCGACGCACGGCCGCCCCACACCGAAACCGGGCTTGCAACACGCGCCATCTTCGGTGAGGCACCAAAGATGAAACAGGGCCTGGACCCTGAAGTCGTCGCGAAGAGAATCGTCGTTGCGATTGAGAACGACGAAAGCGAACTAGCGCCCGTCGTGTTCGGCGAGTAGCGCGTCGAGGTAGTCGGCGCTGGTCAGTTCCAACTCGGAACACGAGTTGAGAACTTCGATGACCTTCGGATCGGGGTGCGAGCCGGCGATGCGTTCCCACGCGCCGGCACCCTGTCGTTCGGCATTTGCCTGAATGCGAAGCTGGTCCCACACGTCGAGCGGCGCAAAGACGTCGTAGTAGGTCTTCAGCGCACCCGGTAGCGGAGCCTCGAGTTCCGCACGACGCGACTCATCCATCGGGAACGCCGACTCGATGCGGTTGGCGATTTCGTCTTCTGCTTCCGCGCAGCGCATCAAACCCTCGGAATGCTCGGGCAGCATCTCGGCCCAACCCCGGTAGCGGCTTGCAGCGCCTCGCTCGAGCAGTGCAAGGAAGCGGGGCGAAATCTCGGGTGGTACCTGCGAGATGAACGGGCCCAGCAATTCACCGAATCGGGGAATGACGATGTTCGACATGGCGGTGAGAGTACTCGCCGCCCAAAGAGGCTTATTGGACGATAAGTTCGCCGGTTGAGGGGAGTGAAAAGATTTCCAAGAAACGCCCCAAACCCCTCTTTGGGCTGTCAACCGTGGCGTATCGTTCCTTGCATGAGGAAAACCATTGTCCGAATGTTGATGTTGGTTGCACTCGTGGGGGGAACAGCGGTCGTTGGTACGACCGGTGTCGCTTCCGCGAAGGGCAGCACAAAAGTGGCGAAGATGGCGACTGCACCAGCGCTGTACTCCATTACGTCGATCAAACAACAAGCCCCGCCGCCTGGATGCGTGGGACAGGGTTGCCCGTCGATTGAACAGAGCGTGCCCGCGTATGCCGCGGCGAGCGGCTTCACTTCCCTCGTAGGCGCCAAGAAAATCGATACCTACGCAACGAACACGGGTAATTCGTCAACCAAGGGTGGTTGTGCGATCTCCAACGAGGACAAGTTGCTCTGCTGGGGTTCAAACACATACGGCCAACTTGGTGACGGAACGACGAAGGATTCGGAGTCGACGCCCGTAGCTGCCAAGGGAATCGGCACAGTTGTTGACGTCGCGACAAACGGATTCACCACGTGTGTCGTGACCACATCTGGCGAATTGAAGTGTATTGGTAAAGGCTCTTGGCCTGGGTTCTCCAAGATTCAGACGAGTGGAAACCAGAACGAATACATCATGGAATGCCAAGCGCCTCAGCAGGGCCAAACTTGGCGTAATTGCTCCGAGAAGGCAGGTTCGCGGACAAGCAAGAACACGAACGAATGCCAGATAGTCCTGAACGAGGCTGTTGTCGGTACAACAGAGAATTGCTGGAATCAGTCTTCAAACTACGTCACTAACTGGGTAACCATTTTGTCGTCTGGGGTTTCAAAGGTCTCGATGGCCGGCTCCCAAGGATGGGACAATTCGAACATCTGCTATTTGTCGGCAGACGGCAAGGTCTCGTGTGTAAAGGTCACGCCCGGCAAGCAAGGCGACTGGCAACCTGGCCAGAACGTGAATTCGATCGACTGCGATTTTCAAGCAGGCGAGAGCAATCCGGGATATGGCAAGTGGGACCTCTCCTGGACGTGGCTGAACAATGTCCCTCAGCCCAACTGTTGGGATGAGGCGCAAGTTGCGAAGAATGCGGCTTGGGCGACCATTAGCTCGTACAAGCAGCGCGACGGCAACGTGAGCAAGCAAGTTTGGACCGCTGCAACTTGGGAATGGGTCGACTCGGAAATGAAGAACGTCGTCGACTTCGCAATGAGCGAACAAGCGTGGGGTTCCGACGGCTCGGTCTGCATGATCGCAGGTACCGACAAGTCGCTGACTTGTATTCCGTTCAAGGCAGTCATTACCGACGGCCAGTCGCAAAAGACGACCGGTGGTGCTTGGGGCACCAAGAACACAATTGCGGGTGTCTACAACGCCGAGAAGGTCTACATGACCACGTTCAATGGCCAGTTGGCGCTGTGCGTCTATGCAGCCGGGACGCTCTCTTGCGGTACTGCTTCGTGGAACGGGACAACAATGACTTTCCCGACCTCGGTAGAAACGATCGCGGTCATGGAAAAACCGATTTCCATCTTCAGTCAGTCGGGAGCAGGCTTCAGCAAGGCCTACTTCATGACGCCCTCTGGTCTTCTGTCGGCAGACTCGTGGGCATTCAGCTGCAGTGGCTGTCAGAAGCAGTCGGGGAACATCCTCAGCGCAGTGACGGCATTCAAAGATGCAACCGCGACCAATTCGTACTTCATCGAAAAAATGACCGGCGCGACCGACTCGTATGAATTCATCCCTGTGAGCCTCACGACAGCAAGCCGCAAGCTTTTGTCGCAGAAAGCAATCACTGTGAAGACCTCGGCGGGTGCGACACTCGCGAATACCGACGTCCGTTGGACCGCTCCCGACGCGCCCGATTCGCTGAGTTCGTCGAAGACGGCGAAGGACGTGACGAGTAGCGACGGTGTCGTTCGTTTGGCAACGCTTCCGACGGGGCCGGTTTCGTTCACCCTGCGCGGCGGGACTTTGAGTGACGGCACCTATCTTCAGGCAGCAGTTGTCACGCAAGTGATTCCCGAAAGCGGCACAGTCGAAGTGATTGTCCCGGTTGCATCGGGCGTCGTGGACCGTACAGCGACGGTGCAGTTGACGGACAAGACGCCGGTTCCCAACGCCGTCGTCGTGTTGCGCAACAACTACCTCACCTACAACTACGCAAACAATGGTTCTGCGAACTCGTCGTGGTCGACTTCGGCCCCCGATACCAAGGGCTTCATGCAACAGGCGTCATGTGCGTACTGCTTCGTGGCGCCGCCGACCTACATCACCGGCGCCGACGGTTCGGTGACGTGGAAGTCATTCGTGCCGCTCAGCCGATCGAGCCAGTACGACGCCGAAGTGGTGTACGACGACGGATCTCTGAACCAAAAAGTTCGTGTGAACTTTGTCGGAACATCTACTGATGCCACAACAACGGGCAATAGCACAACCGTGACAATGCCATTCATGGCGAACATCCAGACTGCGCTACCCGATCAAGTGGCGCCGAAGGCCGACGGTTCGGTCGAGATCCCGGTGACCATGAAGGACGGCGACAACCTGCCGATCTCGGAGCTTCCCGCCAAAGCCGAAGAAGTCTGCGGTGAAATGCAGAAGGGCGGTCTGTGGTCCGGCAGTTCGTCCGTTCAGGAAGGCTTCTGTGAAGGCCGTGGCCCTGGTACTTCTACAGGTGGCATTCCCGGAACTACGAGCCCGGTTTCGAAGTCCGGTGTGAGTTCATTTGCTTGCGCCGCATCTTCGAGCACCAAGACCGACAGCAAGGGAACTGCAACCGTGAAGATTTGCCCGAGCAAGTCGGGTTACTTCCGTGTGCGTTCGTCGGGTGTTCTCCCGTCGAAGTCGATCTGTGTGAAGGTCAACAACCAGCCGTGCACGGTGACGTTGCAGAACTCGATCGCAGGTCAGTCGTCATCGACCACGAGCGGCGGTACGTCGCTGACCGGTGGTACCACCGCCGGTGGGCCGGCTGCTGCATCGGCACCGAAGTCGGTGAAGGCCAAGGGCAAGCTTGCGACGTCGCAGTTCCTCAAGGCATTCACGCCGAAGGCTGGCGCCGGCAGCACCAAGGTGACTGCGTCCGGCGCCTGCAAGGTAGTCGGCAAGAGCGTGGTCGCAGGCACCAAGAAGGGTGTCTGCCGCGTGACGGTGACCCAAGCCGCAAAGGGCAAGGTCAAGGGCACCAGGAAGGTGTTCACCGTCAAGGTGGTCTGACCACTCATCGAATCGAAAAGGGCCGCGGCACTTCGGTGTCGCGGCCCTTTCGCTTGTGTCAGCGAGGCGTTCAGTCAAGTGGGGTGGTTAGCGAACTGATCACGCGTGGGTGCAGGTGCGGCCACGAACCGGCGAAGCCGGGGTGGAGGTCGTAAGTGTGCACATTGTCGATGGGTACCCAGTGGACTGCTTCGGATTCGCCGTTGGCAATGCCGGCGTTGGCGTCACCGTGACAGTGGGCAATGACGGTGTGATAGCCCCAAGAGCCGTGGTCGTCGGTGAATACGTCGACGACGCTGAGATGGTGTTCCTCGACGCCGACTTCTTCCCATGCTTCGCGTTTGGCCGCAGCGATGGGGTCTTCGTGCGAATCGAGCGCACCACCCGGTAGCGCCCAGGTGTTGCCGCCGTGCGTCCACGCTGCACGCAGTTGCAGGAGCACGTGTGGTTCGGGCAGATCGCGGCGTACCAACAGGAGTCCCGCCGCGCCGTACAGGCCCCAGTGGTAGCGGCCGCAGTCGCAATCGACCCAACCGTCACCGTCGCGCATTCCCATGCGGACAGTTTGTCATCGTGGCGGCAAAAGCACCCAGTGCAGTAGCGTCTCCACATGGCGAGACCACCTGTTTCTCTGAAGGCGCTTGCGGCGGCGCGCGGTGATGAACCCGCCGACTTGTTGATTCGCGGCGGCAGGGTTTTGGCACCCGCGACAAAGGAGTGGGTCGAAACCAGCCTGGCCATTTGCGACGGGTCCGTGGTCGGCTGGGGAGACCGTGAAGCAGTCGAGGTGATCGATGTCGATGGTGCGGCACTGGTCGCGGGCTTCGTCGACGCACACATGCACCTTGAATCGTCGAAGTTGTGGGTGAGCGAATACGTCAAGGCAGTGCTACCCAACGGCACCACCGCCGTGGCGGCCGACCCGCATGAAATTGCCAACGTGGCCGGTCTCGAGGGGATTCGTGCCGTCGTCGATGCCGCCGAGCAGATGCCGTTCACGTTCGGTGTTGCCGCGTCGTCGTGCGTTCCGGCATCACCGTTCGAGAGCGCGGGTGCGGCGTTCACGCCGGCCGACGTCAAGAAGATCATCGACGAGATGGGTGCCATTGGCGTCGCCGAAGTGATGAACTTCCCGGCGGTCATCAACGGCGATCCGATGTTCCGCGAGATCATCAAGACGGCAGGCTGGCGCCGCGTCGACGGACATGCGCCCGGACTGAAGGGTCGTGCGCTCGATGCGTATCTCGCTGCGGGAGTCGAGAGTTGTCACGAGTCGTTCGCTCCCGACGAAGCCCACGAAAAGCGCCAGAAGGGCATGTGGGTGTTCCTCCGTCAGGGCTCGGTGTGCCAGGACCTGGTCGAGTTGCTGCCCACCGTTTTGCACCACGGGCCGTTGTGCTCGGCGTTCTGCAGCGACGACCGCGAGCCGGATTTGTTGCGCGACGAGGGCCACATCAATCACTGCATTCGGTTGGCGGTCGATGCGGGGCTGAATGAGATCGACGCACTACTGGTCGGGTCGTACTTCCCCGCGCAGTACCACAACTTCTTTCATCTCGGTCAGCTCGGACCGGGTTACCAAGCCGATGTCGTCGTGTTCGACACGCTGGCTGGTTTCCGTCCGTCGTTGGTGTTGCAGCGTGGTCGCGTTGTCGCACGCGACGGCAAGATCTTGCCCGGTGTCGTGCCACAGGTCGACCCGCCGAAGAGCCTGTACAACCGGGTTCGACTGCACCACGTGCCGTCGGCTGCCGAAATGACGATCGAGCCGCCCGCGAACGGCAAGGCCCGGGTGATTGGCGTGAAGTCCGGAACGGTGCGCACGACGTCGTTGATTCTCGATGTCAACGATGTTTCAAACGACATTGCGCGCATCGGTGTGGTCGAGCGGCACAAAGCGACCGGTCGTATCGGCTTGGGTTACGTGTCGGGTTACGGCATCACGCGTGGTGCCATCGCTTCGACCGTCGCGCACGACGCGCACAACATCATGGTCGTGGGTGCACGTGATGCGTCGGGTCCGGCCGACATGGCTGCCGCGGTGGCGCGCGTCGCCGAAATGGGTGGGGGACAGGTGGTGGTGGTCGACGGCAAGGTCATCGCCGAGGTGGCGCTGCCGATCGCCGGTCTGATCAGCGAGAAGTCATTGCCCGAGGTTGCAGCCGAGATCGACCACGTCGTGGAAGTGGCCCGAACACTGGGAATCACCCTTGACGCGCCGTTCATGTCGTTGTCGTTCCTGGGACTTTCGGTGATTCCCGACCTGCGGATCACCGACCATGGGCTCGTCGACGTGAACGTCTTCGGGGTCGTACCCGTCGCGGTGTAGTTTTGCCGCTCGCCAGCACCTGCGCGGAAAAATCGACGTTCGTTCACTTTGTGTACATCTCCGGTTTAGCCCGGTGAAACTCTCGTCTGGCATCGTTTCACGATGTCCGTCGCGTTGGATTCTCCTCCCCTCGCGGTGCCCGAAAAGCGTGAAATTGTCGATCACCGAAGCCTTGGTGATCGTATTTTTCGAAAGGGTGTCACCGCAGGTGCGTTAACAGCCTTTGTTGTTCTCAGCCTGATTGCGGCACTGCTCTTCTTCCGTGGGTTTCAGATTTTTCGGGCTTTCGGTCTCGACTTCATCACAACCTCGCGCTGGGAAGACGTCGATGGGACCGTCGAGAATGCCCAGTTCGGTGTCGCGGCAATGCTGCTTGGATCCATCATCGTGGCCACGATCGCGATGGTCGTTGCATTTCCCTTTGTGATTTCGAGTGCGCTTTTCCTTGAGTTCTACGTTCCGGGGAGAATTAAGGCGGTGCTCGTGTCGATTCTCGACTTGATGGCTGCCATTCCGTCGATCATTTACGGATTATGGGGCTACCTAGTTCTTATGCCGCTGGCGGCGGGTTGGGCAGCGAGTATCAACAAGTACCTCGGCTGGATCCCGATCTTCAGTGTCGACTTCGACAACTTCGAGGCATCACCGTTCGTATCGGGTCTGGTGCTCGCGCTCATGATTCTCCCTATCGCGATGTCGGTGACCCGAGAGGTCTACTCGCGTGCGCCACTTGACCAGATTCAGGCTGCCTACGCCCTCGGTGGATCGCGGTGGGGCGCAATCCGCGCGGTCGTCATCCCGTTCGGCCGCAGCGGTCTTGTGGGCGGCATGTTGCTCGGCATGGGCCGTGCCCTCGGCGAGACCGTGGCGGTCTTGTTGACCCTGAACCTCGTGTTTGAAGTGAAGTTCCAAATTCTTGCGAGTGCCGGCGGCAGCGTCGCCTCGTTGATCGCCAGCCGCTTTGGTGAGGCTACTCCTCTCGAATTGAAGGCCCTGATGGCCGCCGGATTGGTGCTGTTCCTGTTGACACTCGTGGTCAACTTTGGCGCGTCATCAATTGTCTCCCGCGCAGAACGGAGAGTGAAGTAATGGCTGGTGATGTCATCATTCCGGCGCGACGCAAACCCTGGATCAACCGCACGGCAAGCGTCCGCGAAATGGTTGCGCCGGTTGTCATTGCCGCAATTCTTGCTGCGGCACTGAACCTGGCGACCGGCCTTGCCGGAGCCCTCGGGTACTATTTCGCGTTCGTTCTTAGCTACGTGGTGGTTGCAGCAGTGTTTGGCCTTCGACACGACAAGGTCAAAGGCATTGACAAACTCGCATCGGCAGCGATCACGCTCGGTTTTGCGACCGCCTTCATTCCCTGGGTGTCGATCCTTTTCACGGTGGTTCGTCGCGGTTGGCCGACGATCTACGGCGGATACTTCACCAACGACATGCGCATCACGTCGGCCGACGACGATTTGGGTATGGGCGGCCTGTCGCACGCGCTCGTCGGAACGATCGCCATGCTGCTGATCGCGTCGATCATCTCCGTGCCGCTCGGCATCTTGACCGCTGCGTACATCACCGAAATTCGTGGCCGCTTGGCGGGTTTCGTGCGCATCATGGTGCAGTCTATGAGCGGCGTGCCTTCGATCGTCGCTGGGTTGTTCATCTATGCGACGATCGTGTCGCAATTCAAGTTCAGCGGTATCGCAGGGGCGCTCGCGATTTCGATTCTGATGTTGCCAACCATCGCACGTACCGCCGAGGAAGTGTTGAAACTCGTGCCGGAGGAAATTCGGTCAGCGTCGTACGCGCTCGGCGCGAGCCAAATGGCAACGACGTTTCGTATCATCCTGCCCGCTGCTCGTTCCGGACTCATCACCGCGTCGATGTTGGGAGTTGCTCGCGTCGCCGGTGAAACCGCCCCCCTGATTCTTACGTCGTTCTACTCGGCGGTCTTTTCGCTGAACATGTTCGAAGGACCCGTCGGATCACTACCGATGTACACATACCAAAACTTCGGTGTTGGAACTGATACGGCGCTGACTCGTGCATGGGGTGGAGCGCTGGTTTTGATGACATTGATCTTGATCTTGTTCACGGTGGCACGAATCTTCGGCGGAAGGGCCAACAAGTGAACGGCAACTCGGACGAGCAAGGAGAAATGAGCTCAAACATGGAAACAGATCGCGAAACAAACGTGGTGGGGAAAGATCCGCTACAGGCGGTTGCTGCACCGGTGAATTCAGCAGTCGGCTCGCGGGCACCTCTCGGTGCATCTACACTCGAGGAGCGAATGGTCAGCACGAACGGGCTCCAGACAAAGGGCATTCACGCCTGGTTCGGCGACCACCACGTGTTGCAGGACGTGTCCCTTGATTTTCCGGCGAACACCGTCACCGGGCTCATCGGGCCATCGGGTTGCGGAAAGTCGACCTTCTTGCGCATGTTGAATCGCATGCACGAATTCATTCCCAGTGCCTCGATGGCGGGCGAGGTGTTTCTCGACGGCGAAGAGATCTACGCACCGAACACAGATGTTGCAGGTATCCGCCTGAAGATCGGGATGGTCTTCCAGAAGCCGAACCCGTTCCCATCGATGACGATCGCCGAAAACGTGCTTGCCGGACTGAGGCTTGCGAACATCAAGGTCTCAGACAAGGACTCGTTGCTCGAGGAATGTTTGGTGCGCGCGGGCCTGTGGAAAGAAGTGAAAGACCGCCTCAAGCTGTCGGGCTCATCCCTGTCGGGTGGCCAGCAACAGCGTCTCTGCATCGCGCGTGCGCTCGCAGTGAAGCCGAAGGTTCTCCTGATGGACGAACCGTGTTCGGCGCTCGACCCGGGTTCGACTCTGAAGATCGAAGAGACCATCGGCGAGTTGTCGCAGTCGATGACTGTGGTCATCGTCACACACAACATGCAGCAGGCCGCACGCGTCTCTGACTACTGCGCATTCTTCCTTTCCGACAATCATCCGGGCCGTGTGGTCGAAGCCGACAAAACCGAGATCATTTTCACCTCGCCAAAAGACCAGCGCACCGCCGATTACGTGCAGGGCCGCTTCGGCTGAGTGGACCCCGAGCGAGTTTTCCTGCCGTTCATCTAACTGTCGCCTGATCGACAGTTCGCGTACGGATGCGCGTCTGGTTGGCTCTCTAGCGTTCTTTCCAGGGAATCCCCCAGAACCAAAAGGAGAAACAATGAAGGCAAGTCAGCGTGTGCTCGCAACAATCGTTGCGGCCTCCGCGTTTGCAGGACTCGGAAGCGTCGCCAACGCATCGAGTCCCAGCACCGGCAAGGAGACCATCACTGCGGGTGGCGCAACCTTTCCATTGAACATCGTCGAGTCATGCCGCGCACAGTACGCCGGCGACGCGACAGCGAACCCCCGTGGTCACGCAATTAACTACACGGGCGTCGGTTCAGGTACTGGCCGCCAGAGCTTCTACCGCAACGACTACGCATTCGGCATGTCCGACTCGCTGCCGTCGGCAACCGGTGACAAGAGCCGTGACTACCGCGATTCATTCGCGTTGGTGCCGATGATCTCGGGACCGATCGGCGTGGGTTATCGCCTCGACGGTGTGAAGCCCGAGGGCACGATCCTGAAGATGTCGTCCGAGACGATCGCCAAGGTGTTTGCCGGCCAGATCACGAAGTGGGACGACGCGGCAATCAAGGCCGACAACCCGGTTGCGGCTAAGCCGACGCTCGAGGGCCTGAACAAGTTTGTCATCGTGACCGCCAAGGCAGGCAAGAAGGCCGGCACGATCGACTTTTCGGTCAACATCAAGCGCGGCCTCGTCACGTCGAAAACCAAGAACCTCATCATCACCGGCACCGATTCGACCGGCAAAGGTGTGAAGGTCTACAACAAGAAGCCGAAGACCGGCATCACGAAGATCACCGCCAAGCACGCTGCCGGAACCGAGTACCTGGTCGTTCTCGACAAGACCGATCTCGGCACGATGTCGATCGAGCCGACTGCCGTGAAGTTGCCGTCGACGCCGATCACGGTTTACTACCGCAAGGATACCTCCGGTACGACGAACAACTTCGCCAACTACCTGAACAAAGTCGTGCCGACGGTTTGGACCAAGGCGACGAACGATGCCTTCACGACTGCCTTCCCCGGCACGATGCCCACCGATGGTTCGTTCAGCGCGCAGCAGGGCAATGACGGAGTTGCTAACGGCATCATGAACAAGGACGGCGGCGTTGGTTATGCCGAAGTGTCGTTCCTGAACGAGCGTCAGGCTGCAGGCAAGAACGTGCAGATTGCGCTCGTGAAGAACGGTGCGGGTGAATGGGTCACCCCGTCGTCTGCCGCAACGGCCGCCTTTGTCAACGCGGGAACACTCGGTACCGACGGCGCCGTGACCTTCGACTACGCGACAAAGGCGGCGGGTGCATACCCGATTTCGGCCATCTCGTACGGTCTCGGCAACACTGCAGCGAACACGACTTCGGGTGGAAACTACAAGACTCCGCCGACCTCGAACCAGAACGTCGTTGTGCGTGAGTTCGTTGAGTTCTTCCTCAACACCTGCGCGCCATCGACCGCAGAGCTGAAGGGTTACGCGCCGCTCACCGGAGCGGTCCTCGCCAAGGCCAAGGAGCAGGCAGCCAAGATCGGCAAGTGACCTAGTCACCCATCCGCTTTGTGAAAGGGCGGCGGTCCTCGCGGGCCGCCGCCCTCTTCACATATTCGGGGCGGGATCGTCAGCTAAGAGTCGTTGTGGTTGAAGTACCCGACACGGTCGAGGTGGATCCGTCCACCTCGATCGTTGTCGTTGTGGCGAGCGGGTCGAGTGTCGTTGCGGTCGGGTCGACCGATGTCGTGGTGTCGGCCACGGTGGTTGTGGGGCGCTTGGGCTTGGTAGTGGTTGTCTCCGGCACGGTGGTGGTTGTCGACGTGGTGGTGACGATCACCCAACTGACGGCGGGCCAGGGGATGGTTTCGGGCGTCTGTTGCAACGCTTCCTCGGGGCGTTGGCTCAGCCAGAGCGTGAGTGAGGCACCGAAGACGATGGCCGAGCCGATGGTTGCGCGGCCGATGCGCCTGACGCGTGTCTCGCGCATCACGGTGCGCCCTCCATTGCGATGCGGCGGCGGATTTCGCGAGCAACCTTCCATTGCTGTGCAGCAAGTGTGCGCCCCGAAAAGCGCAGGTCGAAACTCTCGGCACCGATGTCATCGACCCCGAGGACGCTCGGTGCCTCGAGAATGAGCGGCGCCCATTCGGGGTCGCGTGCGATCTCCGCACCGATGCGGTTGAGCTGGTCGATTGTGGCGTCGAGGTCGGCATCACGCGAGACGGGAACGGTGATGAGTACGCGCGACCAATCGCGCGAGAGATTCATCGTTTGACGCAACTGTCCGTTGGCAATGGTGAAGAGATCGCCGTCGAACGTGCGCACCTTGGTGACGCGAAGCGTCACTTCCTCGACGCGACCCTCGACCCAGCCAACCGGAACAAGGGGTCCGACGTTCACGACGTCGCCGACTCCAAACTGACGCTCGGAGATGATGAAAATCCCCGCAAGGACGTCTCCCACGATCTGTTGCGCCCCGAAGCCGAGGCCGGCGCCCACCACCGACACCATGGGCACCACCGCGCTCGCCGGAAGATTGAGGAGAAGCAGCACCCACACGAAGGCAACGGTGGCGATGGTGAAGTTGAGGCCCCAACGCGCGGCGCCGACGAGAGCGCCCTGATACGCACCGATGGGATTGTGGCCGAGCGGGTCGACCTTGGCTCGCAGACGCTCGATGCGTCGGGCCTGGTAGCGGGCGATGAGGCCGATGATGCGTGTGAGGAAGAACGCCCCCGAGGTGATGGCGACGATGAGAAGTCCCTCGTCCTTCATCCAATTCCACGCACCTTCGGTGCGTTCGGCGGCGATGAGCAAAAGCATCTGTGCGTCAGCATAACGACATGGCAGGATGAGCCCGTGCGCATCGTTCTCGGCACCTGCCACCACGACTGCCCCGATTCGTGCGGCTGGGAAGTCACGGTCGACGACGGCGTAGCGACGAAGATGCGCGGTCATGGCGCACATCCCTTCTCGCAGGGCGAATTGTGTCCGAAGGTGAACCACTTTCTCGAACGCGTCTACAGCCCCGAACGTGTGACGACACCACTGATTCGGGACGGTGCAAAAGGTTCGGGCAAGTTCCGGCGCGCGTCGTGGGACGAAGCGTTGGCGCTGATCGTCGATGCGGTTCGTGAGCGAGTTGCAGTGCATGGTGGTGAGACCGTTCTGCCGTGGTCTTCGGCCGGCAACCAAGGTCTGTTGCAGATGTCCTCGCTCGATCGACGTTTCTTTGCGGCCTTGGGTGCCTCGACCACGCACGGCGCCTTGTGTGGAAGTGTTGCCAAGACGGGTCACGCAGCGACCACAGGAACCGGCATGAGTTCCGATCCGACGACCATCGAACACTCGCAATACGTGATTCTTTGGGGCACCAACACGCGTCTCACGAACAGACACCTGTGGCCCTTCGTCGAACGCGCTCGCGCACAAGGCGCCAAGCTGGTCGTGATCGATCCAATTCGGACGGTGACCGCAGATGCCGCTGATTGGTTCATTCAGCCACGGCCCGGAACCGACACCGCACTGGCTCTTGCGATGCTCAAGGTCATCATCGACGAAGATCTGGTCGACCGTGATTTCGTGAAGAACCACGTGTCGGGCTACGACGATCTCGTTCGTGCGGCGGGCGAGTGGTCGCCGACGAGGGCCGCAGAAGAATGTGGCATTGCAGCGCACGACATCGTGACGCTGGCACGTGAATACGCGACGACATCTCCCGCGTTCATTCGCACACTGATCGGTGCCGAACACCGCGCGAATGGCGGCATGATCTTCCGCACCCTTGCATGTCTGCCGACGATCACCGGCCACTGGCGGCACCTGGGGGGCGGACTGTCGCGCAGTGTCGGTTCGTGGTTCGGTGACCACGTCGACGACTCCGTGTTCGATCCGGTCGTCACGCCGCGGGTGCGGTCGTTGCCGTTCACCCAACTGGGTCGCGTGTTGACCGACTCGCTCGCTCCGCCCGTGACGGCATTGTTCGTGTGGAACGGCAATCCGGTGATCACCTGTCCGAACGCCGCCCTCACCCGACGGGGCCTGGTGAGCGACGACTTGTTCACGGTTGTGAGCGAGCAATTCCTCACCGACACGGCGAAATACGCCGACGT
>SXGQ01873253.1_pt1 | contig 21246 bp, 15 predicted proteins | sample 3178371 | NCBI WGS metagenome assembly SXGQ01 (sample SAMN11356859, study PRJNA531348) | freshwater metagenome | isolation source: freshwater sample F1-20 | place: China: Fuxian Lake, Yuxi | collected 2017-12-25 | reverse complement strand
TCAGCACCCGCTAAAAATTCAGGAAGTACCGGTATGAGAAAAAATTCAAAAAGCACCTACAGATTAACAACGAGCTTTTGCGCCGGGCACTCATTTGCAGGTCATTAGTGTCTGACGACAAAAGCGACCCCGGTCGCCGTCAATAAAATACCGGTAGCACCGGCCAGTGTAAATGATTCACCGAACAGAACCCACGCGATCAGTGCCGTGACGGGCGGTGTCAGATACATCAAACTTGATACATGGGTGGCAGCATTTTTCCGAATGAGTGCGTACAGCAAAAACATGGCGCCGATCGATAAAGCAAACACTGACCAGCACAATGCACCAATGAACTGCGGCGTCCAGATAACCTGACTTAAACCGACGTCGAGATCTTCCAACCAAAGCGCCAGCGGCAAAATGAGCGCGATAGATGCGGCGAATTGAATCAGCGCACCCGATCGCAAATCAAATCGCGGACAAAACCGCTTTTGATACAAAGTACCCGCAGTAATTGAAACCAACGCTAATACGCACAATACAATACCCGCGGATGAAGCAGCGTCGAAAGTCAGTTTGTCTTTCACCACCAATCCGACACCGATCAGCCCAAGCACCAAGCCTAACCACTGCCGAACGCTCAAGCGCTCACCCACCCAGCGCGCGGCAAGCGCAGTAAGCATAGGCTGCAAACCAACAATCAATGCTGCGAGCCCAGCGGGCGTGCCTAACTTAATCGCTGACCACACCCCTGACAAATAACCCGCTTGCACCAGCACACCCGCCACAGCAATATGCAGCACGAGGCCGTTTGGCCAAGGGGCGCGCACCAGCAGTAAGCTTGGTAGAAGAAGTAGAAGCACGCCTGCAAAGCGAAGTAGCAGAAAAGTCAGCGTGGGGGCGTAAGGTAGACCGAACTTGGCGACGATGAAGCCGGTGCTCCAGACCAGCACGAACAAGGCGGGCGCGAAGCAGTCGAAATCGATTGGTAAGCGCCTCGTCTTGAAAAGCGGATCGTTCAATCCCAATCCCTCGGTAGCGGCAGTGGGTCGAAGATGAAATTTGCCAGGTTCATAGATGCCCGAGGATTGCGAAGTTCAAGCCGGAATACGTGCTGGCGACTGCGCGGTATCGCAACACACCCTTTTAATATTTTTTTGATAATCAAGATATATCGGTATAAAAGTAAAGTAACGCCATGTCGAAGATAATTCTTTGCCAACAAGTTTGACTCGTTGCAACAGCAGTCAGCCTCATAAGGAGCCTAATTACGGCGTTACTGTTATTAATTTGGCTTTGTAACTGAAAGTCTTTACTTTTAGTCCGATTAACTCCAAATTAGAGCGCTAAATCAACTTGTAGGAGGCCATCATGCCACTCCTGAACCGCGGTATCCGACTCGCTGCCGGCGACACCCAAATTCTGTTGAACAACCGGGTTTTTGAGAATAGCAGTGGTACAGCCTTCGTTACGGTAAAACCAGACGCTCCAATTGCGACCACCGCATCGCCTTCCAGCCTGACGGTGGCACTGCTTGACCCGGGTACGACGGGCAGTAACGCGAATGGTTACTTGCGTGTGTCAGTGAAGCACCTGGACATTACTGGCGCTAATACCCAGTTCGCGTTTGTGATTCAGCCGCTGGGTTCAACTACACAGTCGCCCATTGAAACGGCACCTATCAATTACACCGATGAGGCTACGCTCGGTGTCACTTGGAATGCGACCACCGGACAGATTTCTTATGCGGTCGCGAGTGCGGACAAGTTAACTGTATCGACGCAGTCTAGTACTGTGACTGCGTTTACCGCTGGTATTTCTGCGACGACAAGCGGCTTGAACAACCCTACGACACTAGACGCGCCCCAGGCGATTAATGACGGTAAATTCAACGGCTTCCTCGACAAGTTCGCGACATATTCCAATGTAATGACCGCCGCTGAGCTTGAGCGCAACGCGCTTGATCCGGCCAACCAACCCACAGCAAGCCGATTACTGCTCTTGGATGGAACAACGCTAGCTGGCGCAGATAGAGCGGATACTAGCGTACCTGAATTACAGCAAGTCACCTTTGGGTCTGCACTGAATAGCGGTGTCATTACCGTAGGCGGCGCACGCACGGTGGTGATGGCCGGTGACTCAGGCAGCACGATCGCCGAAAAAGTTCGCGCCAGCCTTGCCGACAATGCGTTATTCAAGCCACAGCTCGAAAAGCAGAAAATCACTTTCTCAGGTACGGCGGTAAGCGGCACGCTTAAAGTAGCCGGTGACAGCATCACCCTCGCGGGAGGGGAGACTGCTATCGGTGTAGCAGCAAAAGTCAAAGCATGGCTTGATGGTACGTCGCCGAGTACGAGCACCTTCGTCAAGTCGAATACTGGACGCTTGGTTCAAGATAACTTTGACGGCTCGCTCACCATTACTTTCAATAACGCGGATGGCGACCGTCCGCCCATTGCCATAGACAGCGGCGCCACCACCATTAAGGCCTCGGTAGACACCGTACAAACCTTCAACGCGACAACGCCGGGGCGCAAAGTGAGTGCCAGTGGTGCCACGCTGTCAATTGCGCTCAACCCTGCTGACATGAACGCGCAAGATTTGAGCGTTGATGCTGGCGGCACTGGCGTCAATATCACGGACGTTAGAAGCAGCGTGTCTGGACATTACCGCGAAGCAACCTCGTTCGTGCCCTCACAATTCAGCTTTGCGGGTACGCCCGTTGGAGAAATTCAGCGTGGTATCGTAACCACGGGAGCAGACGCCGACGGAGGCACGTTCACATTAGGTGGGGCATTCCCCTCAACACAGGTTGTTTTTGTAGCCAAATCCGGAGGCTACTCTGTATCAGAGACAGCAAGCAAAATTGCCGATGCATTGAAAGCCGCTGTTACGTCCGGCACCATTACCAACCTGATCGACGTCAAAGCCGTAGGGGACTATGTTGAGGCGCAGTTCAAGCCTAGCGCTGGAAATGTACCCATCTCCACATTCTCTGATGGAAGCAGCGCGGCCGCTACGGGTATTAAGGGTCGATCGCTGACAACACAGCAATACGCCCAAAACCTGCCTGGCGGGATGCAGACTATCACTTTCACTGGCGCCACGACTGCAGGCGCGATTAGCGTCGACGGCATTAGTGTTGATGTTCTTGCGAACGATTCTGCGACCGCAGTAGCCAATAAAGTACTAAGCAAACTGATAGGAGACCGTGCGGGTGGCGTCTCAACTCCTGAGATTCAGCAGATCGCGGTTACGGGGGCGGCGTCAAGCGCTGGCACTATTTCGGTAAGTAGTGCATCGGTGTCGGTGGCCAGCGGCGCTACTGCGGCAACCATTGCAAGCAACTTAGCCAATGCCCTGAATGCAGTGACTGGAAAAAACTACACCGCCGTCGCAAATTCCGATAACGTAATTGTGACTTTCGAAACTGGCGCTGGTAATGCGCCCATGATGCTGGGCGCCGTACCCGAGACACAAGAGATCACTTTCACTGGTACGGCAACTGCGAGCGGAACGCTCACCATCAATGGCACCTCGGTCACAGTAAGTAGTGGTGACGCAGCGACAGCTGTCGCAACTGCAACAGCCTCTGCGTTAAACGCGGTAACTGGAAAAAACTATTCGGCTACAGCCGCATCGGGGAAGGTTACTGTTACTTTCAATGCCTTGGCTGGTGACGTGCCCGTGATGACGAGCAGCGGCTCGGTCGCTGGAATCTCCAACAATGGCTTTGCTACCACACAAACTTTTACCAGCACTAGCCTGTTAACTATTACTGAAGTTCAAGCCTTTAATCCTAACGACAAAACACTCCCCGATACAGGTCGATATTCAATACCAGAGATTCAGATACTCACCTTCCTGACTGGCGCAAGTTCAGCAGGGACCATCAATGTCGATGGCCAAACTGTGAGTATCAGCTCGGGAGCGACCACATCGCAAATTGCAGCTGACGTTGCCAGAGTCCTCAACAGTGTTTCTAGCCGTAGCTACAATGCGTCGATCGACGGTGACTCGGTATTACTTACTTTCTTCAATAGCGCAGGGGATGCAGCGCTGAGGACGGGACTGAGTACCAACACGATCGGTGTTTCCGCTACGTCGGTGTCGACAATTCAGGAATACAACGCGAACGGAAAACGTATCACGAAGGTAAATGCAGATGGCACCTTAAGCATTGAATTTCCAGCTTATGAGGGCTCTGTTTCTCCGGTGTTGTTTACCGATAGTGGCACTACCGGCGTTACCGCCTCTGTCGCGACAACTCGCGAAGCGAACGCCGTTCGTCTCACCTCCAGTTCGTATACCGGTAACGTCACTGCGCCAACCGATACGACTTTACCGTCGTCGAATGTGATTTACACGCAATTGGTGTCGACTGAAAGTGGCGTTGCTGGCAAAACTACCAAAAAACTTACCTTCGACGTGTTTGTTGATCCCGTCGTCGCCAAGAACACTAAGGTGGGTACCGGTTACGAGACAGTTGACTTCACCATGGGCTACTCGACCAATGATTTTTCACCTGGCTCGGTCAATGTGGTGCTAGCCAAATCAGTGGGTGGATCTCCGATATTCAACGCTACCAAGCCCGGCGAAATCGTCGTGCGTTGGTTAGATACCAGCAGTGTCACAGACTTCACCAAGCCGATCGCGCGCATCACGGTAGACCAGCTACCTGTATCGACCATCTTCCGCGATAACATCGATTTCACCTTCAGCAGTGTCAATATCGATGGCGTTGACTACAGTGACGGTACGACTTTTTCTCGAACCTACATCGATACGCTGAATACCGATCGTTGGGATATCAAGCAAAAACTGGTCAATGGCTTGGACAGCAGCACGCCAATCGCGGGTCAACTCGTCGGTTACTACGGCAGCACAAGTGCCGCAGGGCGTCAGTTCGAGCTGAAATTCAAGGACATGAAAGACCCAGGCACAAGCACTGGGACTGGAACTGGAACTGGAACTGGAACTGGCACAGGCACAGGCACATCCAGTACGCCGACGACAACGCTGACCAATACGTCAAAAGTAGTGTCGATGGATGTCGTAAACGCCGATGTGGTTGGCTTGAGAGCAGTAAAATTTGCGATCGAGCTTCCGTCCAACGCAGATGTATCCGGTACCGGCGCCACCGCTGCTACAAGTTTTACATTATCAGCAGCGGCAACGGCTGCTGGCCTGAAAGCCTCGACCGCAACGGGTGCAAAAAATGGTGTTGAGGGCCGTACGCTGTTTGTCACGCTTGACGGTAGTACCGCTGGGCTTGCGCGCGGCGCTACGATTGGTACCGTAAGCACTAAGCTCGACAATGCGCGCGACGTAACGCATGAATTCAGCTTCGTGAATGGCTCGATCAACTTCACCAACGCGACCACTACCAATGCCTCGGGAACAGGTAAATCACTATACGTGGGGTATACCGCCACTGCGAGCGACGCCATCTCGAAAGGCGAATGGACTGCCAAAGATATGCCCCGTGGCGACTTCACCAAGTTTTTCGTGGATACCGCACCAACGAATGCCTCCAAGGTAATTACTGCGGCAGACGCGCTCCAAATCTTGAAACTCTCTGCAAACTTTGATCTTGATTGGAAGAGCGGCACACCACCGACTGGGGCTTACGCGGCTGCAGACTTGGATGGCAGTGGCAAAGTTAACTCTGCTGATGCCTTGATCGCACTACGTTACGCGACAGGCCAAGTACCGACGCCGGATCCGGTCAAGTGGCAGTTTTTCGATAGCGCTACAACAGGGCTGAGCGTAGAAAATACAAAGATTCAAGCGCTAAGATCAGGTATGCCAGTGAGTAATAACAGCGACATACTGGAAATCACCGCGGCTAACAGCCAGAAAGATTTTTTCACCCAAGCCATCCTGGTTGGCAATTTGACCAACCCGGCGCTGGAAGTTTGATAAAGTGTCGCGGTGCTAAATCCCACATTCACCGCGACCGCCACTGGCTTTACAGTCCGATTCGGGCTGGATAGTACCCGCCTGCCGGGCGGGTACGACTCTTATGACCTCACGGTAAATTTTGATCCTGCAAAATATAAACTGCTGAACACCAGCTATGATTTTGTCGGCGATCTGAAATCTATCAATGATTCAGGAGCGGCAAGCGGTCAGCTCAGAGTATCGGCTGTCAGCAGTCAGAAGTTAACTTCAACGACTGCGCTCGGCACCCTGAATTTTCAGACACTGGTACCTGGCCCGCTTGTTTTAAGCGTGACCAGGCTGGATCTGAATGGCTTCACTTACGTTACCAGCGCCAGCCCCCTTACGCTCAACAGCACTTCCGGCACCTCAGGCGGAGGTAGTACTGACACCACCCCCCCACTGCTCAGCAGCAGCGACCCTGGCTCGAATGCGACGGTAAGCCCATCGAAGGAGTTTCTTACCCTCACCTTCAACGAAGCGATTGTCCCCGGCACTGGAACTGTTCAGCTAAAAACTGCTGCTGGTACGGTTGTCGAGTCGTTCGATGTAACGAGCAGCTCTCGTGTCACGCGGTCGGGTTCAACAGTCACGATCGACCCCGTCGACAACCTGGTTGGCGGCACCAGCTATGTGCTGGCTATTCCTGCTGGCACATTCAAAGACGCCGCTGGCAATAACTACGCGGGTACTAACCTCGCCTTCAGCACCTCGGCTAGTACTGCGGACCTGATACCGCCAACGCTTACGCTCGCAACACCGGCAAGTGGCGCAACCAGCGTTGCGACTAACGCAAAAATTGTATTGAAATTCAGCGAGGCGATTGCGCTTGGTAACGGTGAGATACGTTTGCTGGGTGCGGGCGGGGTGCTGATTCAATCGTTTAATAAAAATAGTGCGAGTGCTATCGTCGCTGGTGACACACTTACGTTGAGCCCTTCGGCTGAATTGTCGAAAGCAAGTACCTATACACTACAGATACCCGCCGGTGTCATCGTTGATAAAGCAGGTAATGCCTACGCCGGATTACCCAGCTACCAGATAACGACAGCGGCGCTTGCGTCAGGAGACCTGACGATCGCCTCAGACAGATCCAACGTGGATGAGGACGGCACCGTTAATTTCAGCTTGTCAGCCTCTGCGAATGCGGGCTCGACGTTAAATTACACCATCACTGGTGTAGCGCCAGGTGACTTGGACGGTACCCCTCTCTCTGGAACCATTAGCCTCGACAGTAGCCGGAGCGCCCGACTCAGTATCAAATTCAAAGCGGATGACATCACCGAGGGCACAGAGACTATGGTGCTCACAGTCGCCGGACTGAGCCGCAGCGTCACTGTCAACGACACCTCCCGCGCCAGTATTGCCCCGCAAAACCTCAAGGGTTCATTTGGTAGTGAGGTTTTTCTGATGACAACAGGTGTTGATTCGGTCGATGGTGGCGCGGGGATTGATACCGCTTTCGTGAATGACGTCTCGACGGAATTCGAGTTCACCCGGCAAGGTGAAAAAGTCTTCATGGCGCAAAAAAGCTCGCAAAATATCGATACCCTTATTGGTATAGAGCGGGTCGAGTTCCGAGACCGCTCGGTAGCGCTTGATACCGATGCCGGCCCGGGTCAGGCCTACCGGATCTATAAAGCTGCGTTTAATCGCGAGCCAGACCTACCGGGCATGGGCTATTGGATATCGCGCATGGATCAGCAGATGGATCCAATGGAGCTTGCGCAACGCTTTGTTGATTCGCAAGAGTTTCGGAGCATGTACGGCGCCAAGCCTAGCAACGCTGAATTCGTTAACAAGATCTACCAAAATGTCCTTGGCCGCGCCGCAGATGCAACAGGATATAACTGGTGGGTTAATAAAATGAACACAGATTCATCTAAAACCTTCGCCAAAGTGCTGGCTGATTTCTCAGAGAGCACCGAGAATAAGACTGCGCTTGCAGGCCAATTGGCCGATGGCGTCGAGTTTCTGCCATGGCTGGGCTAGCCCAAGGGCCAAATTTCTGTTTTGCCCCCACCGCTGAATGACGATCACACCCGAGGCTTAAGCCTTGGCCGTAAGTGTCGATACACTCAATGACCGACCGTAACGTTGAGTAACGAGTTATCGATTTGGAAGTTTCATGGCCAATACTGACCGCCTCCAGAAATTTTTTCTCGCCTTTTATGGCCGCCCGGCAGATCCGGCGGGCATGAACTATTGGGCGAGCCAAATGGATGGCCGCTTGAAGAGCCAGGACGTCGCGCTCGCCGCCGCACTAGGCTCAACCGATCAAGCCGAGTTTCGTTCTCTGTACGGTAATACTCCTACCGTTGCAGCATTCACCAGCGCGGTTTATCAAAACCTGTTCGGGCGCCCCGCCGAAAGCGCAGGTATCAGCTACTGGCAAAGCCGCTATGACGCGGGTATCCGCTCTGGCTACAGCGCAGATGAAGTTCGCGCCATTATGATTGTGTGGATTATTGATGGTGCTCAGGGTACTGACGCGGTAGCTGTAATGAACAAGGCCAACCTGGCTGCCGAGTACTCACGCCAACTCGCAGCACGTAGTATCGGTATCAATAACGACGACTTACCGGCTATGAAGACGCTGTTCGCCGGCACGGGCAGTGATGCTTGGTACGCCGCATCAGCGCCACGGGTCACAGAATATGTGACCCTGGCCAGCCAAAATGACACCATGCCAGATAAGCTGAATGCGCTGTCGGCATCAACCATGCAACAACCATCACCGCTAGTACAGCGCGCATCACTTTCGTACTCAAAAAACTTCGTGATGGAGTTTGAACGCAATAATGGCACCATTGTCGATAGCCTCACGATTACCCTTAGTGGCGACACCTTCAAAGGGAGCTTCGGTGCAAAACTGGGTACGGTCACTGGTGTACCTGCCGGTCTGACTGCGCAACTTGTCAAAATATCTGATACGACCGCGCGTTTGACGTTTTCAGGTGCAGCGACAGCGCACACTGAAGCCGCCACCGTGAAGAATCTGAAAATCGCGTTCAGTGATGCAGACTTCAACACCATACCTGCCGCTAACATCGAGAACGCGGTTAGAGATAACCTTGTAATCGGCTTTATTGACAGCTATTTGTATGAAAGTAGTGGAACTTTACGTTCTAGTATTTCGAGTTTCACCGCAAATATCAGTGTAGATCTGTCGACCGACAAAATGACCTTCGGTACCAGCGATGGCCGCCTGATTGCAGGTCAGGTGCGATCAATCACCGGCGCCGACTTGAGCGATGCGACCAATGGTGGCGCTACTGGCCCTGCAACTGCAACAGTTAGCTTCAAGGGTGATGATGCGGCTAATCGGTATGTTGCCTCGTATGTTGGGGATCGAATCGAGGGCGGTGCCGGCGACGACACGCTGGTGGGTGGCGGCGGTATCGACCGCTTTGTGTTCTCTGGTACCGCAAGCACCAACGGTGTCGACCGTATTCAAAAATTCAAAGTTGGTGCGGGTGGCGATATTCTCGATTTTTCAGCATTTCTTACCAAAACTGGCACGGCCAATGTAAAAACATTGATTGCCAGTGCCCCCACCGCCACCGGCGCAAAATGGGCGAGCAGTGATGTTGTGGTGGTCGAAGGTGCAAACCTCAATACCGCCGCCTCTGTAGCAGCGCTGTTCGATACCGACGGCGCTGGCACAGCGACAGGCGTGCTGATTACCCCCACCACGGTGTCAAAAGCAGTGATGATCACCGCCGATGTGACCGGCGATGCTTATATTTGGTATATGGTAAAAAGCGGTAACATCAGCGCTACCATCAATGCAAATTCAGTAGTCGCTGCCGCTGATGTCACGCTGGTCGGTGTCTTGGAGGGTGTGAATAGCCTGGCGCTCGTACCTATGGTCGCAACCAATCTTGGCTAAAAAATTCCGCTATGTTCACCACAAATCTAGAAAAAGTCTCATCTGGTAATTGGCGTTTGACGGTCAGCGCCAATGCTGCGCAGTTTCCGGCTGGCGTATCTGCCTATGACATTGGGGTGCGCTTTGATGTGAGCAAAGCCCAACTGCTCAGCTCGAATATTACCTTGGCGAGTGAGCTCAAGGTCATCAATGACTCGCAGCTTTCAAGCGGTAGCGTTGTTGCCTCTGGTATCAGCAGCACGCCGATTATTGCCGGCACCCCGCTGGCCACATTTAACTTTTCTGGTGTGCTGAACGATCAAATCCTGGTGGGCATTAATCGTCTCGATCTAAACGGCACGAGTGCTGCCAGCAGCAAGAATATCGCCTACGTTAGCAGCCAACGTCCGGTCGGACAACAAATTACGGGCGGCAGTAATACTGATAGGCTGAGCTCAACTGCCGGTAACGATACGATCAACGGCGGCGCGGGTCGCGACACGGTTAGCTACGCTGGTACTACTAGCGGCTACGCGGTGTACAACGGTGGCACTGGTAACTTCGTCGTCACTGACTTGAGTAGCGGGGCTCAAGACACGCTCACCAATGTCGAGCGTCTGCAATTCAGCGATCGTTATTTTGCGATTGATATGGACGGTGCTGCCGGAAAAGCATATCGGGTATACAAGGCAGCATTCAACCGAGACCCGATGCAAGGCGATACTACCGGGCTAGGATTTTGGATTTCCCGCATTGATGCCGGGATGGATATGGTGGAAGTCGGCGCCCGATTTATTGATAGTCCCGAATTCAGATCGCTCTACGGTGCGAACCCGACTAACGCCGATTTTCTGACGCGGGTCTACCAAAATGTACTTGGCAGAACGCCAGATGCTTCAGGCTACAACTGGTGGCTCAACGCGCTTAATACCGATGCGAGTAAAACTCGAGCAAAGGTCTTGGCGGACTTTGCCGAGTCTGCAGAAAATCGCTCGAATGTTGCCGATTTGGTCGGTAGTGGCGTGTTCTTCGATCTGTTTTCTGGCTAAATCTGCTCGGGCCTCAATCGTTAGCTCGGTCCAGACTACCCCGTTGGTTTCCAAATGTAATTTCCGCTGACCCGCCCTCAGCGCGGGCGTAGCTTCAAGGCTCTGCGTACATTACCCGGGAGTTGTCATGGTCACCACCGCTTCGAAAGCGCCCGCCTACGCGGCTGCGCTGCTCACCTTAGCCCCATTGCTCGCTCATGCGCAGTCGCAGGAAATGGCCAGAGTCATTTCCAGCACGCCGGTGGTGACACAGGTCGCGTCACCCCAACAAGTCTGCACACAAAGCCAAGTCTTGACGACCACTCCCAAATCCGGGGTCGGGTCATTGCTGGGCGCCGTCGCCGGCGGCGTGATAGGCAGCCAGATCGGCGGTGGCTCCGGGCGCGCGCTGGCGACCGTTGCCGGCGTTATCGGTGGCGCAGTTGCAGGTGATGCAATGGAGGCGACGCCGCCCACCGTGGCGCAGCCGGTAACCAGTTGCACCCAGCAGCTGAGCTACGAGAATCGGGTCACCGCCTACAACGTCGTCTATGAATACGCCGGCAAGCAATACACTATTCAGCTACCCAACGACCCGGGGCCTATGCTGCCGATTCGAATCAGCCCATCGGTGGCAGTAACCTCAGAGGTAGTGGTCAAACCGACCATGGCTGCCCCTGCGGTCGTCAACCCGCCGGTGGTCGTGATGTCGCATTATCCCGGCGCCTTCCCGCAGGTGTACTCCACGCCCCCTGTGTACTCCGCACCGCCGGTGTATCTGCCGCCACCGGCTTACTACGGGCCACCGGCGGTGTCGCTACGCTGGGGCTTTGGTGGTGGCTGGGGCGGACATCGTCACCATCACCACCGCTACTAATCAACCCCGCTGCCTCGGCTCAAGGCGCGCCGGTTAGCAAGCGAATAAAAACAGCGCTCATTAAATCACCTCCAGACAGCAAGGTAATTCGCCTGCTCGCAACCGGCGATTTAAAAATCCTGGTTTTATTGACGGTTAATCAGCAAACCCATAAATTACCGTCTTGAAACGCAAGTTTGCCCGACGGATTTATTCAATGAAGCCAAATTCGCTATTGTGGTGTTTGCTTCTTATACTGAACTTATTCGCCTGCTCGGCCGATCCGATGGAAGCCTGCATGAAAGAAGGATTAGAAAAAAAACTACCCGCCGATAGCGGCGATCGTGGCGCTTATATCAAGGCACGCGAACAGGTGCGGGTAGCCTGTGAGCAAAGATTACGCGGCTAGCGAGACTTCATGGCCATCCTGATCATCGCCGGTACATTTTTTTTGGGCTTTCAGCTCAACGAGCTTCTATTTGCCGAGCTTGAACATCACCGCGGCGCACACTGGATTTTTCTTCCAGCCGGTTTGCGTTTATTGTTTGTACTGGTATTCGGTGTCAGAGGTATCGCGGGTGTTTTCCTCGGGTCTGCTCTGGTTCGCACGCACGCCGAGCAAGCGCTTGGCTTCGGTATATTGATTGAGTCAGGGATTTCTGCTGTAGCGCTCTTGCTGATCTATCAGCTTGCGCTATGGCGTGGAATGGACCCTTCCCTGAGTAACCTTCGCTGGCAATCATTGCTGATACTCAGCGTGGGCTTCGGTGCGACCAGCGCGTTTATGCACTCACTGTGGTTCGCCTCCACAGGCGTTGCAACCAGCTTTATCGAAAGCTTCTTCGCCATGCTGGTAGGCGATGTTGTAGGTACCGTTTTACTAATTTATATCGCCAAAGCAGTTCTAGCAGTCCTGCGTCGATTCAATTCAGGCGCTGGACGTCCAGATCAGGAGTGATCGCGTCTTACGTTTCCCGTCTTTTGGCGAACTGCGCCATAACCTGTGCCAGCGCGGTGAGGCGTTGTCGCTCCTCACCCGATAGGCTCCTTAAATTTGCTATGTACTGAAGCTCCTCCGGACGCAGCGCATCCATGTCATCCGCCGCCGAAGACTCACCAAACCGAAGCCAATTCGGATTAACCGACAACCAGTCTGCCAAGGTTTGTAGTTTGTCTTGTGCCGGAATAGATTCGCCGGTCAACCACTTGCGCACCGCATGGATGGTGACCGGTGGCCCCGCATGGCGCTGGTTAAACATGCGCCAGACATCGGTCTGCTTTGGTCTGATACCTGCACCTTCAAGCGCCTGCACCAACCTCGCCGAGAACTTCTGCTGCTCATTGGGTAGGATTGTCATCATATTATTAACATCCTTTATTTGCCAAGTAACCAACCTTCAGTCAAAACATTCCGCGCCCGACGTAGCTTCAAGGCACCAATTGCCGCCGCAGGATTTTGGTCCAAAAGCAGCACGTCTACCAACTTTTAATAATGACGACTAACAGTAAGAAAGGTCAAAATACGCGCACATGAGAATAACAAAACAGGATAGCGGGTTGGAATACGCGCTCGCGAAAAAAATTAAACAGGTTGATCAAATTCGCTGCTATCAGCGCCACCCAATACCGCACCAAAGCCCTAAGGGATAAAAACATGTCAATAGCGACCGCTCCATTCATACGCCTGCATGCGCAAGATGACGTGGTAATCGCGCGGCAGCAGTTAATTGGTGGTACTGCCGTAGAGCGGGCGACCGTCAAAGGTCTGATACCGGCCGGGCACAAAGTGGCAGTGCGCGAAATTGCAAGCGGCCAGCCGATCAGGCGCTACAACCAGATCATCGGCTTTGCCAGCAAACCGATTCACGCCGGGGAGCATGTGCATGTTCATAACTGCACCGTGGGTGAGCACAAAGGCTCATTTGAGCGTGAATACGCATTTTGTGCAGATGTACAAGCGGATCATTCTCGCAAGCACCGAGAATTTTTAGGCTACGTAAGAAAAAACGGTCAGGTCGCGACACGAAATTACATTGGCATTCTCTCCAGCGTTAATTGCTCAGCAACCGTAGCGCGTGGCATCGCTGATTTTTTCTCATCACATCATCGCCCTGCCGCGTTGGCCGATTTTCCGAATGTGGATGGCGTTGTCGCGCTGACGCATGCTACAGGCTGCGGTATGGACCACAGCGGCTTAGGGATGCAGCTACTACGGCGCACCATGTCGGGCTACGCCACCCATGCAAATTTTGCTGCTGTGCTGGTGGTCGGGCTTGGCTGCGAGACTAACCAGATTGCTGCCTGGCTGGATCACAACAAGCTAGGCGAAGGCCCGACGCTTCGGCCTTTTAATATTCAAGATGTAGGCGGTACTACCAAGGCAATTGAGAAAGGCATCGCGCTGATTAAAGAGATGCTGCCTGAAGCAAATGCTATTGCGCGCCAAGCCTGCGACTTATCGCATTTATGCGTCGGCCTGCAGTGCGGTGGATCAGACGGTTACTCTGGTATCAGCGCAAACCCTGCGTTAGGGGTTGCAGTCGATCTACTGGTTGAGCATGGCGGTACCGCTATTTTGTCAGAGACGCCAGAAATCTATGGCGCTGAGCATCTGCTTACCCGCCGCGCTGTTAATCAAGCAGTCGCCGAGAAGCTATTGCAGCGCATCCGGTGGTGGGAGCAGTACACCGCGGTGAATGAGGGTGAGATGAATAATAATCCCTCACCGGGAAATAAAGCGGGCGGTCTGACCACCATTCTTGAAAAATCGCTGGGCGCAGTTGCCAAGGGCGGCACCAGTAATTTACGTGCAGTGTATGAATATGCCGAGCCAGTGAGCGAGCATGGCCTGGTCTACATGGACACCCCCGGCTACGACCCGGTAAGCGCAACCGGCCAAGTAGCAGGTGGCGCCAACATCATCTGCTTCACCACCGGGCGCGGCAGCGCCTATGGTTGCGCACCTTCTCCTTCGCTCAAGCTGGCGACGAATAGCGCGCTTTGGCAACGCCAAAGCGATGATATTGATATTAACTGTGGCGAAATTATTGATGGCAGCAGTAATTTGCAACAGATGGGCGAACGCATTTTTGAATTAATGATTGCCACCGCCTCCGGCCAGTCCACCAAAAGCGAGCAGCACGGCTACGGGCAAAATGAATTTGTGCCGTGGCAGGTTGGCGCAGTCATGTAAATCTCGTATTGCAACGCACCATCGATGCGCCCTGATTAATCATTTATCTCCTGAGCTTGATGCCGCGCTGACGGTATAAGATGTTACGGACAGCGTTAATATGTCCACGAAGGTAAGCGCACACATGCGGCTTGCCCAGCGGCGTGATTCAGGGAGCGATATCGATGGTTGCCAAGCATGATCACATCATCCGGTTTAATTCAATACTCACCGCGTGTCTCCAACGCTGCCGACTAGGGCGGCGACGGCTGCTGTCATTTTTATCGGCACTGCTTGCACTGTCTGCTGCTGTGGCTTTCACGGCGCACGCGGGCGATACGATAAAAATTGGCCTGGTTAGTGAAATCACTGGCGTCAATGCAGAGGCAGGTAGCTACACCGTCAACGGCACCAAGCTCGCCATTGAAACCATTAATAAAAATGGTGGCGTGCTGGGTAAATCACTGGAGCTGGTGATTGAAGATAATCAGTCGACCAATCCTGGTACGGTGCTCGCTTTTTCAAAGCTGGGTGGTGACAAAGATATTGTTGCCATTATCGGGCCAATTCGTAGCACGCAGGTACAAGCAGCCTCACCCGCCATTGCCAAGGCCGGCATTCCGGTCATGATCGGCGGTACCGATCCAGGTCTGACCAAGGTGAATAATCCCTGGGTGTTTCGATGCAGACCTAATGACAGTTTCTCATCGCGGGTGATCGCTGATTTCGGCGTGAACACACTGAAGCTGAAGAAATGGGCGATTGTTCACTCTACCGACACATTCGGTAGCGGCGGAAAAAAAGCACTTGAAGATGAACTGAAAGCACTGGGTGTCACGCCCGCCTTGATTCAAGGCTACACCAACAATACCCAGGATTTCACACCGGTGGTGCTCGCCATCAAAAAATCTGGCGCAGAGATCATCGGTAGCTACATGACGAATTCAACCGATACCGGAATTTTTGCCAAGCAGTTGCGCCAGCTTGGTGTATCAGCGGCATGGGTAGGGTCTGCCACTAACACCACCGACACAGCCATACGGCTCGCCGGTGAAGCGCTGCACGGCACCTATGGCGTGACCGATTTTAGTGTGGACGCCAACGAGGCCGCCAAGGCATTTGCCAGTGCCTACCGAACGCGTTACAAACTCGAACCTGATGTGTACTCCGGCTGGGCTTTTGATGCAACGAACGTGATCGCGCAAGCCATCATGGCTTCAAAAAGTACCCGCGCAGAAGATATTCGCAAAGGGATTCTGGGGCTGCGCGACTTCAAAGGCGTGGAAGGTAATTATCGCTTTAACGAGGCCGGCGACGGGCTCTCAGGTTACAACGTGCTGCGTAATGAAAAAGGCAAGCTGGTGTTTATCAAGCATGTCGAATTCACACGCTGATGCATAGTCAGTGGCGGATATAGCGGCAGTTCTTGCTGGCAGCGTGTCAAGCAGACTCCGGAGACCGTGTGGATCTGACCAATAATCTTCAGGTACTGTTCCAGGGGCTCGCTCTGGGCAGCATCTATGCGCTGGTGGCGCTTGGCTTTGTGCTAATCGTGCGCGCTGCTAATGTAGTCAACTTCGCGCAAGGTGACTTTGCCATGGTGGGCGCCTACCTGATGGTCGCCTCGCTCGGTGCGCTGATGCCGTATTGGTTGGCCTTCATCATCGCTATTCTTGCGATGGGCCTGTTCGGCTGGATTTTTAATATTGCGGTTTATTATCCGCTACGGCATCGCTCATTTTTGCCCGTACTGATATCTACGCTGGGCGCCTCAATCTTTCTGCAAAATTTAGTGCTGGCGCTGGTGGGTGCGCAGCCTCGGCCAATGCCAAAGCTACTGAATTTTGATGGGATTTCAGTTGCCGGTGTATTTCTCGATAGCCAGTACCTGGCCATCCTGGTCGTCACGATGGTGTGCGTAGTTTTTCAGTATGTCTTGTTTGAGCACACACTACTCGGAAAAAAACTTCAGGCCACCTCGCAAGATAAAGACATGGCGCGCCTACTAGGTATCCCGGTCGCGCTCATGATCACGCTCACGTTTATTTATAGCGCTGCTTTAGGTGGCCTGGCCGGCATACTGGTCGCGCCAATACTGTTTGTATCGATCGGTATGGGATCAATTATTGCGCTCAAGGCCTTTGCGGCGACGATCGTCGGCGGCTTTGGCGATATCAAAGGTGCGATCGTGGGCGGCCTATTAATTGGTATTGTCGAGAGTTTTGCTGCCTTTCATATTTCGGTACCGTACAAAGATGCCTATGCATTCCTCATGCTGTTCAGTGTTTTGATTGTGCGGCCGCAGGGATTATTTGGCGAAAAAATTTCGGAGAAGGCATGAGCCCGCTGCCTTCAAAATACGCTTTTATGCACGGCACAATGCGGCTACAACTGATCGGCGTACTGCTAGCCATACTACTGGTGCTGCTACCCTGGCTGAGCAAACTCAGCCCTTTCGCGCTTTCCATGCTGATGCAAGCGGCAACCTATGGCATTGCGGTGCTCGGCATGGTGGTGGTGTTGGGCTAGACCGGACACATCAATCTGGCGCAGGCCGCGTTCTTTGGTTTCGGTGCCTATAGCGTTGCACTTGGCACCACCGTCTATGGCATGGGATTTTGGTCAGCTTTAGTACTGGGTGTGATCATCGCCGCGTTAGCAGGCGCTGTACTAGGACTCACCACCTTGCGGCTCGGCGGTCATTATCTGGCCATGATTACGATTAGTTTTCAGCAGATTTTTGATTTAGTAGCGGTCAATTGGATAGCTATGACACACGGCCCCGACGGTGTCTCAGGCATCGGTCGGCCATCGCTAGGGTCATGGCTGCTGAGTGATGACCGTGCCTACCTTTCATTATGCTTTCTGGTACTGGTGTCGATGATAGCGCTGGTTGCCTGGTTGCCCTACACACGCTGGGGCAGAGCGATGTGCAGCGTGCGCGAGAACGAACTGGCGGCCGAGGTCGTTGGCGTGCCCACGCTACGCATAAAAATTGGTGCGTTTACGCTGTGTGCGGCCTTGGGTTCAGTGGGCGGTGGGTTATACGCTGCAGGCTTTGCGTATATCAGCCCGGATAACTTCAACTTTAATCGCGCCATCGAATTTTTATCGATGGTACTGCTTGGCGGTGCGCAGTCACCTTTCGGCGGTGTAATTGGTACCACGCTGCTGATCTTGCTACCCGAGTGGCTAAAAGAAATGCCAAAGTCACTCCAGTTCATCAAAGATTTTTACCTGGTGATTTATGGCCTTGCGGTGATTCTCATCATGGTGTTTATGCCGCAAGGTATATGGGGTCTACTACGCTCGCGTTTCAAACCCGCGCCTTCCGCCGCGCCGGCGGCAACGGCGCTGACGCTTACCGCTAACAGCAGTACGCCCGAGGTTGTGCTACAGCTCTCCGGCTTGAGCAAGTTCTTTGGAGGTCTGCGCGCGGTTGATGGCATCGATATCAGTGTGCGTCGCGGCATGATTCATGCACTAATCGGACCTAACGGCTCGGGTAAGACCACCACGCTTAATCTCATCTGCGGTCTTTACCGGCCAACATCGGGCAGCATATTTTTTCAGGAAGATGATATTACCCGCACCGCGCCCCACCAGCGTGCAGCGCGCGGTATGGGCAGAACATTTCAGAATATCCGTCTGTTCTCTGCCATGAGCGTGCTGGAAAATATCATGATTGGCGCGCAACGCAGCGGCAATCCGATTGAGCGCGGTGAGCATGCGCTACACCAACGTGCGCATGCTGCGCTGGCTTTTGTTGGTCTGAGCGATAAATACGCTGAAACCGCCAGTCAACTCCCTTATGGGCATCAACGTCTGGTCGAGATCGCGCGTTCAGTGGCGGGTTATCCGTCACTATTGCTGCTTGATGAGCCTGCTGCCGGGCTCAACCAGACAGAAAAAGGCGAGCTGGTTGAGTTACTGATTCGCTTGCGCGACGATCATGGTCTCACTATTTTGCTGATTGATCATGACATGCGATTAGTCGAGCGGGTCTCTGACATCATCACCGTACTCAACTTCGGTAAAAAAATCGCCGAGGGAACACCTGCTGAAGTACTCAAAGACCCGGCGGTCATCGCCGCTTACCTGGGAGACGACAGTGGCATTTCTTGAGCTGAAAAATTTATCGATCAGCTACGGAATCGCCCCCGTACTCAGCGATGTTTCGATACAAGTCGGCGCGGGTGAGATTGTCACCATACTCGGCGCAAACGGCGCCGGTAAAACAACCATGCTACGCGCAATTTCGGGCTTGTTACATCCAAGCGCCGGCGAGATATGGTTCGATGGCAGCCCGCTGCATCGCTTGGCACCCGAACAGATCGTGCGTCAGGGTGTCGTCCATGTGCCGGAGGGGCGGCGAATTTTTCCCGGCTTGACAGTGCGCGAAAATCTTTTAATGGGCGCCTCCAACCGAGCGAAATTAAGTCGTCGGCAAATCGAGCAGGATGCAGATGAGATGCTGAAGCTGTTCCCCGAAATTGCACCATTCAGCAATAGTCTTGGCTGGACACTCTCGGGCGGGCAGCAACAAATGCTGGCAGTCGCCAGAGGACTGATGGCGCAGCCCAAGCTTTTATTACTCGACGAGCCATCGCTGGGGCTCGCACCGGTCATCGTACAAAACTTGTTCGCTGCAATTCGTCAGATTCATGCCAGAGGCGTGACGATTTTGCTGGTTGAGCAAAATGCGAATATTGCACTGTCGGTCGCCACCCGTGGCTATGTACTTGAAACCGGCAGCGTTACGGTATCTGGCACCCCTGACGAGCTCAAGAAAAACGACGAAATTCGTCACGCGTACCTGGGCGGAAAAGGCGATAAGATACTCCACCAATAAGAGCGGTAGCCCCTGCCCCGCCTAACTCGAGACGCCTCGCATGCCTATTCAATTTACCCGCTCCTGGACCGACCCTGAAATCGCGCTGTTTCAAGACACGGTGGTCCGTTTTATTGAAGAGAAAATGGTGCCCGGGGATGAGGCAGCGCGTCACCGTGGCGATGTAGGCCATGCGCTGTGGTCTGAGGCCGGTGCCGCCGGCCTGCTGTGCACCGATATTCCGGAAGCGTGGGGCGGCGGCGGTGGCGACTTCAGGCACGAGGCCATCATGCACGAAGAGATGGCGCGTCGTGGGCTGACGGGCATGAATACCTCGGTCCATTCGATTGTGGCGCACTACTTCCTCAACCACGGCACGCCTGAACAGAAAGCCTACTACCTTCCGCGCATGGCAAGGGGTGAGTTGGTAGGTGCAATCGCCATGACCGAGCCGAGTACCGGTTCAGATCTTCAGTCGGTGCGTACGCGAGCGCAGCGGGAAGGCGATTATTACCGTTTAAATGGCAGCAAAACATTCATCTCGAATGGCAAGTTAGCTGGCGTAATACTGGTGGTCTGTAAAACCGATACCAGCAAGGGCGCGGCGGGTATCTCACTGATGGCGGTCGAGACTGCGCAATGCAAGGGCTTTCGCGTTGGTCGTGTGCTCGACAAAATCGGTTTAAAAGCGCAAGACACCTCCGAGCTTTTTTTTGATGATGTCATGCTGCCGGCAGATGCCTTGCTGGGTGGCGTTGAGGGCCAAGGCTTTTATCAGCTGATGGCCGACTTACCCTACGAACGATTAATCATTGGTATCACCGCGCAAGCCGCGATGGAAGGTGCCTACGAGCACACCCTTGCCTATGTGCGCGACAGAAAAGCATTTGGTAAATCGATTGCCGATTTTCAGAATACCCGTTTCAAGTTAGCTGAAGTCGCTACCGAAATTCAAGTCGGCCGCGCTTTTATGGACCGCTGCATAGAACAGCTGCTGAAAGGCGAGCTGGATACCGCAACCGCTTCAATGGCCAAGCTCTGGGGCTCCGAGGCGCAGGGCCGTGTCATAGACACCTGCCTGCAATTATTTGGTGGCTACGGTTATATGAATGAATATCTGATCGCACGGATGTATACCGATGCGCGTATTCAGCGTATTTACGGTGGCACCAACGAGATTATGAAAGAAGTTATCGCGCGCGCGATGTAAGTGTCATATTATCGGTCTGGTGCTTGCTTCCAGACTGCGTCTATCGATCTGGAGAATGCTATGTCTGAAGCTTTCATTGTTGCCGCGTGTCGTACCGCTGGTGGTCGTCGTAATGGTCGCTTGGCGCGCTGGCACCCAGTCGATCTGGCGGCGCAAGTACTCAATGAATTGGTGCATCGTAGCCACGCCGATCCTGCCTTAGTTGATGACGTGATTATGGGCTGCGTGAGTCAGGTGGGTGAGCAATCGACCAATGTCGCTCGTAACGCAGTGCTCGCTGCAGGGTTGCCGGAGGCGATTCCGGGTACATCCATTGACAGGCAGTGTGGCTCATCGCAGCAGGCGCTGCATTT
>SXGQ01181637.1_pt1 | contig 21259 bp, 17 predicted proteins | sample 3178371 | NCBI WGS metagenome assembly SXGQ01 (sample SAMN11356859, study PRJNA531348) | freshwater metagenome | isolation source: freshwater sample F1-20 | place: China: Fuxian Lake, Yuxi | collected 2017-12-25 | reverse complement strand
GTTGGGATTACCTCCGCGCGATCGATCCGTCGAAATAAGTTTTTACGGGTTGCCCGCCGCCGGCTTAGTGACTCAATGCGGGACGTGAAAAAGACTTACTTCCTGGAAACCAACGTACTGATTCACGATCCCGAGTCCCTGTTCAAGTTCGATGAGCACGTCGTCGCCGTGCCCGTCGAGGTCTTGTCCGAACTCGATCGTCTGAAGACCCAGCAAGGCCAGCTCGGCGCCAGCGCGCGCCGCGTGAACCGGGCCATCCGGGCGCTCTTCGAGAATCGTTCCCTGAAGGACATCGTCGACGGCGATCCCGCGAAGCCGGGTTCGTTGCACGCCGACCTCCGCGACGGCGGCGAACTGCGCATCGTGATCAACGAGGCCCTGATCCGCGACCATTTCAGCGGCCAGAAGGCCGAACGCCTGCGCGCGGTCTTCATGCAGGTCGACGCCCCCGACCACCGCATCATCGCCTCGGCCATCTATCTCCGCGACACTTCCAAAGGCCAGGTCATCCTCGTCACCAAGGACGCGTGCATGGCGCTGAAGGCGCAGGCCCTCGGCCTCGAGGTCCAGGACTACCGCAACGACCGCGTCGAGACGAGCGACGTCGGCGACTACCGTGCGATCAGGGTCTCGGCCGCCGCGATGCGCGATTTCCGCGAGCTCGGCCAGGTGCAGGTCAAGGTGAAGGAGGAACCCCCGCTGCTCATCAACGAATACGTGATGTTCACCTCCGACTCCTGGAGCGAGCCCGCCCGTCACGTGGGCGAGGGCGCCTTCGTGCCGCTCGGACTCTACCGGGAGTTCATGTCGTCGGACAGCGGCGCCCGCAAGGGTCTCCAGATGCCCCGCGGGATGCGCGTCATCCCGAAGAACTTCGAACAGTGGATCTTCCTCGACGCGCTGCTGAATCCGGAGATCCGCCTGGTCACTTGCTTCGGTCGCGCGGGCACGGGCAAGACTTTCCTGTCGATCGCCGCCGCGCTGTCCCAGGTGCTGAGCGATTTCTCCCCTTACAAGAAGCTCTACGTCTCCCGGCCGGTCGTCCAGATCGGCAAGGACATCGGCGCGCTGCCGGGTTCCAAGGAGGAGAAGCTCTCCCCATATATCCAGCCATACTTCGACAACCTCGAGGTCCTCTTCTCGAAGAACGGGCACGCCGGTCCGACCCCGACCGCCAAGGAGGCCGTCGCCACGGACACGCAGCGGCGCCAGAAGAAGGCCCAGGCGATGAAGACCCCCCAGCCGATCTTCGGCTCGCAGTTCCAGGCCATCAACCAGCCGCGCAAACCCTACCAGTGGCTCATCGACTCCGGCCTGATCGAGATCGAGGCGATGACCTTCATCCGCGGACGTTCCATCGGGCATGCCTTCATGATCGTGGACGAGGCCCAGAACATGACGCCGCACGAGGCGAAGACCGTCATCACGCGCATCGGCGAAGGTTCCAAGGTGGTCCTGATCGGCGACCTGGACCAGGTCGACACGCCTTACCTGGACGGCAAATCCAACGGGCTCATCCATACCCACGAGCGCATGAAAGGCCACGCCATCACGGCCAACGTCCGCCTCCTGAGCGGCGTCCGGAGCGCCCTCTCCGAACTCGCCGCCCAGCTGATGTGAGCAACTTCCGGTCCCGGTCGGCCCGGTCGGACTAGTCCGCTCTTGCGGCGTGCTTCGCGGCGGTTTCCCTTCGTGCCGTGGAGAAGGAGACCCCGATGCAAAGGCAGTACCGCGAGTTTCGTGAGAAGCTCGCGGCGGGGACCATCCTGCTTTTCCGCCTGGGGGATTTCTACGAGGTCTTCGGCGAGGACGCCGAGATCGCCGCCAAGGTGCTCGGTTTGACGCTCACCAAGCGACACGAGACGCCGATGGCCGGCTTGCCGCACCACGCCGCTCCGGCCTACGTGAACCGGCTCCTGGCCGCCGGATGGAAGGTCGCCATCTGCGACCAGCTCGAAACCCCCGTCGCCGGCAAGCTCGTGCGCCGCGGACTCACCCGCATCCTGACGCCCGGGACCGCGCTGGAGGACTCCCAGCTCGACTCGCGTCGCGGCAACTACCTGGCCGCGCTGTGTTGGGACAAGCAAGGCTGGCACGCCGCCTGGCTCGACGTCTCGACGGCCGACTTCCGGTTGGCGACCGACGCCGGTCCCTCGCGCCTGCTTCCGTTGCTTCATTCGGTCTCGCCCCGCGAGATCATCCTGCCCGAAGGGTCGGAACCGTCCGCGGACGACCGCGAGGCGCTCGAAGTCTTCCTGCAGGGCCGGGCGATCTCGCGCCTTCCGGGCTGGAACTTCGACGGCGCCGCCGGCGCCCGACTGGTCGCGCAGACGCTTTCCGTCCACGGGCTGGCCGGGTTCGGCCTCACGGACGATCACCCGGCCCTCGGTCCCGCCGGCGCGGTGCTCGGCTACGTCACCGACTCGCTCTGCGACCGTCCCAAGAACTTGTTCCGTCTCGTCGAGGCCAAGCTCGGGGCCGCCGTGCTCCTCGACGCCGCTTCTTCGAGGAACCTGGAGCTCTTCGCGTCTTCGAACGGCCAGCGCGAGGGGTCCTTGCTCGAGACGATCGACCGGACGGAGACGCCTTCCGGCGCCCGCCTGCTGGCCCTTTGGCTGGCCGAGCCGTCGACGGATCTCGCCACGATCGCCCGCCGCCAGGACGCGGTCGGCGAATTCTTCAGGCATCCGGGCGCGGCCTCCCGCGTCGGCGAGGCGTTACGCGGGGTGCGCGACATCGCCCGCATCCTCGCCCGCCTGCAGAACCGGCTGCGTAATCCCCGCGAGCTCGGGGGCGTGCGCGATACCCTGCGCTCCTTGCCGTCCATCCGCGAGGAGCTGCTCGCCCTGCCCGGCGGGGCCCTGGCCGGGCAGGCCGCGCGCATCGATCCCGAACCGGCGCTGCTGGCTCGTCTCGAGGCGGCGCTGGGCGACGAGCTGCCGGTCGACCTGAGCGAGGGAGGCGCCTTGCGTTCCGGCTACGACGCCGAGCTCGACCGGCTGCGCTCGTTGGCCACGGACAGCAAGACCTGGATCGCCGAATTCGAGCGTAACGAGCAGGGTCGCACCGGGATCAAGTCCCTGAAAGTCCGTTATAACGGCGCGTTCGGTTACGCGATCGAGGTCACCAAGGCCAACCTGGCCTCGGTCCCGCCCGACTATATCCGCAAGCAGACGATGGTGAACGCCGAACGTTTCACCACGGAGGAGCTGCGCGCGAAGGAACGCGAGGTCCTCCGCGCGGACGAACAGGCGCTCGCCCGCGAGACCGAGCTTTTCCAAGCCCTCCTGGCCGAGGTGGTCGCCCGGACGGAATCCCTGCTCGCCACGGCCCAGGCCGTCGCCGAGGCCGACATCCTCCGCGGCTGGGCCGAGCTCGCCCGCGAGGCGGGCTGGGTCAAGCCCGTCGTCGACGACTCCGACGTCCTCGAGGTCGGCGAAGGCCGCCATCCGGTCGTGGAACGCATGCTGCGTTCCCGCCCCGGCGCCGGTTCGTTCGTGCCGAACGACACCCGCCTCGGCAGCACGGGCGAACAGATCGCCTTGCTCACGGGCCCGAACATGGCGGGTAAGTCGACTTACATCCGTCAGGTCGCCCTGATCGCCTTGCTGGCCCACCTGGGCTGCTGGGTCCCCGCCTCCTCGGCGCGAGTGGGGCTCGTCGACCGCATCTTCTGCCGCGTAGGCGCGTCCGACGAGCTGGCCCGCGGCAATTCGACCTTCATGGTCGAGCTGAACGAGACCGCGAACATCCTCAATAACGCCACGTCCCGCTCGTTGGTGGTGCTCGACGAGATCGGCCGCGGCACGAGCACCTACGACGGCATCAGCATCGCCTGGGCGGTGGCCGAGCACCTGCACGGGGCCGGCGACGCCGGGCCGCGCACGCTCTTCGCGACGCATTACCATGAGCTGACGAAGCTGGCCGGCTCGCTGCCCCGGCTGCGCAACTGGTCCGTGGCCGTGAAGGAATGGAAGGATGAGATCGTCTTCGTGCGCCGCGTCGTGCCGGGCGCGGCGGACCGTTCCTATGGCATCCAGGTGGCGCGCCTCGCCGGCATGCCGCCGGCGGTCGTGCAACGCGCCCGCGACATCCTCGGCGGGCTCGAGGCCGGTTCAGGACTGCCGTCGCAGGCCAAGCCGACCGGATCCATGCCGGTCGCGACGGTCCCGGCCAAGAAGCCTTCCGCGCCGAAGCCGCGGACGCCGGAAGCAGGTCCCGAGCTCGATCTCTTCGCCTAGATCCGTTCGTTCCATTCGCGGGAGGCGAACTTCGCCCAAGTCCCCTCGTGGTCGAACTGATCGTAGATCGGCTCCGGCACGGCCGTCGCCGGGCTGCCGAGCACCTTGGCCAGCGCCGCGGTGAAGTCCTCTTGGAAACGCGACCAATCGCAACCCGGCAGGTGCGGCCGCCAGACATAGCCCTCGATGAGCAGGCCATGGCGGTTTCTTTTCTGCGCGGCGCCCGCCACCTTGCGGCCGTCGTCGGCGCGGACGAGGTCGTTGGGTTCGGCGCGGCGCGAGCAGTCGTCGGGCGCCCTGAAGTCGCGCTGGCCGGCCGGCAGCGGGGCGAGCGTCACCGGCTGGCCTTGGCGGAGCAGGGCCTCCTGCAAGGCCTCGTGCACCGCGGCGTAGCTCGCCATGGCTTCGGCCTCGAAGAGCGGATGACCCGGCGGAATCACGAGGGCGAAAGTCCAGTCGTCGAGGTGGGAGACCAGTCCGCCGCCGGTGCAGCGACGGACCAGCGGGATATCGGCCGGGACCTGCGCGCGGTACTTGGCCCAGGACTGCGAGACGCCGAAGGTGAAAGCGGGCGCCGACCAAGCGAAGGGGCGGAAGCGGACGCGGTCCGGAGCCGGGTAATGCTCGAGGAGCATCTGATCGGCGGCCATGTTGACCACGGCATCGGCGGCTTGGCGGGGCAGGACGTCCATGCTCAGAAGTCTACGCCTTTCTCGAGCCGACGCACGACCTTTCGGCCGGTCTGACGCTCGTACCATTCTTCGCTGCCCCGGGGCACGCGCAAGGCGGCCAGCTGCTCGTCGAAGGATTGGGCCGGCGTGCGGAGCTTGCCCGCCAACGGGTGCAGCCGCAGGCTGAGATCGCGCGGCCGGGAAGCCGCGGACGGCACGTCGGCGCGCGCGATCGGTCGGACGAGCGCCTCGGCGTCCAGTCCGAAATGACGGGCGACCCGCAGGCCGATCTCGTGCCGGCTCAGGGCGTCGCACCCCGCCCAATGGAAGAGCCCCGTGAGATTGGCGCGCTCGCAGAGCTCCACCGCGACGTCCGCGAGGTTGGTGACTTCGACGGGCTGACGGATCTCGTCGGTGAAGAGGAGCGTCGGGCGTCCTGTCTTCCATGCGGCGAACAGGCGCTCGTGGAGGCCGCGGTCGCCGTCGGGTGAGTTGCCGATGATGGGCGAGGTGCGCAGCACCGCCGCGTGTTCCCTGCCGAACCGAAGGACCTCCACCTCGGCGGCGGCTTTGGTCTCGCCGTAGAGATTCAGCGGCGCCGGACGGTCGGTGGGTTGGTAGGCCCCCGCGACCCCGTCGAACACGTTGTCGGTCGACATGTGCACGAGTTTCGCGCCGAGGTGGAAGCAGAGTTGCGCGAGCTTTTTCGGCACCCCGGTGTTGAGCTTGTTCGCCCGCTCCGGTTCCGCCAGGCACGTTTCGATGGTCGGGAGGGCGGCGCAATGGACGACCGCGTGCGGGAATTCCTCGAGCACGAGGGCCTCGAGGGCCGCCTCGTCGCAGAGGTCGAACGCACGCGGCCGGACCACGCCGGGAATCGTCGGCGCCCGGGCTCCGCCGAGCGCCAGGACATCGTGGCCCCGACGAAGGGCGGCAAGGCAGACCTCGCGACCGAGGAAACCGGAGGCGCCGGTGACGACGAGTTTCATGGCGTCTGCCTAAGCCTCGTCGTCGTCGCTGGCAAGCGGGGAGGGCGGTCCGGACGCTTGCCAAGCGGGCTGATACCCTCATTGCTGGTGACTTCATGGCGTCTTATTCCGAACTAGCCAACCGACCTGTGCTGACCCAGCCCGTCTACGAGGCCGGCCGGCCCATCGAGGTCGTCGCCCGGGAGTTCGGCCTGGATCCCGCGGCGGTCATCAAGCTCGCTTCCAACGAGAACCCGCTCGGCCCTTCGCCGCTCGGACTCGCCGCCGCCCGCAAGGCCTTGGATTCGTGCCATCTGTATCCGGACGGAGGCTGCACGTTCCTGCGCGAGAAGCTCGCGGCGAAGTGGTCGCTGCGTCCCGGCGACTTCGTCGTCGGCAACGGTTCCAATGAGGTGATGATCCTGCTCGCGCAGGCTTTCCTCCGTCCCGGTGACGAGGTGGTCTTCGGCTCCCAGGCCTTCATCGTCTACAAGCTGGCCACGATGCTCTTCGGCGCCACTCCGGTCGAAGTCCCGATGCCGGGTTACCGTCACGACCTCCGGGCCATGCGCGCCGCCGTCACGGCGAAGACCCGCATCGTGTTCCTGGCCAGTCCGAACAATCCTACCGGCGGCACCGACGACCCCGCCGAGATCCTGGCGTTCGCGGCCTCCCTGCCGGACGACGTCATCTTCTGCCTCGACGAGGCTTACGCCGAATACCTCGAGGCTTCCGCCGACCTGCGGCCGCTGATGGCCGCCGGCCGCAAGGTCGTCCTGTCTCGCACCTTCTCCAAGGCATACGTCCTCGCCGGCCTGCGCGTCGGTTACCTGATGGGTTCGGCCGAGGTATGCGGACTGCTCAATCGTGTCCGCCAGCCTTTCAACGTGAACCTGCCCGCCTTGGCCGCGGCCGAGGCCGCCCTCGACGACGACGATTTCGTCCGCCGCACCCGTGAGGTCAACGCCGCCGGCATCGCCCAACTCTCCGCCGGACTGAACCGGCTCGGCTTCGCTTTCATCGAGGGCAAGGCCAACTTCCTGGCGGCGCAGGTCCCCGGGGCCGAGGAGGCTTTCACGACGCTGCAGAAGGCCGGGGTGATCGTCCGGCCGCTCCGCGGTTACGGCATGACCGGCTGGCTGCGTCTCACCGTCGGCACGGAAGCCCAGAACGCCCGCCTGCTGACCGAGCTCGGCAGGCTCTGACCATGGATTTCGACGAAGCAGTCCGGCTTATCCGTCAGAAGGACGGTCGTTATCAGCCGCAGGCCTACGATGTCGTGCGGCTGGGCCTCGACCACGCCCAGAAGCTCATCCACGGCGAACCCAAGAAAGGCAAGAGCATCGTGAACCGTCACGTCAGCGGCCCCCAGCTGCTCGAGGGTTTCCGTCAGCACGTCCTCGAGACCTATGGGCCGATGTCCTACCCTTTGCTGCACAACTGGGGCCTCCGGAAATCGGCCGACGTCGGCAACATCGTCTTCAACATCATCGAGACAGGCCTTTTCGGGCGTTCTCCGGAGGACAATCTCGCCGACTTCAAGGATGTCTACGATTTCAAGGACGTCTTCCTGAAGCCGTTCGAGCCGAAGTCCGGCTGATCAGCCGTTCACGAAGCTCAGCGAACGCACGTCCTGGCAGCCCGGCAGCGCCCGGATCTTGGCCAGCATCGCGCGCTCATGGAAGCGTACTTCGGACTTGATCACGGAATTCTCGCATTGCACCACCAGCCGGCCGCCTTCCAGGACCCTCAGCGGCGCCGAACGCTTCGCGAGCCTGCCGGGCAGGAGTTCGTGCCAGTGCGCGACGATCGCGTTCTCCGGGACGGGCTTGTCGAGGCGCAGCTTCTTGAATGCGTCGAGGACCGCTTCGTCGAGAGTCCTCATCGGCCGGTCGGAAGAACGGCCGCGGTCCTCCGGCAGGCCGCGCAGATTGGCGAGGAGGTTCTGCACCGTGCGCGAGAACCTGCCTTTCAGCCTGCCCTCGGTCAGCAAGGCGCGGACGGCATAGGGCGCGTCGGCGAGCCTCTCGTTGCGCAGGCAGCGTTCCGGCGCGTGCGCGCCGCCCACCACCACTCCGGTGGCGCCGGCGTCGCGGGCGCCTTCGCCGTCCTCGCGAGGGCTGTCGCCGAAATGCACCAGGCCGGAGACCGCGCAGCCCAAGCCGCGGGCGGCGTGCGCGAAGGCGCGCGCGTCGGGTTTGGCATGGCCGATCTCCGCGGAGAGGAACACGCCGTCGAGGTGGGTCAGCAGTCCGTGCCCGGCGAGCACGGCGCGCATGCGCGCGTCGGCGTTCGAGAGGACGCCGACCTTGACGCCGAGGAAACGGATGGCGGACAGGACCTGGACGGAGCCGGGGGCGGGACGCCAGGCTTCCGGGCGGGCGAATGCGTCCCAGCAGGCGCGGAAGACGGCGTCGGTCTTGGCGGCCGGCAGGGCCGGCCCGAAGCATCTTTGGACGACTTCTTTCCAGAACACTTCCGGCGAAGCGTTCTTCGGCCCCCCCTTGAAAGCCAGCGGGAAGGCCGCGTCGAGGGCCGCGGCGTCGATTTCCAAGCCATGGCGCCTGGCGCAGGCCGCGTAGACTCCGCCGACCGAGGGATGCGGGAAGAGCAGGGTGCCTGCGAGGTCGAAGGTGACGGCTTGGACGCGGGCCATGGCGTGGAGGAGGAGGGCGGTGACCGGCAAGGTCAACCTCGCCCCGGAGATTCGTCCCGGCTTGAGCCGAGGCGAGTTCGGGTAATAAACAACTTATGCACCGCAGCGGCATGCTCTTCGGCCTGATCTGGTTCGCCCTCGCCTGCCTGGACGTCGGCTGCGCTCCTTCCCGGCGAGCCGAGGGCCCCCGGGCGGTCACCCGGGTGTTCGTCGTGCCTCCGCCCCCGGATCCCTTGGCCGAAGCGGCCCATGACGCCTTCGTCAGGGCTTTGCGCCGACGCGGCTACGTCGTCCCGGCCTCGTCGCCGGAGGCCCAGGCCGTCGCCAAGCTGAGCTGGCGTCAGTCCGAGGATGCTCAGGCCTTGTGCCTCTCCTTGAGCGATCCCGCCGGCGGGCTTTTGCGGTCCGTCACGGACGAGGGTCAGCGGCGAAGCTTCTGGACTTCGGCGCAGGCCGCCGACGCGGCGGGACGACTGGCCGCGCACCTCGGCCAAGCCCCTTTGGCGATGGTCGGGAGCGATTAGCCCCGGGCCTTCAGGCGGGCGTTGATCTCCGCGAGCAGACGTCGGGTCTCCGGCATCGCGACGCCGGCGGCCGCGCCGCGTCGCAAGGGCTCGCCCCAGATCCCCTCTGCTTCGACGTCCCGTCCTTCGAGGAAATCGATGAGGCTGGAGGGACGATAAGGACCCATGCCCACGGTGACCACGAACTGTCGCTTGATGTGGGCGTCCACGAAGCCATGCCCGCGGGCGAGGGCCGCCGCCTGGACTTCTTTCATGAGGCGATAGGCCCGGTCGTTCAGCGTCGGGTCGGCGAGGATGAGGTCCGTCGTGATGCCGCCGCCGGCGATGGCCAGGCCGTTGAAGGGGATGTTCCAGCAGAGTTTCTTCCAGAGCACCGCCTCCAAGGAGGCCTCCGCCTGACAGTCGACCCCGGCGGCGGCGAAGGCTCCGACGCAACGCTCGACGGCCGGGTTGAGCGGGCCTTCGGCCGCGGCCGCCATGCGGACATAGCCGGCGAGCGTGGTGTCGATGACGGCCGGGGCCAGGCGGTTGATGCAGACGAAGCAGAGGCCGCCGACGATCCGTTCGGCCGGCAGAAGCTTCGCGAGGGCTTCGACATTGCCCATGCCGTTCTGCAGCGTGAGCACCATGGTCGCCGGCCCGAGCAACGGGATGACCAAGGCGGGCAGGGCGGCGTTGGCGGTCGACTTGATCGTCACCACCACGAGGTCGCACGGACCGATGGCCGTGGCGTCGGGGGAGGCCGAGGCGACCCGGACGACGCGCTCCCGCCCGCCCGCGCGGATCTCCAGCCCGCGCGCGCGGATGACAGCATGGTCGGCGCGTGCGACGCAGTGGACTTCGTGGCCGGCCTCCGCGAGCAAGGCGGCATACCATCCGCCGACGGCCCCGGTGCCGACGATGGCGATCCTCATGGGCGACCTTGGGGGCGACGGACCGAAGTGTGGCGGGCTTCGGTCTGTTTCGCCGGGTAGTCGAGGGTGAAGTGCAGCCCGCGGCTTTCACGCCGCTGCAGGGCGCAGTCGATGATGAGTTCCGCGACCTGGATCAGGTTGCGGAGTTCGAGCAGGCGGGGCTCGACGCGGAAGTTCCAATAATATTCGCGGATCTCGTCGCCAAGGGTGCCGATACGCGTGCGGGCGCGCTGCAGGCGCTTCGTCGAGCGGACGATCCCGACGTAATCCCACATCGTGCGGCGGAGTTCGTCCCAATTGTGCGTCAGCACGACGCGTTCGTCGGGGTCGCCGGCGGCGCCGTCGATCCACGCGGGCAGCCCGGCCGGGGGGGCGGGGTGGCGCGCGATCTCGCCTTCGGCGGCCGCGGCGCCGTCATGCGCGAGCACCACGGCTTCCAGCAAGGAGTTGGAGGCCAGCCGGTTGGCGCCGTGGAGGCCCGTGCAGGCGGCTTCGCCGACGGCGAAGAGGCCGGGCAGGGATGTCCGTCCGTGGAGGTCCGTCGCCACGCCCCCGCACAGATAGTGCGCCGCAGGGACCACGGGCACCGGCTCGTGCGCGAGGTCGAAACCGGCTTTGCGACAGGTCTCGTAGATGTGGGGGAAACGCTCCGGGAGATGTCCCGAGGCGACCTGCGTGGCGTCGAGCAGCACATGCGGCACGCCGTCGCGCTTCATGACGGAGTCGATCGCCCGGGCGACGATGTCGCGCGGGGCCAGGTCGCCCAGCGGATGGAAATCCTTCATGAAGGCCCGCCGCGAAAGATCGAGCAGCACCGCGCCTTCGCCGCGCACCGCCTCGGAGATCAGGGCGCGGCCCCCGTCCGGCGCCTTCAAGGCCGTCGGATGGAACTGCACCATCTCCATGTCGCGCACCTCGGCGCCGGCGCGGTAGGCCATGGCGATGCCGTCGCCGGTCGCGATGTCCGGATTCGTCGTGAACTGATAGACCTGCCCCATGCCGCCGGTGGCGAGCACGACGACGGCGGCGGACAAGGTCTCGACCCGCGCGGCGCGCGTGTCCAGCACGTGGATACCCAGCACTCGGTCCTCGGGCGTTCCGACAGGGCAGGCGCCGAGCTTGGCCCGCGTGATGAGGTCGATCGCGAGGTGGTGCTCGAGCATGGTCACGCGCGGAGAGGCAGCGACCGCCCGGAGCAGGGCGGACTCGATGGCGCGCCCGGTCATGTCGCGCGCATGCAGGATGCGCCGGCGGGAGTGGCCGCCTTCGCGGCCCAGGTCGGGCCGTCCGTCGGCGCCGTTCTCGAACTCGACGCCCCAGGCGATGAGCTCGGCCACCCGCGCGGGCCCGGCTTCGATGATGTGACGCACCGCGGCGAGGTCGCACAGCCCGTCTCCGGCGGTGAGCGTGTCCTGCACATGGCTGGCGAAGTCGTCGGTCTGGTCCGTCACGCAGGCGATGCCGCCTTGGGCCCAGTTGGTGTTCGACTCCGAGCTCGTCTTCTTGGTGACGATGGCCACGGAGCGTCCGGCCCGGGCCAGGTTGAGCGCGAAACTCAGCCCGCCGATGCCGCTGCCGACGATGATTGCCTCGAAATGGGTCGCCATTCGCGTCCCAACCTAGGTGGGACCGCCCCGGCAACAAGCGGATTTGACTGTCCGGCGGGTTGTCTTAGGTCTGTCGGGTGGAATTGTTCGTCATATTGGCCTGCTGGCTGACCATCGGTCTGTTCGAGCTCTCGGAGATGGCCCTGGTCTCTTCCAACCGGCGCCGTCTCGCCAAGCTGGCCGAGGACGGGGACGCGGGCGCCCGCAAGGCGCTGGAGCTCCTGGCCAACCCGTCGCGCTTCCTGTCGACCGTGCAGGTCGGGCTCACCTTCGGCAGCATCATCGCGGCGACCTTCGGGGGCGCCCCGCTCGCCGCCGAGCTGAGGCCTTACCTCGAGGCCAGCGACTGGCGCTGGCTGCATGACAACGCCGACGGCGTCTCGCGGACCGGCGTATCCTTCGTCATCGGATCCCTGACCATCATCTGCGCTGAGATCGTGCCCAAGAAGCTGGGGCTCTCTAATCCGGAGGCGCTGGCCGTCGTCCTCGCCCGCCCGATGGCCCTGATCGCCACCCTTGCTTCGCCGCTCGTCGGCGCGCTGAGCTTCTGCGCCGACCTCGTCATGCGCCTGTTCGGACGCAAACGCCAGCCCGAGGACACGATGTCGGAGGACGAGCTTCGGATGATGGTGGACCAGGGCATGGCCTCCGGCGTCCTGCATGCCGCCGAGCATCGCATGGTGCACGGGGCGCTCTCGCTCGATCTGGTCACGGCCGAAAGGCTGATGACGCCCAGCAACCGCGTCGTCTGGCTGAGCCTGGATGACTCCGACGAGGTCAACTGGCGCAAGGTGGTGGCTTCCGGGCACACCTGGTTCCCGGTGTTCCGCGGCTCGCCCGACCGACCGCTGGGCGTCGTCTCCGTGAAGCGTCTCTGGGCCAACCTTGCGCTCGTCGGCACGGCCTCGATCAAGGACCTGCTCACCGAACCGCCCACGGTGCCGCCGCAGTGCACAGGGACCCAGCTCCTCGAGAAATTCCGCAAGGACAAGATCCACATCGCCCTCGTCACGGATGAATTCGGCCGGGTCCGCGGCGTGGTCTCGCTCAACGACGTGCTCGAATCGGTCGTCGGCGAACTCCCCAACGAAGGTTCGCCCGTGGCCCAACCCAAGCCGATCCGCCGGCGCGAAGACGGCAGCTGGTTGGTCGACGCGGTGGTGTCATTGGACGATTTCCGCGAGGCTACCGGCATAATCGGGAGGTTTCCCGGTGAAGGGACGGGCCGTTTCACGGCGATTTCCGGCTTCATCATGCGCACCCTTGGCCGGATTCCGTCCGAGGGTGACCGCGTCGAGGCGCTCGGACATGTCTTCGAGGTCGTCGACATGGATGGCCATCGCCTCGACAAGGTCCTCGTCATGCCGAAGGCGGCCCCCCCGGCGGCCGTTTAAAGCCGCACCGGCAATCCGGCCGCGCGGAGGTGTTCCTTCGCCTGTTTCACGGTGAACGTCCCGAAATGGAAGATGCTGGCCGCGAGCACCGCGCTGGCTCCGCCGTGCTTAAGGACGGCGGCGAGGTGATCCAGGGTGCCGGCGCCGCCCGAGGCGATCACGGGGACCTCCACTGCGGAGGAGACGGCGAGGTTCAGGGGGATGTCGTAACCGGCGGCCGTGCCATCGCGGTCCATGCTCGTCAGGAGGATCTCGCCGGCGCCGAGCGAATGAGCCTGACGCGCCCAATCCAAGGCGTCGAGGCCGGTCGGATTGCGGCCGCCATGGGTGTAGACCTCCCACTTGCCGGGACCGACGTTCTTGGCGTCGATCGCGACCACGATGCACGGGCTGCCGAATCTGCGGGCGGCTTCCTTGACCAAGGACGGGTCTTTGATCGCCGAAGTGTTGAGCGAGACCTTGTCGGCCCCGGCGTTGAGCATCGTGCGGATGTCTTCGACCGAACGCAGCCCGCCGCCGACGGTCAGAGGCATGAAAACCTGGTCGGCCGTGCGTTCGACCACCTCGACCATGGTGCGGCGTTCGTCGCTCGAAGCGGTGATGTCGAGGAAGACGAGCTCGTCCGCGCCTTGTTTCTCATAGGCCGCCGCCACCGCCACGGGGTCGCCGGCGTCGCGCAGCGCCTCGAACTTGACGCCTTTGACGACGCGTCCGGCATGGACGTCGAGGCAGGGGATGATGCGGACGGATAGCATGCGGTGACTTGGGGTAGGGCCGCCGGGGGGGAAGGTTAAGCCTAAACTACTCCAGCACGACGGTGACCGGCCCGTCGTTATGGACTTCGACGCGCATGTCTTCGCCGAAAAAGCCGACTTTGACCGCGCTGCCGAGGGCCTCGCCTAGGTGGCGAACGAAGAGATCGAAGAGGAGGCGGGCCGCCTCGGGTCGCGCGGCCCGATGGAAGGAAGGCCGGTTGCCTTTGGAGAAATCAGCCAACAGGGTGAACTGGCTGACGGCCAGCACCTCGCCGCCGGCGTCCTTGAGCGAACGCCCGAGCTTGCCGGCGTCGTCTTCCATCAGCCGGACCTTGGCCACGTCGGCGGCCAGCCGACGCGCGGTCCCTTCGTCGTCGCCTTCGGCGACGCCGACGAGCAGCACGTAACCTCGCCCGATCGTCGTGGCCTGCTCCGGTTCTGCGGCGCGGGCGACGCCGGCTCGGCGGACGCGTTGCAGCACGATGCGCATCTCAGACCAAGGCCTCGAGGATCGTGCGCAGCTTCATCTCCGTCTCGGTCGCCTCCGCGCCCGGGTCGGAGCCGGCGACGATCCCGGCGCCCGCGAAGGCGCGGGCCGACGCGCCTTTGAGGCGGGCGCAGCGGAGGGCCACGAACAGCTTGCCGGAGTTTCCGTCGGCGGACACCCAGCCGACCGCGCCCGTGTAGATTCCTCGCTGGTGCGGTTCGAAACCCGGAATGAAGGGGAGGGCCAGAGCCCGCGGCTTGCCGCCGACGGCCGGGGTCGGGTGCAGTTCGCCCGCGACCTCGAGGAAACGGCGATCGGCCGGCATCGTCCCTTCGATCGGGGTGCGCAGGTGCATGACGTTGCCGAGGCGCAGCAGCTCGGCGTCGCGGGAAGTGGCGGCGATCACGCCGACCATGCGGAGTCGGCGCAGGATGGAGGCGGTCACCGCGGTGTGTTCACGACGGTCTTTTTCGCTGGTAAGCAGGGCTTCGGCGAGGCTGGCGTCTTCCGAGGCGGATTCGCCCCGGCGGGTGGTGCCGGCGACGGATTCGGAGCGCACCGCGCCGTCGAAAAGGGACAGCAGGGTCTCCGGCGTGGCGCCGACCATGGCGCCGTCCGTCTCGTCGACCAGGAAAGTATGGCAGGGCGGGTTGGCGCGACGGAGGCGGTGCAAGGTCGCATGGATGCTGAAGGGCTCCGAGCGGCGCCAGTCGAACGCACGGGAAAGCACGATCTTCTCGAAGGAGCCCTCTTTGATCAGTTCGGTGGCCCGGACGACGGCGGACGGGAACCAAGCCCCACCGACCTCGGAGAGCACCGTCGGCACGGGGGCGCGGGGCGGCGGCGGGGTCGAGCGGTAGCTGAAACGACGAAAGCTTTCCGCTCGCTCGGTCAGCCGGGCCGCGCAACCCGGGGTGGCGCGTTCGACCAAGGTCACGATGGTGACGCCGTCCTCGTTCACGACCTGCCACCCGGGCAGGAACAGGCGGGCGGGCTCGCCCTCGTCCGCCGAGCCGGGGTAGAACGGAAAAGTGGCGATGACGCGCGGCCGCGGGCCCACGCAGGTGAGCGTGTCGTTCAGTTCCCGCAGCCAGCGGTCGGCCTCCGCGAAACGCGCCTCGCCCTGGCCGATCCAGATCGCGACGGGCGAACCGGCGGCGTGGGCGCGCCGGCGGGAAGGGTTCTCGAAGTAACCGCGGGGCGCGGGTTCATCCAACGTCTCCAGCACCGCCAAGGGATCCAGCTCCGGCGTGCGAAAAGCGTAAGTGACGAAGCCCAGGCCGACGGCGCTTCTTTCGGCGGCGGCCAGCGCCTTGGCTTCCTCGCTGGCGTCGAGCGTTTCCACGGCTTCTAAGATGGGCTATCCGTGGGAAAAGTCCAATCAGCCTGCCGGCGAAGCCGTCGAAGGCTCGATCGGCGGGAAAAGGATGCATTTTTCGGCGACTTGCGAGCCGGCGCAGGCGGCCGACCAGGTGAGCTGGCCGGTGAAGGCGACGGGGACCGGACGGCCGAGGTTGGTCAGGAGCATGGCGCAGGTGCCGGGCATCACCGGCAGAAGGAGCGTGCCGACGAGACGGAGGCCCTCCGCGACGTGGGCGAGGCAGGAGTCGAGGCGGGCGCGGTCGGCCGGGTCGGCGGACTTCGCGAGCTTCCACGGCGCGCGGGCCTCGATGTAGGCGTTCATCGCGCTGATGAAGACCCAAAGGGCCTCGAGCGCATGGCTGAGCTGATAGTCGGTGAAAGCGGCGTCGTATTTGCGGACGGATTCGGTCCACAGGGCGCGCAGGTTCTTTTCGGGCTCCTCGTCGGCGGCGGCCGCCGGAATCGCGCCGGCGTAGCTGCGGCCGACCATGTTGAGCAGGCGGTTCACGAGGTTGCCGAGGTTGTTGCCGAGGTCGGCTTTGTAGCGGTTCTCGAAGGTCTGCGTCGAGAAATCCGCGTCCTGACCGACCACCATCTCGCGGCAGAGGTAGTAGCGGAACGCATCCGCGCCGTGGGTGCGGACGAAACCGAGCGTGTCCGCGGCGTTGCCGGCGGACTTCGAGGCTTTCTGGCTGTTGACCGTCCACCAGCCGTGGACGAGCAGCTGGCGCGGCGGCTCGAGGCCGAGGGCCTTGAGCATGCACGGCCAGTAGACCGCGTGGGGCGGGGAGAGGATGTCCTTGCCGATCACGGGCACGTCGGCGGGCCAGCGGCCTTGGTCGGCGACGGCGGAGTAGTAGTTCGTCAGCGCGTCGAACCAGACGTACGTCACGAAAGCGGGGTCGAACGGCAGCTCGATGCCCCAGGTCAGGCGTGATTTCGGACGGGAGATGCAGAGGTCGTTCATCGGCTCCTTCAGGAACTCGAGGACCTGGTTCTGCCGGAAGCGCGGCGTGATGAAGTCCGGATGGGTTCTCAGGTGCTCGATCAGCCAAGGCTGGAACTGCGTCAGCTTGAAGTAATAGTTCTCCTCGGTCGTCTGGGTGACTTCGCCGTAGATCTCCGGCCACGAGCCGTCGGGAGAGCGGTCTTTGTCGGTCAGGAACTGCTCCTGCCGGGTGGAATACCAGTCGGTCTTCGACCCTTTGTAGATCAGGCCTTGGTCGAATAATTTCTGGAGGAAATGTTGGACGACCTGCTTGTGCCGGGTTTCGGTCGTGCGGATATAGTCGTCGTTCGAGATGTTCAGGTCGGCCAGCATGCCCTTGAAGACCCCGGCGATCTCGTCGACGAGGGCCTGCGGTTCGAGGCCGCGCCTGAGCGCGGTCTGCTGGACCTTCTGGCCGTGCTCGTCGAGACCCGTGAGGAAATGGACCTTGCGGCCGGACATGCGTTGGTGGCGGGCGATCACGTCGGACAACACCTTCTCGTAGGCGTGGCCGAGGTGGGGCGAGCCGTTCGCGTAGTCGATGGCCGTGGTGATGTAGAACGGGCGGGACATGAGGGACCCCATAGGGATAGGGGAGACGGACGCCGCAGGACAATCCCGAAGGCGGCCTCGAAGGGGAAACCCGGCTCAGACCGCGTCGCCGGCCCGCACGACGTGGGGCTGGTAGGCGATCTCGAACGCGTAGCTCGCGCCGGCCCGAAGGGGCATGGGCTTGTCGCGTTGCAGCGTCTGGTAGAAGTAGACCTTGCCCCAGCAGGTGCGGTGCCGAGGGTTGTCGCTGACGATTTTAGTCTCAGCCCAGGACGCATGGAAGTCGTCCTTGAGCACCTCGCAGCGATGCGATTCGGGTCCGAGCACCAAGGCGTTGCCCGGCGTCATGCGCGAGTGGGTCGCGGCGATCGGCAGGACCAGCCGGAATTCCTCGAGCGTGAGGGCCGACTTGGCGGTGAGCAGGAATCGGCCGACGATGCGGCCGCCGACGAATTCCCAGTCCACCTTGAGGGAGGCGAGATTGGCGGAGAGTTTCTCGTCGAGCCCGATGAGGTCGGGCTGTTCGAAGCGGAAATGATAGGTCCCGGCCTTGGCACCCATGGCGACCTGCGCGTTCTTGCCGTAGAACGACGGCGAGTAGGCCTTTCCGCCGATGGTGAATTCGGGCAGGAAGGGCGTGGTGAGCGTGTTGGCGGGCCAGTCGAAGACGCCTGGCATGTGCGGGAAGGCCAGCGAGTCGGAGTAACGGTGTGCGCCGGCGGAGACCAGCGGCAGGATCACGTGCAGCCCGGACGCCGGATCATGGTAAGAGAGCAGCCCTTGTTCCTTCCGCGGTGATTTGTCGAAGGAGAAGAAGCGGCATACCGGCAGGCGGCTGGCCGGCCTGACGACCTCCATCGCGCCGCCGATCGTCTTGGCCAGGCGCGACCACTGCGACAGGTAGCGGGCCGCGTCGAAGTTGGCCATGCGCGTGGTGTGGCCGGGGATGGTGTCACGTTCGGCGTCACGGATGACGATGAGCCCGTGTTCGGCGTCGAAGAAGGTCGTGAAGAAGTGGGCGTAGAGCCGGCGCACGAGGTCCCGGGCTAGCGGCTCCTTGTCGGCGGCGATCCAGCGGTCGCGCAGGGCCTGCAGCAGGAGGGTGATGCAGTGCATCTGGCCGTAGGCGCCGATGCCGCGTCCGTAGCACCAGCCAAGGCCGTCGTCGCGGACGGTGTCCATGATGACGCGCAGGTATTTCTCGCCGAGCGAACGGAGTTTCGGCAGCTTGGCGTCACGCAGCTGGATATTGGCGTGCAGCTGGAGGGACTGCCGGATGAAGATCAGGGAGACGACGCCGTAGAGGTCGAAGACGCCGCCGAAATTGTCGGCGTTGGCCGCCTTCGAGCCCTCGTCGTGGAACCCCCCGGTCGAGGCCGCGGCGATGCGCTCCATGAAGCGGTCGACGAGCGGCCCGGTCTCGTCCTTCTTCGTGAGGCCGAAGGAGAACCGGCACACGGCCTTGGCGACGTCGAAGGCCTGGACGTGATCGTGGTGGTCGTGCTCGACGGCGAGACGTTCGTCGATGGAGGCCCGGGTGGCTTCGCCGAGGAGCTCCCAGACCGGGTTGCGTTCGCGGGTGGGGCCGAACGCCAGCAGGCCAAGGCAGGCGAAGGCCATGCCGTTGTCGGAGCCCTGGCTGATGCGGACCTGCGCGGTGATAGTCCGGGCGACGATCTCGGCGATGTTCTGCCGGTCGAGGGTGAGCTCGCCGGTGGCGCGGAAATATTCCCCGAAAGCCAGGGCGGCGTGGCCCGGCTCATCGGCGCGGGAGACCTCGCCGTCGACGGGCACGACCGTGCCGTCAGGAGCGAGGGAGTTGAAGTTGAGTTTGAGGAGGGCCTTGGTCTGGTCCAGGCACTGGCTCGCGAAATTCTGCATGCGAAAGGTTGGGATTGGGGCAGGGTACCCCCTCAGTCAATGCCTCTTCGTAAAAAATTCGTTATTTCGTCCCTTCTTACCGACCCCATAAGGGTGGTAAGGGCCTGACTTTAGGGCTCGAAAGCGACTTCGACCTTGCATCGGCTGATGCGGGCCAGGAGATCGCCATGGGTCTTCAGCGGCCACCAGCGGTACAAATGGATGTCGATGGGCTTCCAGAGCCCGACCCACCCGCAGATGGTCAGCCCTTCGCGGACGAATTCTGTCCAGCCGCCGGCCGGGATCAGCCCTCGGAGGACGAGCGTCGCGGCCAGGAACAGCACCCCGATGATCAGGGCGGTCCGGCCCTCGCGGAAGAGGTCGCGTAGTTCCCGCCGGGCCATCCGCGCCCGATATTCGAAATAGTGCCGGACCGATTCGCGGACCTGCTCCGCGGCCTCGGGGTCCGCCGGCTGCTTCAGGACGACGCGCAGCCGCAGTTCGGAATCGCGTTCGTGTTCGCGGGCCCAGCTGAGGATGAACTCCTCGGCGTCGTGGTCGAGGTCGCGTTCATGGAACGGCGACGGGTCCATGGTGTTGAAGAGCTGACCGACGTTGCTGAGACGGAGTTCGATCAGGCCGGCAGGGGGAGAGGTTTTTTTCATCATTAAAGAAAGTCCTCCCGGGTTGCCGGCGGCGTCGGCGGCCGGAGACGGGCCATCATGTGGAAAGGATGAAGCAGCCCGCTACCGGATTCAACCCTGCTTCGGTCATTTCTTGGCCTTGGCTTTGGCCGCCTTGGGCTTGAGGGCTGCGAGATAGGCGACGACGTCGCGGATCTCCGCCGGGGAGAGGATGCCCAGCATCGGCGGCATGACCGAGACCGGCGGGGTCCGCGCGGCGACTTCATCGACGGCGAGCTTCCTCAACTGTCCGTCGGACAGCCTGATGTCGAGGGTCTTGGCGCTCTCCTTGAGCACGCTGCCTGCCAGGGTGGTCCCGTCCTTGAGCGCGATGGTCTCGACGCCGAAACCCGGGACGATTTTAGCGGAGGGATCGACGAGGGATTCGGCGAGTTCGGCCTTGGTGCGTTGCGAGCCGATGGTGCGCAGCGCCGGTCCGACCTCGCTGCCTTCGGCGGTGTCGATGCGATGGCAGGCGGTGCAGTTGGCCGCCAGATGGCCGTTGACCAAGGCTTTGCCGCGGGCGGCATCACCGCCTTCGATGAGTAGTTCGTAGGGCAAGCCTGGTGCGGCGAGCTTCGGGGCGCCCTGGCCGCTGGTCTGGAGGTAACTGTTCAAGGCGCCGACGACGGCGCGATCCGTCGAATCACCGGCGACTTCGAAGACGTCTAGTTTCAGGCCGGCGTCCAACTGGCGGGAGGCCAGACGTGTCACGAGATCCTTGAGCAAGGACCTCGCGGCGGGCTCCTCGCGGCCGCGCAGGGCGAGGATGACCGCCTGTTTCTCGGGCGTCTTGGCGGCCTTGGAAGCAATGATGATTCGCGCGACTTCCAGGGCCGCGGCGCTGTCGCGCTTGAACAACTGGCTCAGGGCCTCGATGCGGACTTCGGACGGGTTGCCTTCGCCTGCCGCGTTACGCAGGGTCCGCGTCACGGCCAAGGGCTCTTCTTGGATTCGTCCGAGCAGCCGGAGCGTCTGCAGGCGTACGTCCGGCGAGGCCTTGAGGTCCTCGGCCAGGGTCTGCAGGATGGGAAACGGCAGGTCGGCTTCGTATTTGACGAGCAGGCTGAGCGCCAGCGCACGCTCTTCGGGCCGCCGCAGCTTCAGGAGGTCGTCCTGCCTGGCCCGGATCAGGGCGGCGATTCGGGCGGGGTCACGCGGCGGGTGCTTGCGCGCGGTGCCGTCGACGGAGTCCAGCACCGGCGGCTGATCGAAGACGGACAATACGTTGAGCGCTTCCAGCCGCAGCGGCGCGCCTTCCGTCTGGGCGATCGTCCAGTTCAGCACGCGATGCAGCGCCGCCTCGTCGCCTTGGCGCAGATCGGCGTTCAAGGCCCGGCGCGCGGCGTGGAAGGGGAGGTTGGGTTGGCCGAAGGCGGCGGCCAGGGCAGGGTGGGCGGCCGGAATACCTTCGTCATCATGGATGGCACGGGCGGCTTCGGTGACCACCTCGGAATTGGCGTGCGAAAGAAGCCCTGACAGCAGGGGTGATTTCCGGCGGACAAGGGCCAGTGTCGCGAAGACGGCTTCGGCTCCGGACTTGGACTGGGCGAAGGCGAGCAGATCCTCGGAGGATTGAGTTCCGGCGAGACCGCTG
>SXGQ01103207.1_pt1 | contig 21260 bp, 19 predicted proteins | sample 3178371 | NCBI WGS metagenome assembly SXGQ01 (sample SAMN11356859, study PRJNA531348) | freshwater metagenome | isolation source: freshwater sample F1-20 | place: China: Fuxian Lake, Yuxi | collected 2017-12-25 | reverse complement strand
TTCGAAATAAACATTCTCGTAGACCGAAGAATAAGAAAAAACATTGCTATTCCAGTTCGTGACTGTATGTGGTACCACGACACTTGTAAGCCCCGATACGGCGAGCGAAAAAGAGCCGAGCGTGGTGAGACCTAGTGGAAGGTTGATTGAAGTTAAGAGTGAAGTTCTGACAAATCCGTCATAACCGATGACTTTGAGAGAGTCAGGCAATGTCACCGTGGTGAGCAGTGCTGCACTGTCAAATGCGGCATATCCGATTTCCGTTGTGCCCGGAAGAACGGAATATGTCGTGCCCGCTCGTTTCATTGGGTATTTGATCAAAGTGTCACCTTCGTACAGAACTCCGTCAACTCCGCTAAAGGTCGTATTGCCTCCCGCAACAGTGATTGATGCAAGGTTGTTAACACGAGCAAAGGAATCGTCGACGACGGTTGATAATGAGGAAGGGAGTGCGAGCGAGGTCAAAAACTGCGTATCGCTGAATGCTTTCGCGGCAATAGCTGTTGTTGATTCAGGTATCGAATACGATGTACCAGGTTTTAAAGGTGGATACAGCAAGAGCGTGCTTTGGTTGAATAGAACTCCGTCAACTGCTCTGAAGGTTGGGTTACCTGCAGCAACACTAAACGCCGTCATTGATGAGCCAAATGCATCCGTGCCAATGACTGACACTGCGATCGGGATTTCAATTGTTGATAGGCCGTTGATGCGAAATGCTTGAATCCCAATTTCTTCGAGTGACGTTGGTAGCAACACCGTCGTGTGCTGATCGCTAAAGAACGAACCAGTACGAATCTTCTTTACGCCATCAGGAACTGATACGGAAGTTGCAGTATTTCCACCTGCGTAGGCGACTACCTCGGTACCAGCCTTGTTCAGCAAAAAATTGCCCACGGTCTTGAAATGTTGCGATGCTGGGTCAACGACAATGGTAGTTACTTTTATAAGAAATGGGTAGGTGCCGATGTTTGTGATTGACGCTGGAATTTCAACTCGACGGATGGTCCAGTCGCCATAGAAAATACTGTGTTTGATACTGGTTACGGGCTTACCATTGACAGAGCTTGGTATGACAATGTTTTCGGCACATGGATCAGCGCACCCCGCTAGTTCCCATGATTCCCCATCAATATCTGTGTAACTGAGACCTCCACTATCCAAGGCTTGGGCTAGATGGGGTGATGCACTCGAACTGACAACCACCGTTCCCAAAATGACAGCGAAAAGGATTGCACATCTTCCAGCAAGTCTTTTCTTCGAAGCGTTCCTCTCGTTGCTAGAAGCGACGGGGCGGAGGAGACGTGAGACCATGACCTCATACTGATGGGCCAATCCAACATGCGCTGAGATAAATCACAACAATGACCACTCATGCCCATTCTTTGACCATTGTGAAATCAGGGTTCACGGCATATTCACGGGTGATTGCCCAAGCGATAGCAGTTATTCAGATCACATAACTTTCTATTCTTAGCGTTTGCCGGTTCGCTGATACAACCGTGTCGCGATTGGGGCGAAGATAACGATCAAGAGAATCGCCCAACCGAGCGAGTACAACATCGCGTTCTGTAGCGGCCACGAAGTTGGCTCGGGAGTTTCGGCTGGCAAGTTTCCGAATCGAACACGAACTGCATGCGTCAACGTCGACACTGGATTCCATTCGGCGATGGGTTTCAAGATGCCGGGCAAACTGTCAGAGGGTACGAAAGTGTTGGCGATAAAGGTCAGCGGGAAGAGCACGATGAATGTTGCGTTATTGACGACTTCTGGTGTGGGCACCAGCAAGCCAAGACAGGCCATCACCCACGAAAACGAGTACGAGAAGAAGAGCAGCAACAAGTAAGCAACGACAGCATCAAGAATCGAACCGCGGATGCGCCAGCCCACAGCAAACCCAGCCAACGACATAATGATGATTGACAACAAGTTGTAGACCACATCGCTGGCTGTGCGGCCAGCAACGACGGCCGAGCGCGACATTGGTAATGATCGGAACCGGTTGATCAAACCTTTTTGTACGTCCTCGGCCAATCCTGATGCAGTGAACGTTGCGCCGAACACGACAGTTTGAGCAAAAATTCCAGCAATAAGGAACTCGCGATAACTACCGCCAGGAATATCGATTGACCCGCCGAACACATAGGCGAAGAGCAACACGAACATCAGCGGCTGAATGACGACGAATACCATCACTTCAGGCACGCGGCTGATGCGAATGACGTTTCGTCGCGCGATTGTGGTGGCATCGCGAATCATGCTGATCATGACTGCTCCTCCTGTGTCTTGTGGCCGGTGAGTTCCATGAATACGTCATCAAGCGTGGGTCGTCGCAAACCGATATCCACGATTTCAACGTTCTGTGCGGATAGTTCTGCCATCACCGAGCCAAGTGCCTCAACACCTTTGGCAACGGGAATTGAAATGAGTGCTTCTTGATCGTCAGTACGAATTGCCCCAATTGCGAATGGTCGGACGATTGCCTCAACACGAGAAATATCTGTAAGCAGCGCGAGGTGAATATCGAGATGCTCGCCACCGATGCGGCGTTTCAATTCTTGTGAGGTGCCTCGTGCGATCGCGCGACCATGGTCAATCACCACGATGTCGTGAGCCAACTGATCGGCTTCTTCAAGATATTGCGTCGTTAGAACGACAGTGGTGCCTGCTTCAACGCGTTCACGAATGACATCCCACAATTCACCGCGACTTCGCGGATCTAAACCGGTCGTTGGTTCATCCAGGAAAAGAACTGGGGGATCGGCGAGCAGTGCACCTGCCAAGTCAATGCGCCTTCTCATTCCTCCCGAGAAAGTTTTGAGTGGTCGATGTGCCGCATCGCTCAAGCGGAATCGTTCAATAAGTTCGCTCGCTTTTTTGAGGGCAGCTGGGCGACGCATGCCGTACAGACAGCCGATCATTTCAAGGTTTTCTGTCGCGGTGAGATGTTCGTCAACAGCGGCGTATTGCCCGGACAAACCAATCAATGAACGTACCCGTTGGGGTTCTTTGATGACATCGACGCCAGCAACTCGTGCTGTGCCGCCATCGGGAGCGATGAGTGTGGTGAGAATCGAAACTGCTGTGGTCTTGCCAGCACCATTCGGACCAAGTAGCCCGAGCACCGTGCCAGTTGGCACCGAAAGGTCAAGGCCATTGAGCGCAACGACGTCTCCGTAATGTTTGGTGAGGCCACTTGCTTCAACAGCGAACTCGCCTGTGTAGTTATTTCCCGATGAATTATCCACGACGGCAACTCTATATTTCGCGCTAACTCAATGTTGGGCGGGTTAATGATTACGCCTTTGCGCGAGTGCGACGAAGTAGTGGATCAGCAATTCGTAACGTGTTGTCAGCGAGTCGCATCACTTTTCCGGCAACGCCTGGAGTCGTTGAGTCAATCAAATTTCCCATGACTGCAAGCGTGATGTCGGCTGCTGCTTGAGTTCCGACAGCGACGCGCAAACCTGGACGTAACAACCACGGATGACCGATGATGAAACTGAATCGTCGGCCAGTGCGTAAGAATGCATCAAAACGTTCACCAACCTGTGTGTCATATGAACTCGGTGCCGTCGCGGGGTTATCGACGAAACACTTCACAGCGAGGGTGCCCGACTCAAGTGCGTAGTCAATACCTTCGCCATTCATCGGGTTCACAAATCCAGCGGCATCACCAACAGCAACCCAACCTGGCCCGTGGCGACGCACACAACTCATCGGTAAACGCCACGCTCGTGGCTTCTCAACATAATCACCCAATGACCAAGGTTCGCGAACGATTGATGCGTACTGATCAAGCAAGGTATTGAGATTGAGTTTCTTAAAACCCTTCATAGTGCTCAAAGCACCAACGCCAATATTGACGGTGCCGTCGCCAGCGGGGAACATCCAGCCATATCCCGGAACTGGAGTGCCGTGTTCGTCTCGCAAACTCAAACATGCTTCGAGATGACGTTCGGCATGACGAGGAGTTGGAGCGTAAGCACGAATAGCTAAACCAAATGTTTCGTCGGGGTCACGAACTGCACCGAGCATCTTTGCGGCCGCACCTTGGGCACCAGTGGCTAGTACCACAAGTGACGAGCGCAAGACTTCGCCGTTCACTTCAACGCCGACAACAACACCACCTTCAATGACGGGAAGTGCTTCAGAGTTGAAACGAACATCGGCGCCAGACTCAATCGCGACGTCAAGCAGATGGTTATCAAATTTCTGTCGAGGCCACACCGCACCATGATGTGGGAAGCGATCAGTTGCCGGCCATAAAAGTTCGCGTCGCTTCTTGCCCGCAATCATGCGCAGACCATCAATGCGATGAGCAACTGAATGATCAATGTTTAGATCATTGAGAGCACCAATAGCCCGTGGTGTTAAACCATCGCCGCATACTTTGTCGCGACCGTATGGGCCTTTTTCAAATAAGACCACGCGCAGTCCGGCCCGTGCAGCTGAAATTGCGGCTGATGAACCTCCGGGCCCACCTCCGATTATTGCGATGTCACACTGCATACGATGAGCCTCGCACGCTTGGTTTAGCGATGCCAACATTGGCGTTCCGTATCGATGACAAGATGTTGAATGTCACATTCAACCCAAAAAAGTAGGACTGACTACCTTTGGGGGAATCAAGCACGAATGGACGCTACTGCGGTCCGTGACACCTGATGAATAAACGCATTCATGTCGTCAATGCCCTCGAGTTTGAGTTCGAGTGGGCCGTCAAGTAGCAGAGTTGCCAAACCATGACCGACTGACCACATATATGCTGTGTGCGTTTTGACGACTTCATTGTCGGCGCCTTCGCCGAGCAATAACTTCACTTCATCAACAAGAATGTCAAAGGCGCGATTCGCCTCAAACGCAGCGCTTGGATAGTTGGCGAGTTGACATAAGTCGTTACGCATCATCACGCGAAAATGCCCAGGGTTTTGCAGAGCAAAGTGCACATACGACTCGCACATATTTGAGTCAATCGAAGGGCGAGGGGCCAACAAGGCCTCCGACAGTTGGCGGAAACCTTCTTCGCAAATCGCGGCAAATATTCCCGACCGGTCGGTGAAGTGATGGTAGGGGGCCTGGTGTGAAACTCCAGCTTCGCGAGCGACTTCACGCATCGAAATCGAGTCTGGGCCACTGGCTGCCGATATAGCGACGGCCGCATCAAGCACCGTTCGTCGCAGTGACTCAGTTTGCGTGGAAGCCATAACTTGACATTATCTAGGTTTTTTACTAGACAGTGTCAAGTATGAATATTCATCCCAATCCTGTTGTGCAAAAACGCCGCTGGCTGATCTTGCCGGTGCTTTGTATCAGCTTGTTTATGGTCGTCGTCGACAACCTCATCATCAATGTGGCTTTGCCGACTTTGTCTCGTGAACTGGGGGCCTCAACAAGCGGTTTGCAATGGATTGTTGACTCATATGCGTTGGTCTTTGCCTGTTTGCTGATGGCCTTTGGTGCTTTGGGTGATCGCCTCGGACGCAAAGGTGTCATTCAGTTCGGCATGGTGGCCTTTGTGGCTTGCTCAGTCTGGGCTTCATTTGCGGACTCAACTAGCGGATTGATCGTTGCGCGAGGCGCGATGGGTATCGGTGCTGCGGCGATCTTTCCAGCGACGCTGGCAATTGTGATTGACGTCTTTCGTGATCCCGTTGAACGTGCCAAAGCAATCGGAGTTTGGTCTGCTGTTTCGGGAATGGCTGTGGCGTTCGGTCCAATCAGTGGCGGAATTTTGCTTGAACATTTCTATTGGGGTTCGGTGTTCTTAATTAACTTGCCAGTCGGAATTGTTGCATTGGCATTGGGCGCGTTTTTGATTCCGTCATCAAAAGATCCGAATCCGCGGGCCATTGACATGAAGGGCTTCCTTCTGTCGATCGCCATGGTTGGTCTGTTGGTGTTCACGGTGATTGAAGGTCCGCATCAAGGGTGGATGAGCTTGCGCACGCTCGTTTCGTTTGCAGTGACCATCATGTTGTTCGCATTATTCATTCTGTGTGAACTGAAAACTGATGAACCATTACTTGATGTTCGCGTCTTTCGCAATCCGCGAATCTCCGCTGCAACTGGCTCAATCTCGGCGGCTTTCTTTGTGTTGTTTGGTTTCACCTTTTTAGTGACTCAGTATTTTCAATTTGTACGCGGGTACAGCACGCTCTCATCGGGTCTACACACATTGCCATTCGCTTTTGGAGCAGGAATCACGGCGCCGATTGCCGCACGACTGGCATTGAAATTTGGAACCAAGCGCGTTGTCGCTCACGGCCTACTCAACATGTCAATCGGTCTCGTCATCATGGGCTTCAGCGGGGCCAATGCCTCGTATTGGGGAACGATCGTGATTGCCATGTTGTTCTTGGCGATCGGGCTTGGTCTGGTGACATCACCGGCAACCGACGCTGTGATGGGTTCATTGCCGGCCGAGCAAGCAGGTATTGGCTCAGCAATCAACGATGTGGGTCGAGAAGTTGGTGGAACGCTTGGTGTGGCAATTAGTGGTTCTGTTTTCGCGTCGCTTTACGGGCCGAAAATTGTTGAGCTCATTGGCGATCTTGGAGTTCCCGAAGAAGCAGTTGCGATTGCCAAGCAGTCGGCTGGTGCTGGTTTTGCTGTCGCTGAAATGGCGCCCACACCAGAGGCCGCAGAAGCGATACGCGGCGCGGTGAGCGAAGCATTTATGCATGGCTTTCATGCGGCTTCATTTACTGGTGCGGGAGTCGCACTCGTTGGTTCGTTGTGTGCGTGGAAATTTCTGCCCGCACGTAAGCGTTCAATCTGACAAGTAAGAGCTATTTGCCTAGTGCCTCAAGCAATTTGAGAGGCGTATCTTTTGGTGAGATTTTGTACCAAGCCTCAATGATGATGCCATTTTGAATCAGGAATGCGGAGCGTTCAATTCCCATGTATTCGCGCCCATACAGCATCTTTTTCTTCCACACCTTGAATGCTTTGGCCGCGATTTTTTCGGTATCGGCCAACAAAGGAAAACCAAGTTCGTACTTATCGTCAAACTTCTTTTGCTTGGCTAAAGTGTCTGGGCTGATACCAACAATTTTTGTTCGACCAATTTCTGTTCGAATATCTCGCAGACCACAACTCTGCTGCGTGCATCCAGGTGTATCTGCCTTTGGATAGAAGTACACGAGGATTTTTCCTTTGCCTTGTTTAGCCAGAGAGAATGGCTTTCCATTTTGGTCAAGGAGATCAATGCCTGGTGAAGGGGAGCCGTTCTTGAGCATGGGATCACAGTAATTGAGATAAACCCATTGTGCGACGTGAAAGTTAAAGCGGTGGGCTTTATAGATTCTCCAGCAAGTTGACTAATTCATCTTGTGGGATAACGCCCATTCGTGTGTCAACTGTTCCATCTTGATTAATGAAGGCCCACGCTGGTTGAGACGGAATGTCATATTCGCTAAATATCAACGCAGCAGTATCGTCCAGATTGTTAAAGGTCAACGAATGACGATCAATGAAGTTGAGGTACGAATCGTCGTTGCCGTTCCAGGCAACACCGACAATGCGAACCTTTCCGCTGAACTTTTTGCTGACCTCCTCGACCGAGGGGGCTTCTCGATTGCACGTGCCTCAACCAGGCGCCCAAAACCAAAAAACCACTGGGCTTTCGGCGAGTGCTGCAGTCAGGGAAAAGGAGGTTTGCGTGCCAATAATGTTTGCCGACACCTCTTGAATGAGCGATGGCGCAACGGTGTCTGAAGTCAAGGGCTCGGTTGTCTGAGTAACCGATGTTGAAGAGGGCGTCGTTGCAGCCTGTTGAGTTGTGTCACTCGATCCGCAGCCCACCAGAGCCGACAAGCCCACGCCCATGATCCCCACACCCAAGAACACTGAAGTGACAGATCGCCGCATGGGTGAATCTTAGTGAATCATCTTGTTGGTACGACTGCAGGTCCAGGAATTTCTCTGTCACAATGAATCTGTGAATATACCCTCGTCTTCTTCGTCTAAGTCAACGACGGTGAGCAAAGTTCTTGACTTCGCAGTTGTTCCAGGCTTCTCCAAGATCGGCTTTTTGATTCGCAAGAAACTCGGTGGGTGGTCGGAAATCTCAGATTTTGATCTGACTGGCAAAACGGTCGTCATTACTGGTCCAACTTCGGGTCTTGGAGCAGAAGTTGCGCGGTTGCTTGCGCCCACCGGCGCCAGGTTGATTTTGGTGGGACGCAATCCCCAAAAGTTGGCGGCCATGATTGCTGAAATCGAACCCAAGTGTGCAGCAGGAAAGCCTGAAGCGGTGATTGCTGAAATGGGCGATCTTGCCGCCGTGCGTCGGGCGTGTGCCGACATTCAGAAGTTGACGAGTCACATCGATGTCCTCGTTCATAACGCTGGCGCACTTCTCAATTCTCGTCAGGTTTCAGCTGATGGTATTGAACAAACCATTGCGTCGCATGTGGTTGGACCGTACCTCATGACCTCATTGCTCTTGTCAAAACTTCAAGGCGGACGAGTTGTCACGGTTTCATCGGGTGGCATGTATACAAAGGGAATACCTGACCTACATCATGGTGCTTCGCTTGAAATGTCTGCGGACAAATACAACGGCAGTCAGCAATATGCAATCGCGAAACGGGTGCAGGTAACGCTGAATGAAATATGGGCCGAACGGGTTCCCGAAACTGAATTTGTTGCGATGCATCCGGGATGGGCCGACACACCTGGTGTTCAGGAAAGCATTCCCGGATTTCGTCGTGTGACCGCACCAATCTTGCGCTCGGCCCGTGAAGGGGCCGACACCATTGCTTGGCTTTCTGCGGTCAACGCTCTGCCTGGTGCTTCTGGAACATTCTGGTGCGATCGAGAGACATGGCCGATCCACAAAACTTCAGCCACAAAGAAAACAGACAATCCCGAAGCTCGGCGCTTGTTGTGGGAGTTGCTGGAGCAATACTGCCGATAGTCAGTCTGTTGAGTTTTTACCCGTTGTCACCAAAATGGCAGTAACGGATCAGAGAGATCCCATGACCTCAGATGCAATGAGATCAAGTTGGTCGAGGTCGGTTAGGTCGAGTACCTGTAAGTAAGCGCGCTCAGCCCCGACGGCTTTCCATGACTTCAGTTTGTCAATTGCCTCGGTGGGTGTCCCGCAGACACCGTTGAGTTTCAACTCATCAACTTCGCGACCAAGAAACGCAGCCCGACGTTTGATGTCAGCGTCGGTCTTGCCAACGCACACGATGAGTGCGGTTGAATAGATCAAAGAATTGGGGGCACGACCGATCTCGGTGCATGCGGCTTTCACGCGATCGCATTGCTGAACAAAAGCTTCTTGCGAAGAAAATGGCAAGTTGAACTCAGATGCGTAACGCGCCGCGAGTGCCGGAGTGCGCTTTGGTCCACCGCCACCAATGATGATCGGTACGGGGGATTGCACTGGCTTCGGAAGTGCAGGCGAGTTCGTGAGTTGGAAGTGTTTGCCGTCAAAACTAAATGTTTGATTAATAGGTGTTTTCCAAAGGCCACTCACAATCGCCAGTTGTTCTTCAAGCCGATCAAATCTTTCGCCAAGCGCAGGGAAGGGGATTCCATAGCTGGTGTGCTCATCGTTAAACCAACCTGCACCAAGGCCAAGCTCGACCCGACCATTGGACATGTCATCAACATTGGCAATGCTGATGGCTAGGACACCGGGATAACGAAATGTGGATGAGTTCACCAAGGTTCCGAGGCGAATGGTTGATGTCTCACGAGCGATCCCAGCCAAAGTGATCCATGCGTCGGAAGGACCAGGCAATCCAGAGACTTGATCACCCATCTTCACGTAGTGATCACTGCGAAAGAACCCATCGAAACCAAGTTTCTCGGCATGCTGAGCAACAGCCAGAAGGTCTGTGTACCGAGCGCCCTGTTGGGGCTCGGTGAAGATACGAAGTTTCATACGTGCACGCTAACCACCACGTATGAATCTGCGAGAATCAAACTTGTGGAAATTGCTGCTATTCAAAAACGGACACTTCGAGTTTTAGTGGTCGGTCAGTTGGCAGCAGCGGCAGCGCTTTCTTCGGCAGTTACTGTCGGTGCTTTTGTGATTCAACGAATTCTTGGACAATCAACTCCTTGGGGTGGTGCAGCAACTGCCACCGTAACAATTGGTACCGCGTTTATGTCTCAGTACCTGTCTCGCTTGATGAGTCGACGAGGTCGTCAATACGGATTAGGGCTTGGATATGGATTGGCAATCATCGGCGGTTGTATTGCAGGACTCGGAGCACAAATTAAGTCGTTACCCATTTTCTTAGTAGGGCTCTTCATCTATGGCTCTGGGCAAGCTTCAAATTTGATGTCTCGGTATGCGGCAACCGATCTCGCAGAACCCGAACAGCAAGGCGAGGCCATGAGTCGAATTTTGTTTGCCTCAACATTTGGTGCAGTGCTTGGACCAGTTCTTGTGTTGCCGGCCCAAGCAGCAGGAGAGCATTGGTTTAACTGGGACAAGTACACCGGACCTTGGGTCTTTTCTTCGGCGTTCTTTTTGTTTTCCCTTGTCAATGTTGCAGTGCGCCTCAAGCCCGATCCACTCTTGTTGGCTCGCGTACTTCGTGGAGAAGCTGTTGGCGGGGTTGTGCCAATTCGTATACGTGAAGCCTTTCGACATGCCTTTGCATCATCACAAGGTCGCCAAGCAGTCTTCGCCATGATCATCTCGCAAATGACCATGGTTGCAGTGATGACAATGACTCCGGTACATCTTAAGTTTCATGGTCAAGAATCAATCAGTTCATATGTCGTGTCTTTGCATATCGCAGGGATGTACGCCTTTAGTCCGTGGATTGGGCGTTTTAGTGATCGCTCTGGGCAACTCAGAACTATTCAAATTGGGGCAATATTGTTGACAGCCGCTACTGCTCTTTCTGCTTTGGCGGGGGATGCTCACCTGCTGCTTTTCCCAGCGCTGTGGTTGCTCGGGATCGGTTGGAGTTTCGGGCTGATTGGTGGGTCGAGTTTGCTGATTAAGTCAGTGTCAGACGAGGCGCGAGTTTCAGTGCAAGGTGCTGCTGATATGGCGATGAGTTTTTGCGGCGGTATCGCCGGATTCTCGAGTGGTTTCATTCGGAAAGCCGTGGGATATCACGTACTCTCAACTGCGGCCCTAGTTCTCGTGCTGCTACTGGTTGTCTCTTCAACTTTGATGAAGGAAAGCACGTGTCAGACCCAAGTCACGTAAATTTGGGATTATTCTTCTGTCAATATCTGAAGGGAAATTAAAATGGCAGCACTCGGAACTCCGTATCCAATTTTTCAACAGGCGTACTTTGTTAATGACATTGAAAAGTCAATCAAGTATTGGTATGACACTTTCGGCGCTGGTCCGTTTTCGGTGACCGAACATCATCGGTGTGATGACTTCACATATCGCGGCACGAAACAAGAAGCCGATGTTTCGTACGCGTTTGGTTACTTAGGTGACACCATGATTCAGTTCATCAAGCAACATGATGACACTCCATCGATTTACCGTGACATGTATTCGGCCGGACAAGAGGGCTATCACCATTGCGCGTATTTAGTGACCGATTTTCAAGCCGAACGTCAACGTTTGATTGACTTGGGACTTGAGCCAGCGTGTGAGTTATACGCCGATGGAGTGAACGCCTCATATTTTGATACTCGTCATATCAACGGCGGATTCACCGAGATTCATGGCGATCCTCCGCACATTTTGCAAGTGTTTGCCCAATGGCGACGGGCTCATGAAATCCATCGACCCGGCGATTCAATGATTTGGCGCCGCAAGACGGGTTAAAGAGCTAATTAACCAAGGAGCGACCTTGCCTGTCGTGCGGTGCGGTTACTGTATGAATACCAACAAGTGAATGGAGTGGTCATGGCCAACAAAGAACAAAAAGCAAAGCCCAGTGGCAAGCGTGAACCCCAATTGACCCTCAAAGAGAAGCGCGCCAAAAAGGCTGAGAAAAAGAAGAACTGATCAGCTCTTCACAGATCGGCTGAAACGACGTCGGCCGCGCTGGAATGCACCAGCAATGCCCTCGGGGTTTTGTACGGCGGTAATTACTAATCCGGCTGCGCCCACCAACACTTGCCAACGACCAAAGTCGACTCCGAGTGAAGCCCAGCCTTTGTTGATGAGTTTGAAACCAATACCGTCCGCTGCGATGAAACCAGCAATGAGGGCTCCAGTCACGCTGCTAATGCCGCCTAGATATGTAAAAGCCAGCAATGTCAGTGACGCAAAAAAACTGAACGAGATATCCGTGATAGAACCAAATCGGTAAGCGATCATTGAACCCATCAGTCCGGCAATGAACGAACTGATCCCGAAAGCTAATAACTTCGTGGCGGCCGTATTGATGGCGATACCAGCCGCTGCGCGTTCGTTGGACCGCACGGCCAACATTCTTTGACCTGTTCCACTTCGTCGCAGATTGGCAACCATGAGTGCAATGAGCGCCACAACAATTGTGACGAGAATGCCGAACACTGGTCGATAGGGATCATCTGCGCTGCGAAGTCCGAGATTGATTCCAAAAAGATATGGGTTTTGGACTTTTGCGCCACCGGTTGAAACGTCACCGACAAATACGGAGTTTTTGAACAAGAACTCTTGGATGGCGATACTGCCAGCGAGCGTGACAATGGCCAAGTTGACCCCACGCACTCGTAAGGCGGGGATACCCACCAAAATTCCAAACCCAGTTGCTACTAATGCCGCGAGAACTGGGGCAATGGGAAAAGGAATTCCGAAACGTTCGGTGATCCGTGAAAGTGTGAAGCCAGCGACGCCAGCGATTGCCATTTGCGCAAGCGAGATCTGACCCATGTATCCCGTCAGGACGACGAGCGACAGGGCAAGCCCACAAAAGATCACCGACGTCAATAATGCAAGCCCCCAGCCGTCGGGCAAAACGATGAAGAGAGCAGATACGAACATCAGACCGAGGATTGCTGATTTTGGTTCGACGTTTCCAGAAAAAACTGTCGGCATCTTTCCGAGGTCAAGCGCACCTCGGGTCGGGATGCGTTTACCGACGGCGATCATTGCTACGACAATTGCCACAAAGACCAAACCATCACGTAGACCACTTTTAGGTAACCATGTGAGATCTTGTTGGAGGGGAGTGAGCATTGATTGAAACATGCCAATGACAACGCCCGTGCCGATTGTCCAGCCGAATGAAACGAAGCGGCCAACGAGGGCGGCACCGAGAGCGGGGACTAACAGTTGAGTGAACAACATAGGCGACAATTGGAAAAGTGGCGCTGCTATGACACCGACGACTCCAGCGATCACAGATGAAATGACCCATGTGAAAAGCGCCAACCGGTCTGGTGAAAAACCCAATAGAAGCGCGCCTTTTTCAGATTCTGAGGCAGCTCGGATGGCGATTCCAACGCGAGTGAATCGCGAAAGAAACCATAGCGTGATACCCAGGGTGACAGCGATACCCAATAACCAGAGGGCATCAACAGCGAGCAGGATTTCATCTGAAATCTTGATCACGCCACTCGGAAGAACTTTGTCAAGATTGATCGGCGAACCGTTGAAGCGGACACCGATCATGCCTTGCAGAATGAGCAAGATACCCACACTGGCGACAACTTTGGCTAAGACTGGTGCGAAGCGCAGAATGCGAAAGACGAATACATAACTGATGATTCCGAGAAGTGCCGCTGTGGCGAGTGTGAGGAGCAGCGATGAGATGACGGTCATTTGCACACCGTCGCCAAAGGTAATGTCGCGCCAAGGACCAGGAATCAAGAGCGGATAGCGGGCATTGGCGCGCAGGTCGTAATAGACATATGCCGACCATGCGCTCAGACCTCCAAAGCCAAAATTGACGAGCCCTGAACCGCGTGAGGTGACGACCAAACCTGTTGCGATAATGGCGTAGGTTGCCCCCGCCCCGAGACCAGCGATGAGAGCAGCGAGATAAGCAGTCATCGTTTTTGAATTACAGGTCTAAGACATCGAGGGCGGAGACATTTTCGCCTCCGAAGGCTGGTTCAGCACCATTGTCGGTATAGACCGCGAACGGTATGGCAAAAGAGCAAACGGCCGACAGTGAAGGGACTGTCCCGCATTGCAATGCTGCATCCGAACCCCACAAGGTTCCATTTCCTTGTCGGAACGAATCAGTGATTGCCTCACCAGTGACCGTTGGTCCGAGGTTTTTTGCGACTTTCCAAATGGAGAGTGTCTGAATCCAACCGAGAGTGGTGAACCCAAAGACATCAACATCTTCTGGTGCTTTATTGACAACCTTGGCAACGTATTGACGCATGAGATTTGTGTCGGCGCTTTCAACCCCACCTTGTGAGCCTGCGAAGTACCACCCTAGAGCAGCGTCACCGACAGCGTTAATAACTGTGTCTGCGAGGCAGGCGGTGTTGGTAAATGCCGGGACCTCAACCTGTAACTCAACTCGAGCGCGCATCAGAGCCACGCAACCTGATTGTCCGTACATTGAGACAATGGCTTCAGGGTTAGTGGCAGCAGCTTGTTGCATGAGCAAGCGATATCCGGCATCGGTTTCGGTTTCGCCTCCCTTGATAACAACTGCGGTAGCACCGGCGAATGCCAAGGCCGGCTCAAGTGTTGCCAGAGCGGAAAGAGTCGCTGGTGAGTCATTGGCGATAATCGCCACCTTTTTTAATCCGAGATATTTCGGATTTGTAATCGCGTTAGCAGTGGAACCTTGGACCACGAGGTTGCCAGCGGTGATGTAGACGGCGTCGGCGGTGTAATCACTGGGAAGAATTGGCACGGCACCGATGACGGGAATACTGGCAGCGTTGAATGTCCCGTAATCAACGAAGATATCTAAACCAATCATCGCCAAGTCAACTTTTTTTGCCGCCAATTCTTGGGCGCAGGCTTGTGAGGATTCGGGGCTGCCTACGGAAATACAAATTTCTAATTCAATAGGGCGTCCGGCAAAGCCACCTAACTCGCTGTTGATGTAATTGGCGGCGGCTCGAAATGCATTGGTGAAATCAGGGAAGTCGGCAGCCGGAGAACCTTCTGTATTGACAACGCCAATGACAAAGGGTTCGCCTGTTGGGGGAGCGATTGTGGAATCTTGGCTCGGGGTTGTGACATCGGTGGTCACAACGTTCTCCGTTGAATCAGGAATGCTTGTCGTCGTCTTTGACTCGGTACAGGCGATGGCTAAAAACCCACTCAGGACCACGGCTAACACGGGCAACGTTTTACGGCACAATTTCATATTCATCTTCCCCCCAATATGAACCTTAGCGTCCAAAAAAATGGGGATGGGAACCCCGCATACTGGGCTATCTCGCAGCCAGGAGGGGTCGGGTAGCGCCATGTGTTGCACCCGATTATTTTTGACAGTCGGGCTGAGAGCGCATCTAGGTCTGCGTCAGGTTAATGCTTTTCGCCACGAGGTAAAACTTCGCACCGAACCCGAATGAGGCTGACGAAGCCACGGGTACGGATGAATTTCGGCAAGGTCGGCAAATTTTTTGAACGAAGGTACGGGAGCGTATGTCACGGCGACCGGATGCTCGCGAGCAAATTGATATGGATCGCCCAGATAAGTCAACACTTGACGACGAGTGTGCAAATCCTGAAGTGTCTGCAGATAAAAACCTAGACGTTGCGAACTCAATTGCAGTTTTTTCAATGCTGTTTGGTTAAAGACAAAAACCACTGGCAACTGTGGGTGGGCGACCATGGCCGCGTCGGCGTCGCCGAGTGAATCGATCGTGAGGAGAACAAATTCTGGCTTCTTGTTGGTAACAACCGAACGGGGACCAGCGGTGGTTGCAGGATCGGGGTCGTGATCAAAAATGTTGTCGCGAACTAATTGATCAAGAGGGATCTCTTCAGGAAATTCTGCGATAGGACAATTATTTTTGAGCGAACAACGTGTGCAGAGTCCAGGTGCTCGCTTGTCAACTTGCCATTTTGCGAAACCGTAAGGTTTCCCAGTTCCGGATCCGACAGTCCACTGCCACCCGAGGAGGTTGGCGGCTCGCGAACCATCAAGCAGGTGCTGGTGCATCCGTTCCTGCCCAGATTTCCAACCAATTTTATTTCGCACCGTCCAGTGAGACGCGAGCCACATTCGGGTTTGGTTGACCAACCAGCCGTCAGTTTCCAATTCAGTGACAACTTGGTCGATGCACAGCATCTCTCGATTCCATCCATCACCGAGTGACTCGGCGTCGGCCTGAAAGCGCATATTTTCAAAGAGTCGTACTCCGACACGGGCATACAAATGGCGGGCGAATTCTTGCCAAAACAGTTCATCACGAAACTTTTCGCGGTCTTTGAAGGGTGCCTGACGAACTGATTGATACACCTGTTCGAGAGTCACGATGTTGTGGCGAATATACGGCGACAGTTTGGTTGCTCCCCGTCGTTCAACAGGCAAAACCTCTGATCGGTCGTTCGCGTAGCCAGTGATATTCAAATTGGCGAGAGCCTGATTGCCGGCAGTTTGTCCGCCTTGAATCGAACTCAGCCCACCATCACCGCAATAGAGACCTTCAAAGTTTTGAGTGATTGACTCGGAAGCGTCCTGATTCAGATCAATCGGTACCAAAGTCATAGGTCAGTACTTTAATCATTGGTCCGATTTATTGATACGGGGTCAACAACAATGGGGTTTCGAACAGATAAATAAGTGCTAAATCAACTCGTATTCAGGGTGCAAACTTGGTAGAACCAAGAAATGGATTATCAAATTTGCGACCTGTCACCCAGCGATGTTGGCGCAGCAGTTCAACTACTTGAATCGCTCCGAGGAATTTCAGATAGTGCCCCCATGGAGATCGCGCAGTTTATTACTGATGTCAACGATGGTGCTGTGGTCATTGTGGCGTTGGCCAAGGGTTCATTGGTGGGTTTGGTCAGCGCGCGTGTCGCCGGAGATCGCGCCTGGACACAACTCGTTGCTATCGCACCAGATTGGCGACGTCGCGGAATCGGATCGGCTTTGGCGCGCGGGATCGAAAGTCGTTTGCTGCATATGGGCGTGAGAAAAATCTCGGCGTTGCTCGGACCCGGGGAAGTGGGAGAGCAAGCGTTGCTCAACCGAGGGTTCACACCGACAGTCGGAATGGTTCTTTACGAAAAGTCTCTTTCCATTGAGCCAGGTGATGTGCGAACCATCGACAAGTGGGGCGGCCAGATATTGGACGGTGAACTGTGGGATCAAGCGGCTGGTATGGAACGTGAGAAAACCCTTCTTGATCAACGCATAGTGGCCCCATTGTCCGATCCAAATCTCGCGGCTCAGATTGGACTACGGCCTCCAGCGACCGCTTTATTGTTCGGACCGCCAGGAACAGGCAAGACCACCTTTGCCAGAGCCTTGGCAGGACGACTCGGATGGCCATTTGTTGAACTTCTCCCGTCCAAGTTGGCAAGCGGTGAGGGGACCTTGGCTAATGAACTTCGTGAAGCCCTTCTTGAGCTCGGGCGGCTTGATCATGTGGTCATTTTCATCGACGAATTTGACGAGATTGCCCCGGCACGAGAGTTTCGGCCCTCATCGGCTGGAGTCGTTAATGAACTTCTCAAGTCTATCCCTGAATTTCGACGACGACCAGGAAGGTTGCTGATCTGCGCGACCAACTTTGTTGAGTCGATTGATCCAGCAGTGCTGCGTCCCGGTCGATTTGACTTATTGATTGGTATTGGCCCACCTGATCAGACGGCCCTGACTGCGTTGTGGCAACAGGCCGTAGCTCAGATGAACAAAGAACCCGATGTTGATCCCGCTCAATTAGCGGTCGAAAGCCACGGATTTACTCCAGGTGATGTGGACTTGGCTGCGCAACGAGCGGCGGCGGCGGCTTTTTCTCGTTCTTGCGCTGATGGTTCGACAGCATTGGTGACTGTGGAAGATTTACTGACAGCAACTCGTCGAACGAGAGCCTCAATTACTCCGACCATGCTCGAAGCATTTACTGATGAGGTTTCAAGATTTGAAAGAGTGTGAGCAGCATCAACTTTCTTAGATTGTTTGTTGCTTGACTGCGCGTATTTTCGTAACCGTGTTACTGTCCCTTCGTCAGAGTCCTCTGGCATTCAGTAACTCATCGGAGAATGAAATGCTCAAGAAGCTTCACTCACTTGGCTTTACGGCCAATATCTCTTATGCGCTTGGTTTTTTATCGGTCATCGGAAGCATTGTGGTTTGGTTCACGCAAGGTGGAACCGATGCTGGCTTGGAAGGTGCAGCGGGGGAACGATTCGGAATTTTCGTTGGCTTGTGGGCTCCCACATTCATGGCCATCGGCAACGGCATTGACAACCTGAAGCGTGACAAGTGACTAAATAGTCAGACATTTAAAGATTGATTTGCGTAGGCTTGTTCACTCAGTAGCCCATTTGGAAGTGCCGCATGTCCAACGAAATTCACCAATCTGACAAATTGGCCGATGTCTTATATGACATCCGTGGTCCAGTACTTGATGAGGCCAAGCGACTCGAGGCGGCTGGTCAGCGCATCATCAAGTTAAATATCGGTAATCCACACCCTTTTGGTTTTGAGACACCCGCTGAGATTTTGGTTGAAGTGTCGCGCAGCTTGCAGGCATCGCAGGGGTATAGCGATTCACAAGGAATCACCGCGGCTCGCACGGCCATCGTTCAGCACTATCAAAATCAGGGCATCGACATCACCAATATTGATGATGTGTGGCTTGGCAATGGTGTCAGCGAGCTTATTCAGTTGTCGCTCAATGCTTTGTTGAACGAGGGTGACGAAGTTTTGATTCCGGCGCCCGACTATCCGTTGTGGACGGCGTCTACAACTTTGGCTGGCGGCTCTCCTGTTCATTACCTCTGCGATGAAGAGAACGAGTGGAATCCCAACATCGCTGATATTGAAAGCAAAATCACCAGTCGCACAAAAGCGATTGTTGTGATCAACCCGAACAACCCAACCGGTGCCGTTTACAGTCGCGAGATACTTCGCAAGATTGCTGATCTTGCCATTGAACACAATCTCATTGTGTATGCCGACGAAATTTACGACAAGATTTTGTACGACGACGCGAAACATCACACGTTTGCCGAAGTTGCGCCTGATGTTTTCACAATTACTTTCAACGGTCTTTCAAAGGCGTATCGACTCGCTGGTTTCCGTTCGGGTTGGATGGTGATGACGGGTCCGCGTAAGCACGCTGCGAGTTACATCGAAGGCGTCAACATGTTGACCAATATGCGTTTGTGCGCCAATGTTCCGGCACAACACGCGATTCAAACCGCTCTTGGTGGACGTCAAAGCATCAAAGATCTGATCTTGCCTGGTGGTCGTTTGCTCGAACAGCGCGATGCTGCGATCAAGGCTTTGGACGAAATCCCCGGCGTCACCTGCGTGATTCCAAAGGGTGCGTTGTACGTTTTCCCGAAACTTGATCCCGAGCTGTATCCCATCGTGGACGACCGTCGCTTTGTGCTCGACTTCTTGCGCGCTGAACACGTTTTGGTGGTACAGGGAACAGGTTTCAATTGGCCGAATCCTGACCACTTGCGAATCGTCACCTTGCCGTGGGCGAAAGATCTCACCGAAGCGATTGGTCGCTTAGGAAGTTTCTTATCGACGTATCAACCGCCCAAAGATTGAGCGCGTCGGCGTTGCTCAGATGATGTTGAGTGCATCCAAAAATTTCGCAACAACCGTTTGATCGCCAGTGACTTTGCAGTGTTCGCTCCAGTGTGAACGCTGAGTTCCCCAGTTGACAAATGAGTGTCCGTTACTGCTGACTTCGGCAACGGTGCCACTTGTCTTTCCCTCGGTAACGACGATGTCGTTGCCTGAAGGCGAAATAGTCCAGGTGCCACCACCGGCACCGGTGAGTGTCAAAACAATGGGGGCCGAAAGGGCGTGACCGAGGTTGGCTTGCATCTGCGGCATTCCGGTAATCATCCAACGAATGGCTGGTCCGAGACGAGTTGCATCAGCATCGGGAAGGCGGCGCTCAACTGGTCCTTCGGGGGCTAAGAGGTCAATGCGTAGGTGACAATAGTGGTCGAACGCGTAAGCATCGGCGAGTTGGTTCATGGGGTAGGAACCAAGATCAGCCAAAGGGATAACGGTTGACGCCATGGGCTCTTCTTGCATCGAAGCCAACACCGCAACTGCCTGGTCACAGAACGTCAGATACTCATCGAGAATCTGCTGATTCGACCAATCTTTGCGGGGCTCAACGAGTAAGTCCATCATGCGTTCAGCGGGAAGATTGATGGGCTCAGCGGGTGCCGGAGAGGGATCAACAGTCTCTTTGTAGTTCGAGCTCATGTGGGCCACGAGTTCGCGAACCGACCAGCCGACACATCCACTTGGTCGCGACCATTCCTCATCCGTGAGAGTCGTAATTACTGACTTCACTTCATCGACAGCGATTCGTAGGGCTTCAATTCCTTCGCGTGACATTGGCACAATCTCCTCGGTTGACCGTTACTTAAGAGTACGAAAACGGCCAATGTTGAGGCGAAGCGGAACTAAAAATAGTTATTCGTGGCAGAGTATTGGCATGGAATTAACGGCCGCTCCGCCACTCGAGGCACCATTGAATGTGGTGGGCCATCGCTCAACTTTGATCGTGGACACGAATCGATCAGACCGAATGCTCGGCGTTGAAATTTGGTATCCGGCGGTCGCTGAAACAGAGCGCACGACGTACGACTTAATTCCGGGGATCACATTTTTCTCTGCGTCGGCTTACGAGGACGCTGAAATTCAACCGGGACGACATCCGTTAGTGATCTGGTCGCATGGCCGTACTGGTATGCGACACAACTACAGCTTGCTGTGTGAGGCGCTGGCGGCACGTGGGTACATTGTGATTTCTGCCGACCATCCAGGCGACACATTGTTTGATTGGGCCCTCGGAACTCATGTTGATGACATAACGAATGACCGCAATCGACTGGGAGATGTGCAACTACTGATTGATGGTGCGTTGGGTAATGGTCCCGAAATTGTTTCGTGGTTGGCATCACATGTTGATGAAACGCGTATTGCAGTTGCTGGACATTCATACGGAGGACTCACAGCGCTGGCGACTGTCTCAACTCTTCATGAGTTCACACCTGATGTTCGTGTTCGGGCGGCGGTTATGGCTCAGGGGTATACCCGCATTCTTCCTGACGAAATTTTCGCAACGACAGCGACGCCAGTATTGATGGTGGTTGCCAATCAAGATAAGAGTACACCTCCAGCAACCGATGCGGACAAGGCCTGGGGCTTATTGACTGCTCGTACGGATCATGTGGGTGCATTGTCGCGTCGTGTTGATAT
>SXGQ01634361.1_pt1 | contig 21265 bp, 20 predicted proteins | sample 3178371 | NCBI WGS metagenome assembly SXGQ01 (sample SAMN11356859, study PRJNA531348) | freshwater metagenome | isolation source: freshwater sample F1-20 | place: China: Fuxian Lake, Yuxi | collected 2017-12-25 | reverse complement strand
GGGCGCCGCCCCTGATTCACCGCGGGCCTTTTTGGCCTTAGCGTTGGCCAGCATGCCGCGGAGCAGGGAACCGTGGGAGCGTTCGGCCTCCCACAAAGCGGGAAAGGCGTGGCGAGCGGAGAGCTTTTCCGGATCCCCCGCGTAAATACCAGCGATCAGCGGGTTGAGGGCGTAGTCGACTAATTCTTGCGTAAAATGTGAACGCACTAATTCCGCCAAACTCACATCAGTCGGACGCACCCGCGCGCGGCTGAGCATTTCAGAAAAAATTGCACATTTCGTCTGAAAGGAAAATAGGGGCGTGCGGAAAAAAGAAAGAGGCGACATCGGCACGGGGACAAATTTCCCGCCGCGCACAATAAATCGTTTTTTAGCGACGGCGTTGGCGATTTGTAGATCGGCTTCAAGACCGAGGTCCTTGATTAATTGGCGAACCTCACTGGCGCCCAATTGGAGAGAGTTCGGGCCGCCCTCGATCACATAGCCGTTCTCACGCAGCGTTCGGATCGCCCCCCCCGTTTGGGGCGATTGTTCAAATACTTCTACGGCATAACCCCGTTGGCTTAATCGGTAAGCTGCAGTTAGTCCGGTGATGCCGGCTCCGATAATCGCGATCGTGGGTGATGCTGGTGACATGGTGATGGTGGGTGGATTGGATTATACGCAGAGATCAGATGACTGGCTGCGCATATCTTGCCCGTTACTGCGCCCAGCTATTGCCAATCGGTCACCGTTGCAACCAGCGCTTCCATGCACTCAATCTTGGCTTGTGGCATGATCCCGTGACCGAGATTGAAAATATGGCCGCGCGTGCCGCGCATGGTGTTTAACAAACGGGAGGTTTCGCGGCGGACGATCTCCGGCGTGGTGTTGAGCAGCACGGGGTCAAGGTTACCTTGGAGGGCGACGTTGCTCGGCAAAAGTTTGCGCGCGACCCCCAGATCAATGGTCCAATCGACGCCGAGGACGCTGGCGCCGCTGAAGGCCTGATCCGTAAGTTGGGCCGGAGTGCCTTTGGCGTAGAGAATGACGGGAAACCCCTTGGGCAGTGCTGCAATAATGGTGCGAATCCAACGGAGGGAGGCCGCTTCGTAATCTTGGCCCGCGAGAATTCCGCCCCAAGAGTCAAAAATCTGGATCGCATCAACGCCCGCGCGGATTTGCATTTTAAAATAATCGATGAGCGCCGCCGTTAATTTTTCCATCAGCGTCTCAAAAAATGCGCGGTCTGAATAAAAAATGGTTTTGCTGCGCTCGAAATTGTCCGCACTGCCGCCTTCGAGCATGTACGTTGCAAGGGTCCAAGGGGAACCGCCAAAGCCCAGGAGGGCTTTTTCTCCTTTGAGCTCCGCTTTGACGCGCTCCAAGGCTTGGCCGACGTAAGCGAGGCGCTGGGTCACGCCCGTGCTATCGAGGCGAGCGAGCTGCGTGCTATCATCGAGCCGAAAATCCATCGCGATTCCCCCCGCATCGCGAAATTTGTACCCTTGGCCCATCGCCTCAGGAATGACGAGGATGTCAGAAAAAATAATAGCGGCATCGAGCGCGAAACGGCGGAGCGGTTGCAAAGTCACTTCCGCGGCCAGTTCTGGCGTTTTGACCATCTCCAAGAATGACGACTTCGCCTTCAGGGCTCGGTACTCAGGTAAATAGCGGCCGGCTTGGCGCATGATCCAGACCGGTGGTCGGTCGAGCGGCTGGCAGGCAGCGGCGGCGAGGAAACGTTCGCGGGAATTCATGATTTTTTTCAATGGAGGGCCGTGGTGAAAATTAGGCCTCGGCCCAGTCCCTTGGTTTAAGAAACTCAGCCATGAGCTGCGCCTCGGGCGTACCGAGCGTGGGTTGCCAATTGTAGTGCCAGGCCACCAAAGGTGGGAGAGACATTAAAATGGATTCAGTGCGACCACCACTTTGTAAACCGAAGTGCGTGCCGCGGTCCCAGACGAGATTGAATTCAACATAGCGGCCACGGCGATAGAGTTGAAAATCACGTTCCCGTTGGCCGTAGGGAGTTGCTTTGCGCTGCTGCACAATCGGCAGATAAGCGGGCAAAAAGGCATCACCGATGCTGCGCATCAGGGCAAAACTGCGAGTGAAGCCCAAGGCGTTAAAGTCATCAAAAAATAATCCGCCAATGCCGCGGGCTTCTTGGCGGTGTTTCAGGAAAAAATAATCATCACACCATTTTTTGAAGCGTGGATGAAGATCGGCCCCGAATGGTTCACAGGCGGCCCGCGCCGTGCGGTGCCAATGAATGCAGTCGGCGGTAAACCCATAATACGGGGTGAGATCTAAGCCGCCACCAAACCACCAGACCGCGTCGGCGCCTTCGCCGGCGATGAAGAAACGGACGTTTAGATGAACGGTCGGTACGTACGGATTAAGGGGATGTAACACGAGCGACACCCCCAGAGCTTGAAACGACTTTCCCGCTAGTTCCGGGCGCGTGGCAGTTGCCGAAGCGGGGAGGCTGGTGCCGGTGACATGGGAAAATCCGACCCCCGCTTTTTCGAATACAGCTCCGGCACTCATTACGCGCGAGCGACCGCCGCCGCCTTCGGGTCGCGTCCAAGGATCTTCTTGAAAGTGACCGCTGCCATCCTCTCGTTCTAATGCCGCGCAGATGCTATCCTGCAGTTGCAGCAGGTAGGTGCGGACGGCGTCGAGATCGGTGGGCATGGTTACAATGACTAGGTAGTCATAAAGAATTACAAAAATACACGAAAAAGCTCTCGTTTAATGGTCCTTTGCTCGCACGGAGTCTTCGATAAAGATTTCCTACGGCTTGACGCATCTGCTAGAGTGTCTCCGTTCGACCTGCTCACGCGCTCCGCGTTGGGGTCAATTTGCCCTCCCTATTTATTGTAGCATGAATTCCGCTGTCTTAACCACGATTGCCGCCACCGGGTTTACGGTCGCATTTTTTCATGCGGCGATCCCGACCCACTGGCTGCCTTTTGTCTTGGTGTCCCGCGCCCGACGTTGGAGTAGAGGTAAGACGTTTGCGGTCGCGATCTTTGCGGGGTTAGGGCACGTCGCGCTTACGAGTCTCTTGGGGCTTGGGGTGGCTTGGTTCGGCTTTAAACTTGATGAGCAAGTGGAGCAGCTATTTCCGCTACTGGCAGGAGGTGTCTTGCTGGTGATTGGGGCCTTCTATTTTTGGCGGCAATGGCGTGGTCGCGGAGTGTTACATCATCATTTGGTTGGCGGGCAGCATCAAGAAAGTGCGACCTGCGGCCATGAAGTGAACCACAGCCATTGGGAGGATGAGCTCAAAGATAGCACCATGGTTTCGGACCGCACGAGTGATTGGTCTGCCATCAGTGGCCTTTTCATGATGCTGACACTTTCCCCCTGCGAAGGCTTTCTGCCCGTCTATTTGTCAGGAGTACAGTTCGGCTGGCGGGGGTTTTTCGTGCTCAGTGCGATTTTGGCTCTCGGGACGTTGGCGGGTATGCTTGCCTTTACTTGGCTGACTTTACTGGGTTTCGAGCGGTTTCGTCTGCAGCGATTTGAGCGCTACGAAGCGGCCTTACTGGGGGCGATATTCACTGTTTTAGGGATTCTTTTGCTGGGCTTTCGGCACAGTCACTAAACAAAATAAAGATAGCGGAACTGCCGCGGGCAGGCTGGGTCTTAATCAACAGGGTCGTGGTGCTTATTCGCCTTTTCCTCCCACTGAATACCTTTTGATTAACTAATTTGTGAAAATAAATTTCCCGGTAGTTAAAATCGGAGTATGCTTGGGGCTGATTTATTTTTTGGCCGGTTGTGTCGCGGTTAATCCGGCCACCGCCGCGTGGTCGCAAGCGGCCAATTATGAAATTAAGGTGGTGGAAGCTTCTCGGTCGCACCCGCTCACGGCGGAAGAGAATCTGCAATTGCGTCAGTCCATCGTGGAATTTCTGCAAGCGAGAGGTGCCCTTCAGCCTGGCGCCTACTATGTGCGCGTGAATTTCCCGCCGGAGATTGAGGGTGGGGCGGGGGAGTATATGGTGGTCCAACTCACCGTGATCCCGACCACCACGACTTACACCTATTTGCCTGCATACTCGGCGAGCGGTTCGTTGGCCGATGAGCCCTATGATCCCCTTTATTTTAATTCGCTCTACTCGAGTTCCCCCTTTTATCAGCAATTTGATTATCGCGCTGGTCACTATCATCCCACCTATCCGCGATATTCTGGTAGGCCGCGCTTACCGCAAAGAAAACCAGAGCCGCATCATTTTCCTGATCATCGGAGAAAGCCTGAGGAACGGCCCGAGCCTCATGATCAGCATTCACCGCCAGCCGAGCGTCATGCTGATCGTGATCGCTCGCCTCCGGCCACCAATCCTTCATCCCCCGAAGCAACGCGAACCCGGCCTGATGGCGCCTCTGGGCGGTCGGCTAATCCGCCGGCGGATAATCGCAAAGTAACTCGGCCGCCGGCCCCGCGCGGGGACCGTGCCCCTCTCCCTAAATATAATCCGACTCCTGGAAGAGCGGAGGAGGTCTCACCAGAAAGGCGTCGATCGGAGGTGCGCCCGCTGCCAACGGATAGATCGAGTGGCCCATCTTATTCTCCTCCGCCCCGCGCTCGTCCCGGCCCTGAGCCGGTGACACCCATGGTGCGTGATTCCGACAATGACGGTAAGAGGCAGCAGCAAAACTAAGCCCTCCAACTGAGTTTTCGTAATGATCGCGACCGCGTTGGTGCCGTCGCCTTAATGGTCAAATCTGCTCGAGTGGAAGCTCGTGCAACTGTAGCTCAGGATTTTTTTCTTTAAAATAACGAAGCGTCCAGTCGTTGGGAAATAGGGCAATCGGTTGCTGGAATTTATCGGTGCCAAAGCTGACGCCGGTAGCGATGATCAGGCGCGTGAAGTCGAAGCTTTTTCCGGGCAGTGGCGCGATGCTGGGTGCGAAAGAAATCCAGCGCAGCAGCGTCCAGGGAGTGGGGGTGAGGCGTGATTCCGCATTGTATTCGGCTTTGAGGCGATATTCGACGACCTCAAATTGCAACGGACCCACGGCCGCCAGGAGCGTTGCCCCTGAAGGAGCATTTTTGGCGGCGAAGGATTGCACGACACCTTCTTGCAGCAGTTGCTCAAGACCGGCGCGAAACTTTTTGGAATCAGAGGGATTGGGATTAGCGATATAGGTAAAAACCTCGGGCGGGAAACGCGGGATTTCGTCAAACGCGATGCTACGATCTTCCGTCAGGGTATCGCCAATGCCAAAGGAGTCGTGGCCGACTAGACCGATGACATCGCCCGGCCAAGCTTCGTCGACCGTTTCGCGCTCTTGGCCAAATAATTTATGCGAGGAGGAAAGGCGCACTTGTTTGCCGGTGCGTTGATGCGTGACCACCATGTCGCGTTCAAATTTGCCGGAGCAGACCCGCAAAAAGGCAATGCGGTCCCGATGATTGGGATCCATATTGGCTTGGATCTTGAAGACAAAGCCGGAGAATTTTTCGCTCGTAACAGTCACTTCGCGGGCGGTGGTGGTCGCAGCCATGCCGGGTACGGTGACGCTCACCGAAGTTCGCGGTGCGGGTGGCACGGAGTCTTTGAGGAAACCATCTAAGAGGAGTTGGATTCCGAAATTATTGACGGCGCTGCCGAAATAGACCGGCGTCTGTTGGCCCGCTTGAACAGCCTTGAGATCAAAGGCATGGCCGGCGCCATCGAGCATCTCGAGTTGTTCCTTAACTTCGTTGAAGGTGAAGTCGTCGAGTTTGCCGCGCACGGCGTCATCGTCGAGGGAGGTAACATTGACGGGGGCTTGATATTTGCCGCCCGGTACCCGTTCAAACAAATGCACCTCTTTCGAGCGGCGGTCGTAAACTCCTTTGAAAGAAGGACCATTACCGAGGGGCCAGATGACGGGTGAACATTGGAGGCCGAGCACGCTCTCGAGTTCATCGAGTAAGGCGAACGCGTTGAGCGTCGGGCGATCGCACTTATTCATGAACGTAAAAATGGGTACGCCACGGCGGCGGCAAACTTCGAAAAGTTTACGGGTTTGTGCCTGCACGCCTTTGCCGGCGTCGATCACCATGAGGGCCGCGTCGACGGCGGTGAGGACGCGATAAGTATCTTCCGAAAAGTCTTTGTGTCCGGGGGTGTCGAGTAAGTTGACGGCGCAGCCCGCGTAATCGAATTGCAGGACCGTGGAGGAAATCGAAATGCCGCGCTGCTTTTCTAGTTCCATCCAGTCGGAAGCGGTGGCGCGTTGATTTTTGCGGGCCGTGACGGAGCCGGCGAGGTGGAGCGCGTTGCCGTACAGCAAGAATTTCTCGGTTAACGTCGTTTTGCCTGCATCCGGGTGCGAGATAATCGCAAAAGTGCGACGGCGGGCGATTTCCTGGGCGGGAGACATAAAGGGCTAACGAATCAACACGAACGGGAGCTGAGGGGAAGTCCAGACTTTGGCCAACTTGCGTCCCGTTGAGATTATTTATTTGTCCGCTGACGCCGTTGGCGTGCCCAGTAGACCATGGCGCTGAGTGCGATTATGAAGCTAATCGCCACTAACACTGCGAGGAGAGGAAGTATAATCGCGAGTCCTGCTAGCACTAGGCTCGAAAAAGTTTCAGCGAGGGCGAACAGGGGATTGAATAATCCGCCGCTCACCGCCGTGGAACCTGCCCGCAGGATGCCGGTCGCGGCATGTACGCTGAACGCGGCGCCACCGCCCACCACAATGGCTAGCGTCCCCGTTAACCATGGGGGTACGGCACTCGTATCGAGGCCCGACGCTGCGGCGAGTTGCGCGGCCATGATAACCGTGCCGGCCAGCGCTGCGAACGGCGCCCCGGCCACATCCAGTGCATGATCAAGCCACGGAATCAGCATCCCGAGGATTTCTACGACACAGGCGCAGGAAAGACAGACCATGGCCGGTAGCGAACCGAGCCAGGCAAACCCCGAGCTGGGATTAATCCAGCCAAAGTGCAGCCCAATCGACACCATCGCCAGGGGAGCGAAGATGCGCAGTCCGCAAGCTGCACTCAGAGCAAAGCCAACCAGGATAGCGAATCCGTAGCTGGCCAAGTTTTCCATGGGCGGGGAAAGGGACTAGATTATCGGCAAGCTCTCGTAACCGTCAGCTGCCGAGAACAACTGATCAGCCGTTGCTTAATGACCGTTTTTCCCGTGCTTGGCGCGGAAGCGGGCGAGCTCAGGATAGGCTTTGGTGGTGTCGCCATAAACATTGCCCGCGTGATCCTTGCCCCGAACTAAATAGAGGTGATGCCATGCGCCGATTTGTTCGTGATTGGCGCGAACGCGCGTGCTCACGAAACGCATTGTGTAGCCACAGCGCCGCTTGCTGCTCGTGTTGGGCTCACTGCCGTGAATAATGCGGCCATCGTGTAAACTGCATTGGTTAGCCTCGAGCTCGATGGGGATCGCTTGAGTGCTATCGCGCTGCGTCGCTTTAATCTCATCATTAAAAACCGCCTCGCCGGGTTTGAGGTCATCGTAATCGGAGAAACCTTGTTTGCCGGAGGTGTGCGTGCGCGGGATGATGCGCATGCAGCCATTTTCAGTACTGGAAGGATCAATCGCGACCCAGACCGTGACCACTTCCATCGGCGTGATCATCGTGTTCCAATAATGGGAGTCCTCATGCCACGGAACGCGCTTACCGTTGCCGCGTGGTTTGCAGATAAAATGGCTAGCAAAAAGCGCAATGTCGGGTCCGAGGATAGGCGACACGAGGTCGAGTACTTCATCGGCCATCAGCCATTCGAACAGTTCGGGATGCTGAAAGTGCGGGACATCCATCGACTCAGGGCGAACATCGGTCTCCAGGTTGCTCAAGATTTTCTCGAAGCAGTTTTTGAGTCCGGCAAACTTTTCTGGGGAAAAAACCGGCTGCCGGAATATGTGATAACCTTGGTCGTGGTATTGGGCGACTTCGCCAGGGGTCAGGCGATGAGCCGCAGAGCGAGCAACAGAGGGAGAAGGCATAAGTGGGTTATTTTTAAACAGACAATGGTAGCAAGATTTTAATAGCCAGCGGGGTTATAGTCCGGCGACATTCCAGCCTGCCCGATAAGTCCGGCGCAAAAATGCATTGGCGGCGGGTACGTTGGTAAATTGCAGACGCGCCGCGTTCCAATCTAAGGTGGTGTGCGGAAAGCGCACCGCCACGGTGCCGAGTAAGACGGTTTCCGTTAGTGGACCGGAATAATCGAACGAGGCGGTCGGCTTACCGGGGCCGCCCACGCAGGCTTGGGCCCAATCGTTCCAATGGTGTGAACCTTGCACGGGGGGCATGGGGTAATCCTGAAATTTTTCTACCGGATAAAGTTTGGGGGTGGCGATATGCGGCACGTGCAGCACGCCAGCGGTGCCGATGAAAATTGAGCCTTGATTGAGTTCATCCTCGGGTTTCGCCGTGGCGGATTTTCGCGGACTCGCTTTAGGCGCAGTCACCAGCGCTTGAATTTCCGCCGGTGGTCGGTTGTCCCCATCATACCACGTCACCGCAATCGTGGAATTTTCCGTGTAGCGCGTGCCCGGGAAAGTATAGCGAATATTCGCATTGTTCGCCCAATTCCAAGCGTCGGGGGCTGGACCTTCGGAACGCAGTGACAGCGGCGCCGTCAATGCGAGTGATTCAAAAACTGGATCAAAAATATGGCAGCCCATATCGCCAAAAGTGCCGGTGCCAAAATCAAGCCGCCGGCGCCATTGGGCGGGGTGATAATAGTCGTTGCCGACAAAAGGCCGATCCGCGCAGCCCCCTAGCCACAAATCCCAATTGAAGCCACTGGGGGGAGTGGCGCCCTTGCTGGGGGGGGCGCCCGTATCACCCCATTTTTTACTGCTCCAGGTGTGGACTTCTTTGATCTTACCGATCACGCCACTCTGCACTAATGCGACCGCTTGCCGGTAAACTTTTTGGGAATGAATCTGAATGCCCATTTGCGTGATAAGCTTTTTCTCGCGGGCGTATTCGGTTAAGATGCGCGTCTCGTGCAAATCGTGCGCCAGTGGTTTTTGACAGTAGACGTGCTTGCCCAGTTGCATCGCGGAGAGCGCAATCGGCGCGTGGAGATGGTCGGGTACAGAGACGTTAACGGAGTCAATCTGGGAGCCTTCTTTATCCAACAGCTCCCGCCAGTCTTGATAAATTTTAACTCCCGGAAAATTGGCCTTCACATTTTCCAGTCGATTTAAATCAACTTCGGCCACGGCGACTAGTTTGACGAACGGATTGCTGCACAGAACCTCGAGATCGGACCACGCCATGCCGGAAGCACCAAAGCTAGCGTGGCGCAGGATTGTGCTCGGCGGATTGGCAATCAGCCGGCGCGTTATAAAAGGAGCTGCCAGGGTGGCCGTGCTGATGGTTTTAACAAAAGCACGGCGTGATTGTACCAGGGAAGATTTCATGGGGAAGGGTGGGACCGCGCTTACGTACGTGGCCGAGAGCTGGTTCGCTCGCAATCCTTAACCAGTGAAAAATTGGCGCGGGCCGCCGCTAATTTCAGGTCGCGAGTTATTTTACGCTGGCGGGGTTGGGCTTCCTTTGCCCAGATGACCGAGACCGTGGTTTTTGTTTCACCCCGTAAATTATTTTGAATCGCTCTGCTGTCTTTTCTATGACTTCCCCCGCTTCCACCAGTAAGGCTCAGCTTTTTTTCATGATGGTGCTAGAGTTTTTTATCTGGGGGGCCTGGCTCCCGCTAATTTTTGGCTATTTGCCGAGTCTGGGTTTTACGCCGGGCCAGCAATCACTGATCCTCAATGCCTTTCCGGTCGCCTCTATTGTCGGAATGTTTTTTAGCAATCAGTGGGCTGATCGGCGTTTTGTCCCGGAGAAATTTTTGGCTTTCTCGCATCTCGTCGGCGGTCTGGCCATTCTCGGCTGCGGGTTCACGCGAGACTTTAGCACGTTCTTTTTTCTGATGCTCGCGCACTGCTTGTTTTATGTCCCCACCATCTCGATCACCAATTCGATCGCCTTTGCCAATATGCGCAATCCCGACAAGGAATTTGGTCTCGTGCGCATGGGCGGCACCCTCGGGTGGATTCTCGCCGCGTGGCCCTTCACTTTTATTTTTGTTAATTGGGCGGCCGTGAGCGCGGCGCAGCCCGTTGGTCTGGTGGCGTGGTTAAGCACCGCTTTGGCTAATCCATTGACGGGTGCAGCCGCCCAAGCAGCGACCAAATGGACGTTCATCGTCGCGGGTCTCGCCTCGCTTGTGTTGGCGGTCTTCAGTCTAACCCTGCCGCGGAGCGCACCGAAAGTGGCGGGACCGGTCGGGGAAAAATTGGCGTGGGTCGAAGCTTTCAAACTTTTGCGTCATCCCTTTCTGCTTACCCTGTGGTTGGTGACGCTGGTGGATTCTTTTGTGCATAATTGTTATTTTAATTGGACGGGGGTTTTTCTCGGCACCGCGCGCGCCGCTGGGGGCGTCGGGATTGCGGCTAATTGGATCACCCCGATCATGAGCATCGGTCAGGTGGCCGAAATTCTTACGATGTTCGTTCTCGGAGCGACGTTGAAGAAATTCGGGTGGCGCACGACCATGATCGTGGGGATTTTGGGGCACGCCGCCCGTTTTGCGGTCTACGCTTTTTACCCCCAGAGTGCGGCTATGATCATCTTGGTCCAAGTGCTGCATGGCATCTGTTACGCTTTCTTCTTCGCGACCGTTTATATTTTTGTGGATGCTTATTGTCCGAAAGATATCCGGACCAGTGCCCAGGGGCTCTTTAATTTACAGATCCTCGGGGTCGGGGCTTTGCTCGCGAACTCCCTCTGTCCGTACCTCATTCAGAAAATTTACACCACGGGCACGGGGACTGATTTTCGGGGGCTTTTTCTGGTGCCGCTGGCGACAGCGTCTATCGCGGCTATTGGCCTAGCGCTTTTTTTCCGACCGCCGACCGCTGGTCCCGGGGGGCTGGCGGGAAGTGGCGCGGCGCAACGTTGAGCGAGGGCGTACAACCATGAGTATTAAATTACGGGTCCTCGTGGTGGGCTGCGGTCACATGGGAAAATCGCATGCGCGGGCTTATCATAATTTATCGTCTGATTTTACGATCGTCGGTCTCGTCGCGCGCGGGCCAGCTTCTCGTGGAAAACTGAATACGGAGTTTGGCGGAAGTTATGCAGAATTTGCGGATTATTATCAGGCGCTTGCGCAAACCAAACCTGACGTCGTCTGTATTAGTACTTACGTGGAGACCCATGCCCCGTACGCCCTGGCGGCCTTGGAAGCCGGCGCGCATGTTTTTTTAGAGAAGCCGGTCGCGGATAATCTAGCGGACTGTGAGCGGGTCATCGCCGCGGCGCGACGGCTGCAACGTCAGCTGGTGGTGGGCTACATTCTCCAAGTTCATCCGGCTTGGCAAAAATTCACCGAATTAGCCCGCACCTTAGGGAAGCCGCTGGTGATGCGCATGAATTTAAATCAGCAAAGCGCTGGCGCCGATTGGGCGACTCATCAAAATTTGCTTCGCGCGACCTCACCGATCGTTGATTGCGGCGTACACTATGTCGATGTGATGTGCCGGATGACTGAGTCCCGGCCGGTCAGTGTGAACGGTATCGGCGCTCGGCTCTCCGATGAAATCGCGCCGGGACAGTTTAACTATGGTCATTTGCAGGTTACTTTTGCGGACGGGTCCGTTGGTTGGTATGAAGCCGGTTGGGGGCCGATGATGAGTGAGACCGCTTATTTTGTGAAAGACGTGATTGGTCCGAAAGGGTCGGTCAGTATTCTCGCGGCGGCGGCGGGCGTTGGCCAATCCGCGAACGTGGAGGCGCACACGCAGACCGAGCAGTTGCGCTTGCACCATGCCGCGCGCGGTGCCGATGGGAAATTTTTGCAAGCGGATGAAGTCATTCCCGTCCGCGACAAGCCGACCCATGATGAATTGTGCCGCCGGGAGCAGGAAAATTTTCTTCGCGCTATGCGCGAGAAAACCGATCTGAGCGCTCATTGGCAAAGTGCGCTGGATAGTCTGCGCATCGTCCTAGCGGCTGATCAATCCTTTCGCGAAGGTCGTACCATCAAACTCTAACGTTCAACCCACCACCGCATGTCGCTTCGCTCCAATATTAATACATGTTTTTTGATCGCGTTCATTGGTGGGTCGGCCTGCGCCGCGGTCACTCCACCGGTCGGCTTCACCGCTCTTTATAACGGACGTGATCTCAGCGGTTGGCGCGGGGGGGATACGTTTGATCACCGGCAATGGTTGGCCCTGGCCGCCACCGCGCGCGCGCAGCAAGATGCCGAGTGGACGGCTGATATGCAGAAGCATTGGCACGCGGCGGGTGATGAATTGGTTAATGATGGCCATGGTAAGTACGCCACGACGGTAGCCGATTACGGTGACTTCGAACTATTGCTTGATTATCGCACCGTGGCACGGGCCGACTCGGGGATTTATTTACGCGGCTGTCCGCAGGTGCAGATCTGGGATTATACTGATCCGGCTAAGTTCAGTTTGGGCGCCGACAAAGGATCGGGCGGGCTGTGGAATAATTCAGTGGGTGCTGCCGGCAAAGATCCTTTGGTTAAAGCGGATCGTCCATTCGGGGAGTGGAATCATTTCCGAATCGTCATGGTGGGGGCTCGCGTGACGGTTTGGTTGAATGAACAACTCGTCGTCGATCACGCCCGGTTAGAAAATTATTATGATCGGTCTAAACCGATTCCGGCCCGTGGACCGATCGAATTGCAAACGCATGGTGGGGAAATTCGCTGGCGTAATGTTTTTATCCGCGAAATTGGCGCCACGGAGGCGAACCAGTGGCTGGCGAGCCACGGTGAACACGCTGGTTTTCGGAGCGCTTTTAATGGTCATGATTTCACTGGCTGGGCGGGGGCCAGGGCGAGCTATGCTATCATTGATGGGGCAATCGTCTGCCGGCCTCAGCAAGGCGGAGTGATTCACACGACCGAGGAATTTTCGGATTTTGTTGCTCGCTTAGAATTTAAGCTGCCGCCGGGAGGCAACAATGGCTTGGCTTTGCGTTACGCGGGTAAGGGGGATGCAGCCTATACGGGTTGGTGTGAGTCGCAGGTACTTGATGACCATTATGAACAGGTGACGGGAGAAAAAATTGATCCGCGGCAAGCCCATGGATCGGCCTATGGCATGATCGCGGCGGCGCGCGGTTATCAGCGACCGGCGGGCGAGTGGAATTTTGAAGAAGTTACCGTGCGCGGCTCGACTTTAAAGGTAGAATTGAACGGCACGCTTATTCTTGAGGGCGATCTGGCTTTGGTGAAGGAGAGTTTGGCCGACCGCCTTCATCCCGGCCAGACTCGGACAAGTGGTTCCTTCGGTTTTGCCGGTCACAATGACCCCGTCGCCTTCCGCGCGATTCGTCTACTCCGGCTGTAGGGGCATCCGGCTCAGCGTAATTACGCTAATCTGAGCGGCGTTGAAAAATTAAGCGAATTGCCTCCCCAAGGCGCGTGGTTATGTTCACGTTGCGGGCGTTATGGCACTTATCGGCAAACGCAATTTACTTCCTATCGTTCGCTCCGCTCAACCCGGGTTTTACTTGGATGGGGGGACGCATGGGGAAATTTTGCTGCCAGGTCGCTATGTGCCGCCGGGGGCAACGCCAGGTGGAAGCATTGATGTTTTTGTTTATCGTGATTCCGAAGATCGCTTGGTCGCCACGACGCAAAAGCCCAAAGCGGCGGTCGGGGAATTCGCGTATTTGCAAGTTGCCGCCGTCAGTCCACGCATCGGGGTTTTTCTTAATTGGGGTTTGGAGAAAGATTTGCTGCTGCCGATTCGGGAGATGGATGGCCCTTTGAATCCCGGAGACTGGGTAGTCGTGCAGGTGGCGCTTGATGAGCAAACGGACCGCTTGGTCGCCAGCGCCCGATTAAATCGTCGGCTCGATCTCACTCCCGCTACGTACGGTGAAGGCGAAGCCGTTAAGCTGTTGGTCGCAAGTAAGAGTCCCCTCGGCTATAACCTGATCGTGAATGACGCTCACTGGGGCCTGATCTATGATTCCGAGCTGCCCGCGGGTTTAAAAATTGGCGATTTGCTGGCGGGCTATGTGCGGAGAATTCGACCCGATGGAAAGCTCGACTTGGCGCTTGGTCAGGCTGGTTATCGCCGGATTGGCCCACTGACTGATCAGATTATCGCTATTCTCCAAGCCAAGGGCGGTCGCTTGCCTTATCACGATAATAGTCTGCCGGAAGAAATTCGGGAAGTCTTTGGGATGAGCAAAAAAGCTTTTAAGCAGGCCATTGGTTTACTCTTCCGTGAGCGGCGGATTTATATCGAACCTGATGGTATTCGGCTAGCGACGCCGGAGGATAAAATCTGAGGATGGACTCAGCCCCAACCCGCCTTCATCTTATGGTCATGAACAAAGCTAAAACGCCCCGTCAGGAAACTAATTCCTCCAGCCCGCGTAATGTCGCGGTGCGCGCTGTGCCGATCGAGCTCTGTCAATTTATCAAATTTGGTGGGTTGGCCGAGAGCGGTGGCGAAGCGAAACAGTTGATCAGCGAGGGGCTCGTCTTATTGAACGGAGTGGTGGAGACGCAAAAGCGCAAGCAACTCGTGGTCGGCGACAAGGTAAAAGCCAACGGTCATGTGATTGTTGTTAAATTAGCCTAAGGGTCGCGCGACGCACCATGCCTTTTTCTCATTTAGGATTATCGGCGCCGCTTCTGCGAGCGGTAGCCGCTCGAAAATATTTAACTCCCACGCCGATCCAGACGGCCGCCATTCCGGCGGTGCTAGGTGGCGGTGATGTGTGGGCTTGCGCGCAGACGGGTTCCGGCAAGACGGCCGCATTTGCGCTGCCTCTATTGCAGAAATTAGCGATGACGCGGCGCGAACGGGGCCGCTTGGTGCGCGCCCTGATTTTGGCCCCGACGCGGGAGCTCGCTGCCCAGATCGGGGAGTCGCTGCGGAATTATGCGCAATTTCTGGCCGAGCCACTTAAAATACTTGTGGTTTATGGCGGCGTCTCGATCAACCCACAGATGATGGCCCTCGGGGGCGGGGCGGATATCATCGTCGCTACGCCGGGGCGTTTACTCGATCTCATCGATCACAATGCCGTCTCGTTGTCGGCGGTTTCCATCTTAGTGTTAGATGAAGCCGATCGTTTGCTGGAGCTAGGCTTCACTGCCGAATTAACCCGTATCCTCGCGCTGCTGCCCGCGCGGCGCCAGAGTCTGTTATTTTCCGCGACGTTCCCGCCGAGCGTTGAGGCATTAGCTGCCGGGCTATTGCGCAATCCCCTGCGGTTGGAAATCCCTGCAGAGCCAGCCACCACGCCTGATATTTTGCAGCGCGCGATCGAAGTGGATCCGTTGCGGCGGACGCAATTATTGCGGCACTTAGTTCAGGAAAATAAATGGAGTCGGGTGCTCGTATTTCTGGCGACCAAGTATGCGACCGAGCATGTCGCGGAAAAACTGCGCAAGGCCGGCCTCGCCGCGACCGCCTTTCATGGTGAATTGAGTCAAGGTGCCCGGACGCAAGCGCTCGCTGATTTTAAAGCGGCCAAGATTCAAGTGTTACTGACCACAGATTTGGCGGCTCGCGGCATTGATATCATTGAATTACCGGCCGTCGTAAATTTTGATCTACCCCGCTCGGCGGTAGATTATCTCCACCGGATTGGTCGGACCGGACGGGCGGGCGAGAGCGGTGTCGCGCTTAATTTTATCAGTGCGGAGACACACGCGCATTTCTGTCTGATTGAGAAGCGGCATGGTATCGATCTGCCGCGTGAGCAGATTGAGGGATTTGAGCCGATCGAGACCGAGCTGCCTTCGCCACCGACGGGGGGCATTAAGGGTCGGCGGAAGAGTAAAAAGGATAAGCTACGGGAAGCGGCTGCGGGTAGGGCAGAGCGACCAGCAGACCCACCGGCGACCAAGAAATTTTCTTGGCCGCGGTTGCGCTAACTTAGTTATCTAGATCGATCACACCCTGAGCGGTGCTGAGAGCCTCTAGCACGCGATAGTCTAAGCTCTCTTTCGCGTGGGCTTTGAGGTTGATTTTAAAACCAGTCAGCAAAGTTTTCATAACCTCGCTGTGGGTTTTGGCATTCGGCGTGATTTGAATGCGCTCGAGCGCCTTGGGACCGTGATCGATAAACGCCGCGGCCGCGGCGTAGTGCTCGGTGCTGGTTTTCCCCTTGAGGGTACCGTTCCGAACGGTGACTTCCATCAGCCCGTCTGGCGTGATGAATTTGAAGGGCATTTGGGGCAGTCTAATTTGCATGTATTACTCTAACGCGAAAGCCATCGGATGACAGTTATAACGTTAGTAATTCGATTTTTGGCTAAAAAGTAGCTATCGGGGTTTGCGAAAAAACTCCGCGTGTACCTTAGCTAGACTTAGTTAGCCGACTGGCGCGTCACTCAATTTATTTTCGGAATAGCAGTACGGACACGACTGCGCGGGCACATAGCGCCGGTCTTTTTGTTCATTTTCGCTTAAAGGCATCTGGCATTTAAAGCACATGACCGAATTGGTTTCACGCAGGGCGGGATCTACGCCGACGCGATGGTCAAAGACGAAGCATTCGCCGTCGTAGTGTGCGCCGCCGCATTCTTCGAAATATTTTAAAATGCCGCCGTCGAGTTGATGCACGTTCAGAAAGCCGGCTTGTTCCATGTAGGGCCCGGCTTTTTCACAGCGAATACCGCCCGTGCAAAACATCACGATCGGTTGGGTTTTCAGCTCTGCCGGTAATTTGCTGACTGCCGCGGGAAAGTCGCGAAAATGATCTATGCCTGCTGGGCGGGCGCCGCGAAAGGTGCCCATCCGGACTTCGTAATCGTTGCGCGTATCCAGGAGCGTAATGGGTCGGCCCTCATCGAGCCACTGCTTGAGCGTGCGCGCCGGCAGTTTAGCCGTCGGGCGCTGTACTGGGTCGATGCCGGGAATTCCAAAGGCGATAATTTCTTTCTTAATTTTAACCAGCATCCGGTTGTATGGTTGCTTAAGGCTTTCGCTTTCTTTGGGCGTCAGATCCTCCAGTCCTGGCACGAGGCGCAGGGCTTGCAGAAATTCAGCCACCGCGGGGCGGGTGCCGGCGATGAAAAGATTAATGCCTTCGGGGGTAAGTAGAATTGTGCCGCGCAGGGAGCCCTTCTTGGCTAAATTGATGAGGCGCTCCTTCAAAGGCGGCAGGTCGCCGAGCGGAGTGAATTTGTAGCCCGAGAGATTGATATAAGGGAGCATCAGTGGATGAGCAGGATACAGTCGCGTGCCCCGTTGCGGCCATCAAAATCCTCGGATTCTTGGCGCACGGATTGTCCTTTGGGTCTCAGATATTTTCTGGTTCAACTGCTCTGCCACTGGCACCGATGAAGCCCAATATTAAATTAGCCGAGACCCGCATGCCGGATGGTGCGCGCATGACACTGCATTCGCACGATGGCAGCTTCTGCATTCGCCTCGATGGGCGCGATTTGATGCACTCGCTGACAGCTGCTTCCGAGTTGTTGCTCGGTGATTTAGCCCTGGCGCCATTTGCCCAATTGGCTTCGCCCCGGGTGCTGATTGGTGGCTTGGGGCTGGGGTTTACTTTAAAGCGTGTCTTAGAAAAAACTAACGCCCATGCGGTGGTGCACGTGGCTGAATTGATGCCCGAGGTGGTGGAGTGGAATCGTACGTTTATGGCCGGACTCAATGGGTCGCTTCTGCAGGATCCGCGGGTCACCGTGCTTGTTGAAGATGTCGGGGTGGTACTGGCGCGGGCGAGTCGCGCGCCATACGATGCGATTTTGCTGGATGTGGATAACGGTCCAGCGGCGATGGTGATGCCGGGCAATACTCGACTTTATGATAATCGCGGGCTGCAGCGGTTGGGCCAGGCGCTAAAACCGGGCGGCCGGATCGCGCTTTGGTCCGCGGGAATTGATCGGGCTTTCGCCAAACGTTTCGCCACGGCAGGATTTAAGGTCGAGGCGGTGCCGGCGCGGTTACATGCTACCTCGAAGAGTTCGTCCTACATGATCTATGTCGCCGACAAACTCGTAGTCCCTCGGCGTGAGGTTTAAGAGACGCGGTTACTTGACTCTGGCCCAAGGGTGCAACGGAATATGTTTATGAGCGCACCAGAAATCAAAATTGAATCGATCAAGATTGGCACGGGCCGCACACCGAAAAAAGGTGAAGCGGTAACGGTCCACTATACTGGGTGGTTTATGGATGGGAAAAAATTTGATAGTTCCGTCGACCGCGCGGAGCCCTTTGTTTTCGTCCTCGGGGAGGGGCAAGTAATTGCCGGCTGGGATCTGGGCGTGGCTACCATGAAAATTGGGGATAAGGTAAAGCTTACCCTGCCGCCTGAGCTTGCCTATGGCCGGGCGGGTTATCCCGGAGCCATTCCGCCTAACGCCACGTTGGTTTTTGACGTGGAGCTTCTCGCGATTGGCTGAGTTTTTTTGCGCGAAACGCGCGGGGTATCAGCTTACGCTTGAGCCGCCGGCTAAACTAACCAGTTGCTGCAAACGGAATACCTCAGCGGCGGAGGTTTTCGCCACGAAGCCACGGGCATGAGTGAAATGGACGTCGGGGCAACCGGCCAGACGCGTGAAATCCAATCGGGCATTGTCCTGGAAGCGGGCTAAGCCGTAGCCCGAGCTGCGTCGATCGGGATAGACCGTCCCTACAATCTCTGCCGTGAGACCGCGACTCTCAATAAATTGCTCAAGGCCTAGGGCGGGGTCATCCGGCAGTGGTTCGGTCCGCGGCAGGAACAGAATTTTGGCTGACTGCCCAGCTAGCGATAAATCCCAGATAACGACATGTTGACCAAGAAAATCTAAGCGATGGCGCATCGATTTTATGTAATCGAGTAAATCTTCGCCGATCATGCGCATGACTTCCCAGAGCGGTTGGCCTGGTGCGATGCGTTGGGTTGCGGCGAAGCGTCGCAATAGCGTGACATCAATCGGCGAGATCAGTTGGGAGACGATTGCGGGCGCGGTGCCCAACCATTGCGCCGTGCTGACCAGACCGCGGCAGTCGAACCACTCAGCGACTTCGAGCCATTCACAAAATTGGCGGGCGTCTTGGTAGAGTTCAAGATGCTGCAAGACGAGCGATAGTGAACAGGTGGGCGGATGATCTTTGGGCAGCTGGTGATGATCGAAATTATGGCGCGCCGGCTCGTGCTGATGGCCCACATCAACAACGCAGATGGCGGGGTTAGCTAAGTCTTCCGGTGTGGGTTCGCGCCGGACCAGTGGCACGGGATGTAATGCCAGCAAGACGCTGCAGGCCAGAAATTCGTCCTTATCGGCGCCACCGGGATGGGTAAGAATTGTTTCAATCAGAGTCATTAAAATCGGGTGTTATCTTAAGCGGTCGGCTTTGGTCGGTCCGCAATTTTATTGGGGTATCTGGTTACTTTCACTCAATGCCGTCCGCCGGTGTGCCAGTGTCCACCGGGTTTGCCTTTCGGATGATAGGCGGGGGCCCCTTGACTGCTGCTACCGCCGCGGGAAGTCCGGCGGCCACCACCGCCGAAGCGGCGCCCGCGGGATTCATTTTCTCCGGCGAAGGCGGCGGGCGGAATCGCTTTATAATCGAAGCCTTCGAGTTGAAGTTGCGGAATGGTGGCTTTGATGAAGCGCTCAATGGCGCGGACTTCGCCAGCTTCTTGTGGGGTAACAAGGGTGAAGGCATCGCCAACCGCAGCGGCTCGACCGGTGCGACCGATGCGATGTACGTAATCATCAGGAGTCATCGGGATATCGTAATTAATGACGTGAGAAATATCGGCGACATCGATGCCGCGAGCGGCGATATCGGTGGCGACCATGACCTCGTACTGACCATCTTTGAAACCCTTTAAGGCAGCGGTGCGCTGGGCTTGGCTGCGATTGCCGTGAAGCACGGCGACCGTGTGCTGAGCTTCCTTGAGGCGCAGGGCGATTTTATCGGCGCCGTGTTTGGTGCGGGTGAAAACCAAGACGCTGTGAAAATCGGTCTTCTCGAGCAACGCTAAGAGCAGTTTAAATTTTAGTCCTTGGCTGACGGGATAGATGGCGTGGGTGACGGACTCGTTGACGGAGCGCGCGCGACCGATCGCGATGCGCTCGGGATTAGTGAGAGCAAAGCGGGCGATCGCTTCAATTTCTGGCGGCACGGTGGCGGAAAAGAACAGTGTCTGCCGTTTGCGTGGCGACAAATTGACAATTTTTTTAACGTCATTGATGAAGCCCATATCCAGCATGCGGTCTACTTCATCGAGAACGAGGACTTCCAGGTGATCTAAGCGAAGCGACCGTTCTTGCAGGAAATCCATTAATCGTCCCACGGTGGCGACAACGATATCACTGCCGGTGTGGAGTGCTTTGCGTTGAGCTCCATAGCCGACCCCACCGTGGATGAGGGCGGTCCGTAGGCCCGTGAATTGACCGAATTCGCGAAAGGCCTCGTCAACTTGGGCGGCGAGTTCGCGGGTCGGTTCGAGGACCAAGGCGCGCGGAGATGGATTTTTATGTCCGCCGAGGCGGTTTAAAATTGGCAAGGCAAAAGCGGCGGTTTTTCCGGTGCCGGTTTGCGCGGAGGCGATGAGGTCGCGGCCACTGAGGACCACGGGGATCGCCTGTTGCTGAATGGGGGTGGGTTCGCCGTAGCCTTTGGCGGCGACGGCGCGGACGATACTAGAAAATAGCCCGAGTTTGGTGAACGGCATGGGGCGAATGCCGCGGTGAAATTGGTTAAAAGCGAGTGCAAAAAGAGTCCATGGGTCGATCGAGATGAACCTCGTCTTTGCTGATCCGGCTGGGCAGTGTCCGGACATGCCCCATAACCCCCATGCGAATTTCGACCAAACTGTTCTCGAGATGATTGAGCACAGTCCGGTCGGGGCGGTGCCGGTAACCCCAGCCTATCAGGATGCTATCAGGCGACTTTACGTGGCCAACCGCGCCTATGCGGACGCCGATCATAAAGACGGTCATGTGACGGCCCGTTCTTTAGCCAAGCTGCCATTGTTTCATGCGAATAATTTGCTGGAGCTAGTCGCCAGCCAAATTGCGCCGGAGGCTTTGGAAGCCAACGGCAGCATCTTCGATCGTTATATCCAATCATTGCCGGCGGCACATCGCGCTAAAGCGGAGAGTTATCGTCTGACGGTAGCTGGGCGTGTCGCGCATCATCGGGCGAAGCACGGGGTCGCGGCCGCGCATGATCCGGTGCACACTTTAATTCTCGTTCCCGGCACGGGCCCGCATCCTGGTTTGCCGGGAAATTATCTTTATGGCTCGGCTTTTCAGGTTGGGGCCGAT
>SXGQ01529355.1_pt1 | contig 21267 bp, 17 predicted proteins | sample 3178371 | NCBI WGS metagenome assembly SXGQ01 (sample SAMN11356859, study PRJNA531348) | freshwater metagenome | isolation source: freshwater sample F1-20 | place: China: Fuxian Lake, Yuxi | collected 2017-12-25 | reverse complement strand
GTTTTGGCTAAATTTCATGCTATTGGCTTTCATCCCAAGCATTTGTTTAGAAACCGCTCAACACCTAATCCCCAACCGAAGCTTTGATTTAAATGATCTAGCTATCAATATGTTAGGTATTATCATTGGATTATTTGGATATTTATATCGTCCTTCTTGTAAATTCATTTTGGATTAATCTCCAATAATTCTTACACTTGCTCTAGAAAATAAAACCGATTAACCTTTAATAAACAAAATTCATCATGGAAGCAAAAAAGACTCCTAAAGCTGACTTGAACAAAAGTGTAGGTATGTTTACCAACTTGGGTCTTGTAGTAGCAGTAGGTCTCACTCTGGCTGCCTTCGAATACAAGTCCTACGACGATAGTACGCTTAAAGATTTAGGTGACGCTGCGGATAATTTCGAAGACATCTTGGATGTGCCCATTACGCAGCAGCCACCTCCACCTCCACCTCCACCTCCAATGGAGCAGCCTGTAATCCAAGAGATTCCAGATGAGGTGAAGATTGAAGAGAAAATCGATGTAAACTTTGACGTAGACGTAAAAGAAACAACGGTGATTAAAGAAGTTGCCATCAAAGAAGTGGTAATTGAAGAAGAAAAAGCCGATGTTATTTTTGACGTAGTGGAAACCCAGCCGAACCCTCCTGGAGGAATGGCTGGCTGGAATAAGTATCTCGCTGATAATCTCAAATACCCAACTCAAGCTAGAAGAATGGGTGTTGAAGGTACTGTAATTGTAGTATTCGTTATTAACACCGACGGATCTATCCAAGACGTTGAAGTGTTGAGAGGTATTGGCGGCGGTTGCGATGAAGAAGCGATAAAAGTTGTAAAAGCAGCTCCAAAGTGGGATCCTGGAAAACAAAGAGGTAAGCCTGTTCGTACGCGAATGAGACTCCCAATCCGATTCAAACTAGGATAAAAAAAAAGACCCGATTGTATCGGGTCTTTTTTTGCTCAATCGGTCTAACGACTTGACAGAAACTCAATAAAAATGCAAATCAAAAAAGGCCCCGCAAATGTGCGGGGCCTTTTTTATAGAATTCAAGTACTCCCAACAATGGATGAAATTAAGGCTTGCTGTTCAAGAAAGTGCGCCGTGGATGGGACTGTCTGTCCGTTGACTTATACTTATTGACCTTACAGCACATTCAACGATTGTTCCTTGATTTTTTCAAGTTCATCCTTCATTTGGATGACTAACTTTTGAATCCCTGCATCGTTGGCCTTTGAGCCAATGGTATTGATCTCCCTGCCAATTTCTTGGCTGATAAAACCAAGCTTCTTTCCTTGGCTCAGCTCAGTATCCATACACTTCATAAAGTAGTCAAGATGGGTATCCAAGCGAACTAGCTCTTCGTTGATATCGATTTTTTCAAAGTAATAAATCAATTCTTGTTCGAAACGATTTGCATCAAAGGCATGTTCATCCATCCACTGGGAGAAATGCCCTCGAATTCGAGTTTGGATTTTCTCTTTGCGATTCAGTTCCTCCGCTTTGATAGCCTTCCAACCCTGTCGGATAAGGTCAATGTTTTCTTTCAATTTGATAAAAAGTGAAGCTCCCTCATCTATCCGGAAGGCTTCACAGCGAACCAAAGCTTCTTCAAGGACCAACTTCACCTCATTCCAATCCTCGTTACCCTCACGGTCTGTAGCCGTACTAACCATCACTTGCGGGGCCTGCAGTGCTAGTTTAAATAAGTCAGCACTCTTTTCACCTACTGAAGCTGCAAGACGTTCAAAAGTAGAATAATAGGTTTTAAACAAATCTTCATTCAGTTGAACAGGCAAGCTTTGGTTGCCCTTCACCAAAAAATCAATGGAAATACTGACTTTTCCTCGGTCTAAAATGGCCTGTACCCGATTTCTGATTTCAGCCTCTTTGTCCGCAAATTGTCTTGGACTGCGAATCGAAAGGTCAAGCATTTTTGAGTTGAGCGTGCGGACTTCTACTTGAATGACCAGGTGCTCGTTCTCAAATCCGGCCACTCCATAGCCAGTCATGGATTTGATCATACGTATCAAGCTTTAGAAATTATACCCCAAAGTAAAGTAAAATTTCAAGTCTTCGGTTTTATAATTTCTTACAGGCCTAGCTACATCAAATTTGATATAGTAATTCATCAGCACGGTACGTAGACCAGCCCCATAGCTTTGAAGCCATGGATTGTTAAAATTATTCAAAACAATCACAAAAGGTGAGCCTTTAGTATTGATTACTTCCGTGTTTTGGTCATTGACTTTTTCCCAAGGCGCAGCGTCATTCCAGGCAGAGCCAATATCATAAAATCCAACCAACTGAAAATTCTTTACAAAATTGGAAGTGATGGTTCCTCGAGTTAAATAGGAAAATAAGGGCAATCTCAATTCGGTAGAAAAAGTCAGGGCATTTCTACCTCGAATCTCATCGTAATCAAAACCCCTAAGGTCAACAAAATCAGCAAAAAGCAAATTGGAGTTTTCAATCCCATTTGGATTCCTAACTGGTGATGGCTCAGGTCGATTAGCTGGAGGATTGTAAAAATTATTAAACATCCAATTATCCATCCCTCCCACTAAGTAGGTTTGAGGATTGGACCCCATAAATGAACCAAAATAGAATTTGGAAGCAAGGACTAGATTTTTGTGTATTTTTTGGTAGTTCCTAAGATCTACATACAGGTTGCTAAAGGATCTGTCTCCAAAATTTAGTCCTTGGTAGTACTGAAAACCTACCTTGCCTTTGGTACCTGTAAAGGTATATAGTCCCATGGGTTCTGTACGGTCATATACATACTCCAGCTTTGCTCCAGCATAGTTAACTTGCAATTCATTTAACTCTGGTATTTTGCTGTAGATTAATGAATCTTCATTCAGATTAAAGTACTGCGTTTTGGCTACAAACGGTGCGGCATTCACTCGGGAATGAATGGTAAGCGGATAGGAAATGCCTGTCTCCACTTTGATAAGCACGTATTTCTGAAAACTGAAGTCACCGTCGGTTACCCGAAGTGTTTTTCGATCATATCTCCCTCTAAAGTCAAGGCGGGATTTGAGGTATTCGTATTCAAACCAAATATCCCCTCCCGAATCAAAGTCCAAGGAGGTCATTATACCTCCCATAAATTGGTGATTATCCAGCACATCAGTCATTTTGCCTTGAAGACTTATTCCAAAGCCACGTAGGGGATCTGCTACGAAGCGGGAATTGATGTGGTTTGTGAAGAATTGAGTTTCCATTGGGCGAGGCCCAGAGACCATCCTCTGCAAATTTTGTTTTCGGAAGGTTTCCAATAAATTACTTTTACCTGCTGCTGCATTACCGGACACAGCCCCTGTTGAAGCTGGAGTTTTGGCAGGGATTGAATCAAAGGTATAGTCTTCAGTATTCACTCCTCTCCTAGTTTCAAATCGTAAACGATCGGTGGTCAAAGAAGATGTTTTTTGAGTAATTGTATCCAATGAAGTAATGGGAGCCACAAGCTCTGGACCTGCCAACTTTTCCTGCTTGGCTCGAGCAGCTTGCTGCGTTTTGGCTTCAAGAATCCTTCGTGCAGCAATGCGTTCGTTTAATTCTTTCGCTTGAGCCAATTGAAGCCTTGGTGTACTTGATGTAAATTGATCGATTCCCGTGTAGGTGTCCACATACAGCTCAGATTCTTTCCCATTACGGACAGCGTAAGCTAGCTTATTCATTCTAGAATTCACGTCAAATACCTCAATACTCGTGTCAAAGGAGGAGATTTGTGTGGAAACTTGATTTCCAATATTATGCTTTACAAGGTTGGAGATACCACTCAGGTCACTCAAAAAGACTAAATTGTTGGCATTGATTTTTTTGGGAAATGTATTTTTACTATTTGCGTTAGTCATCTTGGAATAAACCGTAGTATCCTTCAGAACTTGAACTTGATACAAATTGTATTGCTCTGGAAAATTAGCCAATACTGGAGGTTTTTGCAGGACAGAATCTGGCAATTCTATAAAATTACTTGAATAAACTATCGTCGAATCATTTAAGAAAACAGGAGTCAGCTCATCAAAAATATTATCTGTTAGTCGCTTGCCCTGACCTCTCAAATTAAGCGTGTAGAGATCTGTCTTTCCATTTGAAATGGCGGAAAGAACCATATTCCTCCCCGACTCATTAAAATCAAAACTAAGGATCTGAGTAATGTTGCGCAGAAATACCTTGTCCTGAGAAGAGCCATCCAAGGAGCGTTGCCTCAGGGTAGTCAAGCCACGCTTGAATGTAGCGATTGCTAATGTCGCTGAATCCCTCCACGCGATGACGGGCGCATTTAAGTTAGGCGGTAGTTCCTCATGCTTCGATCCACCTTGAAAGATTCGCTGTTGACTCCCTGAAGCAAGGTTGCGAACCCAAACCGTGGCTTTACCCGCATTATTGAGCACGTAGGCTAGGTGAAGGCCATCTGGACTGAACTTTACATCTGTTATCGCTCCATCTACGCGAGAGGAAGTAGTGGCAATGGCTTTTTTGGAATCTAAGGCTTTGAAATTACTGTAAACCGGCTCGCTGACTTTTAAATAGAATTGTTGCCAATCTGCAAGAAATGCTTTGATATTGATACCTATTGTATTTGCAATGCTGTTTTCTTCACTCCTATTGATGCGAGAAAGATTGAGGATACTAGAAACATACCTCCTGCCATATTTTTCAGAGATGTAGTTCCAAATAGACTGCCCTACCAGCCCCGCCTCCAAATCAGTGAGTGTATGAAGCTTTGGATTCGATGTATTTTTTAAGTAGCGACGGATGTAATCGTCCATTTCGCGGCTCCAGCCTTTGGCAAGGTAATTTGCTATCCCATCTACATACCAATCTGGAAAATCACTAATCAAGTTGGCTTGAAATGCATCGGCAACGGAAGCTCCATACAGCATCTCTCGAACAATAACCTTGGAGGTGGCAAACAACAAGTCCTCTTTAAATAAATCCATCCGTCCCTTGTAGGCCACCTCTGCGACAAGACGAGTAAATTTGGTTTGACCCTCTTCGGTATATTGTTGCGCGTTGAGGTCCAAATTACTTTGAAGTCGCTCTTCTGGGGAATTGTAAAGGTAGATTCGGGGCTTGGTATAGGCTACATACCCAATATTTTGAGTCAACTTATTGAATTCAGCCTCTAAAAACTCAATGGCCATCTTTGCATTTACGCCACCTTTGTCGTAATAATAAACTTCAAAATTAGCTGAGGCATAGAAATACCATTTAAACTCCTTGTGCTGAATCCGGTTTTTGCCAAAGCGCTCTTGGTCAAATTGAGCCCATGCTTCTATCCCGCAGCCAAGAAATAGGATTAAAAAAAGGTATCGAAATACACGCATTCGCATTTCAAACGGTAGAGTTAGGTTTTAAATATACTTAAAATAACGAGAGATCGAAACTTCCTGGGGCAGTGGATGCCCTTCCAAAAGAAAATCCCGCATTACCGCACTAAAATAAGGAACCAAAGACACGCCCTTAGCACCAAATCCATTGAAGATGTAAACGCTTTGTGCTTCAGGATGTTTACCTAAAAATGGTTTTCTATCTTTTGTGGCAGGACGAATCCCTACTTTGTGCTCACAAATCTCCTGAACCGGCATGCGAACTAACTCGGTCAACTTTTCTAATAACTCCTTTTTAGCTGTTTCTGTTGGCCCTACCTCCAAATCATGCCAGGTATAGGTGGAACCTACTCTAAAATTTCCATTGGGCAAAGGCACACGGAAAACACCCCGATTGACAATAAAGGAGGGTGAGAAATTCTGCTTTAATTCTAGGATCTCCCCTTTGACTGGAGCAAAAGGTAAAAATGAAAAAAATCTCGACTCCATCGCACCCAATCCATTGCAATAAATAACGGCCTTCGCCTTAAACTCTCCATACCTCCAGCTAGCCTCACCTTCCTGCAGCAATTTTTCTTCCTGATACGCTTCTTGAATTAATCTATTCCCAAAATAGGCAACCATCCCTTCCAAAAAAGTAGGAAGATCCAACCAACCAGAAAGCTGAAGCTTCACCCCTCCAAAAGGATCTTTGAGGTTTTCATGCTGGCTTTCCACTTCAATTTTTTGAACAAAAGGCTGTAGCGCAGGATCGCTCGAATGGCCCATCCATTCATTTTGCTCTTCAATCGATAGAAAAGGTCGATATATAGACTGCTGGGTCAGAAACTTTCTTCCCGTCGCCTCCTCTAGCTCTTGATAAAAAGGTACAATTTCAGGAAATAAGAGTTCCCCCTTCCAGGTTTTGACCAGTTTCCTTCCAGTAACTGGATTAAATAAACCTGCTGCCACTTGGCTACTTTGGTTTCTTGCCGGCTGATCCAGTAGCACCACATTTTTACCAGCTTGGATCAATCGATAAGCTAAGGCAGAACCGGCCAATCCTTGTCCAATGATTAAAAAATCAATTTCCATATCCTAAATTAAGCCCATAATTCTTTACTTTGCTTTAATCTTTTTGACTTTTCACATGCTTCACATCCAGTGCTTCACCTTCAACCCTTTTCAAGAGAATACCTATTTGCTATACGATAAGGAAGGCACAGCCACACTAATTGATCCAGGATGCTATACCGAAGAAGAAAAAAGGGAGTTAGAAGCATTTATCCTTGAAAAAGGACTACAAGTTACACAATTGCTAAATACACACTGCCACATCGACCATGTGCTAGGCAATGCCTGGGCCATGGAGCGATTTCAAATCTCCTTACAGATTCATGCCTTGGAAATTCCGGTCCTGAAATCAGTGGAAGTGTATGCCCCTAACTATGGCTTTCGAGACTATGTGCCTGCTACGGCAAGCTCATTTCTGACAGAAGGTCAAGAAATTCAAGTCGGCAAAGAAAAATTACGCTGTATTTTTGTTCCAGGACATGCACCAGGGCACTTGGTGTTTTGCCATGATGCTAGCAAGCGCTGCGTTGCAGGTGATACGCTCTTTAGAGGAAGTATCGGCCGCACAGACTTACCAGGTGGTAATCATGCTCTGCTCCTCGAAAAAATTAAATCACAGCTATTTGTGCTCCCGGAAGAAACGCTGATTTTTCCCGGCCACGGCCCAGAAACAAGCATTGGTTTTGAGAAAAAAAACAACCCCTTTGTAGGTCTAAAAGCATACTCGTGAACCTAAAAACACAGCTCCCCAACTTCATCACGCTCCTGAATCTTCTTTCTGGTGTCTTGGGAATCCTGTGGGTTCTAGAGGGACAGCCGCTCTATGGAGCATATTTTGTAATCTTATCTGCAACCTTCGACTTTTTTGATGGTTTTGCAGCCCGATTATTAAAGGTTCAAAGTGACATGGGAAAAGAGTTGGACTCCTTGGCGGATGTGGTTTCCTTTGGGGTACTTCCAGGAATAATCCTGTATTCCCTCACCAAGAGCCAAACGGAAGCTAGCTTACTCCCTTATTGCACACTCATCATCCCCATGTTATCTGCGTATAGACTCGCAAAGTTTAATCTAGACACTCGACAAAGTGATCGATTCCTTGGGCTCCCTACACCTGCAAATGCACTATTGCTTTCCACGATTCCCCACCTGGCAGCCCGCTGGCCTGAGTTGAGCCCTTTCCTAAGCAGTCCCATAACTTTGGTAGTGATTGCTTGGCTGACAAGTTTACTCTTGGTGGCTGAACTTCCCTTGATTGCTTTAAAATTTAAAAACAGCAGTTTCACAGACAATTCTTACAGGTTTGCATTGCTCATGATTGGGGCAGTTTGCCTGGTTTGGCTACAGCTAGCAGGCATTCCTTTGGTGATTTTTGCCTACCTCCTGCTTTCGGGGATGGAAAACATATTGCGTAAAAAATGAGAAAGCAAAGCTGTGCCCTATTCCTTTTTTTGGGACTGTTTTGCCACAACACCTTCTCCCAATCCTTTCGCTTTACTGCAGGTGTTACGGAACCTGGGGTGTATAAACTTAGTGTTGATCAAGCTCGGAAATTGGGTTTTGAAAGTTTGGAGGAAGTGGTCCTCTACGGATATCCAGGTATGCTGCCTCAAATGCTGGATTCATTGCAGCTAAAGCCTCAGGAAATTCCTTCATGGCTCTTTGAAAATCAACTCTTTTTTTATTTGGCAGGACCCCATAGATCTGAGTTCAGCGAAGATGGCGAACTAAGCTATTCCCATCACCTCTACACCGATACCCTGCGCTATGTGCTCGGTAAAAAATCAGGCCCAAGAAGGATCGAAGCAAAAAATGGTACGGCCACCACTCCCAGTACCCTTTCCATTTGGTACCAGCTCCTTGCAGTAAAAGAAGAAAAAATAAACCTACTCAACTCGGGAAGATCCTGGTATTCACTTCCCATTCGCCAAGGCCAAAGTTTAACGATTAATTTCGGAAAAAATGCAGGCACAACCGCCCCATGGCTCCTTCATGCCCGATTGATGAGCCAATCCACTGGTACCTCTTCCATGCGAGTTTGGGCTGATAATGAACAATTGAAAGAGGTTATTTTTTCTCCAATCTCCAACAGCACCTATGCCATCAAGGGCGATGAGGTTGGTATCTATGAAACATTTAATCCAAAAGGAGACCGGTTAGACCAACTTCGTTTTAGCTTTCAAGGGATAGGTTCTGGACACCTGGATGCTACGTTAGTTGGGATCCCATTTACCAATTCCACCCTAAAAGAAGGGATATTTTTTGGGAAAAAAGAAAATCCAATCGCACTAGAGACAGGCTTTCAAACTTGGGAGATTAGCGATTTTTACCAGCCTATTCGCTACAGCCAAGGGAAATCTGCTCTTGGGAAAAAGTGGGTCCTTTTTTTGCCTAAAAACGCAAAGGAGCTGGGGAATTTCAAAGCCATCACCCCCAAAAGCACAAAACCCAATTCACCAAAATTGATGGTGATCACTGTTCCACAGCTGAAGCAAGTGGCTCAACAATTTCAAGAATTCAAAATCAGTCAAGGAATCCCAACCCAGGTGGTGCTCACATCAGAAATCTACGATTGGATGGGCTATGGCAACCCTGATGTTAGCGCTATTCGAAATTACATTGCCCAAGAATACCACCAAGGCAAGCAGCTAACCAATGTATTGCTCCTAGGAAAAGGCACCTTTGACTACAAAAAGAAGTTGGGAGGCCGCCCCAATTTAGTTCCGATCTACACCAGCAGGTCTAGCTTGGATCCGTTGACTACCTACAGTTCGGACGATTTCTTCGGGATTTTGGATTGGGGAGATGGAGAATGGGAAGAAAGTAAATCTGGGGATGTACCCATAAAGATTGGCGTCGGACGCATACCTGCTATCACTTTTGCGGAAGCTAAAAGTTGGCTAGAAAAAAGTAGCAACTATGAAAAACAGGGGGATGCCTTCCCGAGTAGTACCATCACCTTCTTGGCAGACGATGGAGACAATGGAGTTCACATGCGCGACTCAGAAGTACATGCTACCTACCTTGAGAAAAATATTCCTTTTTACCGAAGCCAAAAACTTTATCTGGATCGGTATGAACAAACAAAAACTGGAGGAAGACAAGAATCTCCAGCTGCAAAAAAAGCAATCCTTGAAAGCCTCAATTCAGGCACTCTATTGCTCAATTATGTAGGCCATGGAAATGAAACTACCCTCACTGCCGAAGAGATCTTTAAGGTTCAGGACCTAGAAAATTGGCCGAATCAAGCCCAAATCCCACTTTGGTTTACCGCAACCTGCGAATTTGGACGACACGATAGCCCATTTGTTCGGTCGGCAGCAGAGGAGTTGCTTTTTGCCACTTCCAAAGGAGCCATAGGCCTCCTTGCAACGGGAAGACCCGTGTTTAGCTCAGTGAATTTTACAATAAACGAAGCCTTTATTCAGGCGCTAGCAGCTGCGGGGAAGTTGGGAAATATGGATTTAGGGTCTTTGTTTCGACAAACAAAAAATGAAAGTTTGAATGGCTCCTACAATCGGAATTTTTCGCTATTGGGTGACCCAAGTCTGCGATTGGCCTTCCCTGAAGCAAAGGTCCGAATTGAGAAAATTGTAGCGCTCAAGGATCAAACCAAAGTTGATACCCTGACCAACTTGAATCCGATAAAGTTGACTGCAGCGGTGGTAGATCCTCTTACACAAGCTTTCTTACCCAGTATTCAAGGAAGCTTCAGGCTAGAGATATGGGGTCAGCCCACTACCACTAAAACGCTTGGAGATGAAAATTCTTCATTTGAATTTTCAGAGGAAAGCCAACGAATATTCTTAGGAGAAGGAGAAGTTCGGAATGGGAAAATAGAAAGTCAATTCATCCTTCCCGAAGGACTAGAAAGCAAGCCTGAAAAAATTCAGATTCGAATTCAAGCCTGGGATAAGGAAAAAAAGATGCAAGCAACGGGACTGGTAACCTTACCCCTTCTAAACCAGAAGAAGATAGAATTAGATCAAGTTGGGCCCCAAATAACTGCCGAAATAGGTGGAAAAGGGATAGCCAACTTCCCTCCCATCTCCAGCACACAAGTTAGGGTACAACTCACCTTCCGGGATCCAAATGGCATCAATAGTTCAGCGCTCATTCCAGATAAAACAATGCATCTTCGAATAAACCAGGGCCCTCCGCAGCAAATTTATCAAGCGTACCGGGCAGTGGAGGGAAATTTTGAAAAAGGTATCGCCCAAGTTTTACTGACTGGGTTGAAGGAAGGCAACAATACAGTGGAAGTACTGGCTTGGGATAATTTTGGAAATAAAGGGATTTATTCTTTCTCCCTAGAAGTGCAAAATAGTGAGCAATTGCAGGTGATTTCACATCAAATCTATCCCAATCCAAGCGATACAAATGCTTCCATTAGCTTTCAACATAATCGACCTCAGGAAACTTTGCAGGCGATTTGGACTGTTTATTCTCCCCAAGGCCAGGTACTATTTTCGGAAAAAAAACGTTTTGTAAATGCAGACGAACAAATCGTTGGCTGGATTTGGTTTTTTTTCCAAAGCAAAATGAAATATCCAGCGAAAGGAACTTATATTTACAACTTAACATTGCAATCGGAATCTTCACAAGAAGTGGATTCGGTAAGCGGAAAACTGGTGATTCAATGAACAAAAAAGCCATTTCAATAAAGCATTCTATTTTGACGCTAGTTTTTGTACTTGCAGGGCTTACCTCATTTGCGCAAAACAGTGTGATCATCTCAGGTCAAGATCCTAGCCGAAGAGTGATTACCACAGCAGTTCCTTTTTTAAATTTTGCTCCAGACTCTCGCCATTCGGCCATGGGTGATGTAGGGGTAGCAACCTCCCCCGACGCAAATTCATCCTATTGGAATGCAGGAAAGCTTGCCTTTATCAAGGATGATTACGGCTTTTCGCTTTCCTATTCTCCATGGCTTGGCAAACTGGTCAATGACATGTCCTTAAGCTACCTATCAGGCTACAAAAGAATAGATGAGAACTCTGCTTTTGGATTGGATCTCCGCTACTTCAATATGGGAGACATCTCCCTCACAGATGGAAGGGGAAATCCTATTGGAGAGTTTAATCCTCGAGATATCGCCATTGGAGGCTCTTATTCCAGAAGGTTATCTGCAAATTTAGGCTTAGGCATTTCAGCACGATTTATCCATTCCAACCTCTCTGGCAACATGTCCGCTTCTGGAGGCACCGAATCTCGTCCTGGGATAAGCGTAGGCACAGATATTGGACTTTACCATCAAAAACCAATTCTTGTTGGGCAAAAGGAAGGCGTTTGGTCTTGGGGACTAACCCTTTCGAACATTGGCCCAAAGATCACCTACAACAGTGCGGAAGATTTGGATTACATCCCAACAACTTTCCGAGTGGGTACCGCCTATAAAATTAATGTGAATACAACCAGTTCCTTGACTTTCGCTTTGGATGCCAACAAGTTGATGGTTCCCACTCCGCCTACCTACAAAACGAATTCTGACGGAACTCTAGCCACAGACGCAAGTGGCAATCTGATAATTAACGAAGGAAAAGATCCTAACAGACCGCTAATTTCTGGAATGTTTGGTTCCTTTAACGATGCTCCTGGAGGCTCACAAGAAGAGTTGAGTGAATTAACACTTTCTTTTGGAATGGAGTATTTGTATGCGAATAAGTTTGCACTCCGCACAGGCTATTTTTATGAAGATGACACCAAGGGTGGCCGTAGGTATTTTACAATGGGTGCGGGCTTTACCATGAAGCAACTTGGTTTAGACTTCTCTTATTTAGTCCCACAGGTTCAAAACCATCCGCTTGCTGAGACCCTCCGGTTTTCGCTCCGCTATTCAATCGCTTCCATTGCTGCTGCAAATTAATGGCTTTAGATCGCTCAAAAGCGCCTCAATTTTCTCTTCCTACTGAATTCGCATTGCCTGCTCCCCAGCAATTTCAGCTGGCTTGCGGAAGTAGTTTGTTTTATTTTCCCACACCAGGTATTGATGCAGTCAAGCTAGAAGTAATTGGCAACAGTTCCCGTTCACTTCTACCAAATAGCCAAGCGCTAATCCCCTCTTTTACGCTGCAGATGCTTCAAGAAGGCACGAGCAAATCTACTGCGCAACAGCTGGCAGAATTCTTTGATTTCCATGGAGCAGAAGTATACCCTACCTTAAGCTATACCCAGGAAGGGTTGAGTTTGCTGTGCATCAAAAAACACCTATTTACCCTGCTACCCACATATATCTCCCTTTTTACAGAGGCGGTATTTCCAGAAGAAAACCTGGAAAAAAGAAAGTCCCAGCGTAAACTTAGCCTTAAATTGGACCAAGAAAAGCCGAGTTCTCGAGCGGGACAGCTATTCAAAAAGGGATTGTTTGGGCCAATCCATCCCTTTGGTCAAGAGATCACAGAAGCACATGTTTCGGAAATTACACCAGCACTCCTTCAAGCCTATAACCAGGATCACCTGTGGAAAGATTGTAGTTTATTTCTTTCAGGAGACTTATCTACACATGAAATAGATCAGCTTCTAACTACTTTAAATCAGCTTCCTCTCAAACAGGGAGCAAAAAAACAAGGTTTAGCAGCGCCATTAGCTACTGCTTTGCTCTTAGAAGATCGCGCAGATGCGGTACAGAGCAGTATACGACTTGGGGCTTGGTCTATCCCAAAGTGTCACGCAGATTTCCCCGCCTTAGCGGTTTTCAATTCACTATTGGGTGGTTATTTTGGTTCGCGCCTGGTAAAAAATATTCGTGAAGATAAGGGGCATACCTACGGCATTCATTCTTCCTTGGTTGAATTAGACGATTACGCCTATTGGGTGATTGCTGCGGATGTGAAGAAAGCGCACCAGGAAGAAGTCTTTGAAGAGATCGAAAAAGAAATTCAAATTCTCCGTACCGAACTTTCCAGTCCAGAGGAGATCGAGATTTTGAGAAATTACCTAATTGGCCAATTGTTTACCAAATTCAGCTCTCCCTTTGACCTCATCGATCAATTTAAGAGTGTATACCATGCTGGACTAGATTTTAGTTACTATGAAAAGCGGTTTGACTACCTAAAAAAATTCACTGCAGAAGACCTTTTATCTATCGGAAACCGCTATTTTTCGAGTCCTGACCGGGTGCAAGTTCGCGTAGGCTAAAGGTGCAGTTGTAAGACTCTTCTAACTTAACCCAAAAGGTCTTTTAAATATCCCTCAGCTTTCAGGTGTTGGAATATCTCGATACAGGCCCAGGCATCCGTAGCCGCGTAGCGTAGCTGTTTTTCGGTGAGCTTATCTGCCTCCCAGTTGGATACTTGTTCGGCCTTAGAAATACGGATTTTCAAGACCATTCCACAGAGGTTCCGTACCCCTACATTGTGAAAACCTACTTTTTTGAGCTCATCATTCAAATCAAAAAATGATTGCGGGTAAAAGGAATCGCTTAGCTTTTTGAGGGCCTTGAGATCATCGAGGACCGCTGCTCCTACTTTAAGTACATTTTCTTTTTCCAGTAAGCTCCTTAGGGGAGGTGGAAATCCAATTTGATTGAGTCGGAAAACAAATGCTTGATTGGCGGTGGAAAGTTGAAGAAGGGACACATGATTGAACTCGCCCTTTCGAAAAGATGGCTTAGTCTCTGTATCAAATCCAATAATAGGCTGATTTTCTAAAAAATCTACTGCTGCCTCCACTTGATCAAGCTTATCAATAAGGTAAATTGGACCTTCAAACTGGCCCAAGGGCAACTCGATAATTTCTTCTTTACTAATACTGTATGGGATCATGCCAACTCTTCTTCCTTATCGTAATAGTTGATTCCAAGATTGAGATACCCATACAGAATAGTCATAATGGGACTGATGATGTTAAAAAAGCAATACGGAGCATATACGAGCGTAGCCACACCTAATACCGAGGCTTGAGTGGCTCCACAGGTATTCCACGGCACCAATACGGAAGTCACTGTAGCTGAATCTTCTAAGGTTCGGGAAAGATTTTCAGGTTTCAGCCCTCTTTTTTTATACACATCAGCAAACATCCTTCCAGGAACCAAAATAGCTAAATATTGATCTGAAGTGGTGATATTAAAGAAAACACAGGTGGCCGCTGTGGTAGCGATCAATGATCCAACCCGGTGTACTTTTCGAATGATGGCCTCAGCCAATACTTTGAGCATACCACTTTCTTCCATAATCCCTCCAAACACCATGGCGCAAACAATAAGCCAAATGGTATTGAGCATCCCTGCCATACCTTTCGTAATCAATAATTCATTGACTAGGGCATTATCAGTCACTATGCTGATTTTCCCATACATGGCCATCATCACTCCCTTAAATCCTAAATACGCGAATGAGCCCTCTTCACCCACCACGCGTGCAATGATCTGGGGTTGAAAAATCAAGGCAAACACCCCTCCCAACAAGGCCCCTACCAACAAGGCTGGCAAGGCCGGCACTTTTTTAATTATCATAATAATGACAATTGCAGGAACAAGAAATAACCAAGGAGTAAGTTTAAATGTGCTAGAAATGATAGCCGAAATAGTTTTTACATCTTCCACATTGCCTTCCGTCTTGTAGTTGAGTCCAATCACAAAAAATAAAATCAGTGTAATCAACATGGTAGGTGTAGTCGTCTTGGCCATGTGTCGGATGTGGGTAAATAAGTCCGTACCAGCCATCGCAGGAGCTAAATTGGTAGTATCGGATAATGGAGACATTTTATCTCCAAAGTAAGCCCCCGAAATAATGGCTCCTGCAATAATTCCTTCTTCAAATCCCAACGCTTTTCCTATTCCCAACAAGGCTACCCCTACTGTCGCTACCGTGGTCCAACTGCTACCCGTTGCTGTAGATACGATGGCACTGATAAAACAAGCCGCAAATAAAAACAAGGTTGGACTAAGCACTTGCAATCCATAATAAATCATCGCAGGCACAATACCACTAAGTAGCCAAGTCCCTGCCAAGGCTCCAATCAAAAATAAAATAAGAATACTGCTCATTGCTGAGCTGATACTTCGAACGACACCCTCTTGAAGCGCATCCCAGGTGTAACCCAATCTGAAAACAGCAATAGAACCTGCTACCGTGGCTGATAAAATCAAAACAATTTGATTGGAACCTGAAAGCCCATCGGTTCCAAATATTTCAATCGTCAGAACAAGGAGGATAATTAATAAAACCAGAGGGACAAGTGCTTCGAGCACCTTCGGGACTTTTGGTATTTTATTCATTCGATTGTAGTCGAGAGTTTACAAGTCATGAAGCTAAAGAAAAAAAATTAATTACAGGTCGGAAAGTAGTTCAGAAACCTCCTTACCTACTTGCCATCCAATGGCTACACCCATGCCTCCCATCCGAACTGCAACTGCTGTTTTCTTTCCAATCTTTTGAATAATGGGTAATTTTTTCGTGCCAAATGCCATGATTCCAGTCCACTCCATCTCCCATTCTACAGGTCTTCCCGGAAAAATCACCTCTTGAGCCAGCCGTTCTAAATGTGCTTTAATCGTAGGATTTACCTCAAATTCGGTGGTTTTCTCCTTTTCAAAATCTTTGTTTCGAGCTCCACCCAAAAGGAGTCGGCCCTCTACCTCTCTAAAATATACATATCCTCGATCCATATGAAAAGCTCCTTTCCAAGGAATCCCTCCGGCTATCGGCTTACTTAAAAGAATCAATCCTCTGCCCGGTTCCAATGGGGAGGAAGGCCATAATTTTTTGGTAAATGCATTGGTACAAATAGCTATGCGCGCTCCGAAAAACTCAAAAACATCCTTTTTGTCTCTTTTTTCTGCCAATACACTACCCTCTTCATGGTCCACTTCTACCACCGACAGACCCGTCAGAATCCGTACTCCAAGGCTAGAGGCCTTGGTCCAAAGTGCATTCAAATAAGCACCAGGATCCAACTCCCCCTCAAAACGATTTTTGACTACTGCCTTCACTGTTTCGGAAAATCCAAATTTATGTGGGTCTTTTACTAGCGAAAAAACCTCTTTCTTGAATAATTTCTTAAGGAGCTGATTGATATCTGAAAGTTGTTCCAATGCCTCAAGCTGTTCCTCACCTATAATTTCATAACCATTACGATGCTGGTAGCGCAATGCTTGATCTCCAAACTGTTTCCGAATCTGTTTTAAACCAGAATATCTCTTCTCAACCAAGTGAAGCACCTCATCAGGGGTCATGGTCCAAAAATCATCTAGAATTTCTGTTAAACTGCCAAAACAGGCAAAGCCTGCATTTTTGGTACTTGCTCCTGAAGGAAATACTCCTTGGTCTACCACAAGCACCTTTGCTTTTTTATGTTCGTTTTTAAAATGAATTGCAGCGGATAGTCCCGTAAAACCGGCTCCTACAACGATTAAATCGTAGTGCAAAAAATTTTTTTGCTCCCAAAAACTTAACATAGACAGTGAGAATTTACTTTTTAAACTAGGTTCGTTAACTTGTAACTCCAAGAACCGCATTTTAACCCAATAATCCATGAGAAATATTGATTCCCTACTCCTAGAATATGGCGAAAGCCATCAAAATAAAACCAACAAATTAATTCACTGGTTTTGTGTTCCTGCAATCTTTTTTAGTGTGGTGGGCCTTGTATTTAGCATTCCAAGTGGGATTTTAGCAGACCAACTTCCCTTTTTAGGAGATTATGCCAATTGGGCAACACTGACCCTAGTCCTGATGTTGTTCTATTACATTTCTTTATCTCCTGCACTGACGCTAGGCATGTTGCTTTTTTCTACCTGCTGTTTGATTTTGGCTAATTACCTAGCGGTAACTTTCCCCGGCATGTTGGTGTACATTAGCTTAGCTGTATTTGTATTGGCATGGATCGTTCAATTCTATGGACACAAGATTGAAGGTAAAAAACCATCCTTTTTAAAAGATGTTCAGTTTTTGATGATTGGCCCAGCTTGGCTGATGCATTTTATCTACAAAAAAATAGGAATAGGCTATTAATTCCCGGATAGCCACTTCAAGAAACTTTATTTGGCAAAAATCTCCCTTGCTCGAGCCAATGCAGCTTGGTTGGATTGGGTTTGGATGGTGGCAACAATGGAATGCTTTCCCTTTGCAGTTAGCCTCCAATTGAGCGAAGCACGCTGCATACTGCCAGAAATTTCAGAAGCTTGTTCGGTAGAAAGTTTCCCAGGAGTATATTCAAATTCAATTTTTTCTACTTCAAAGGGCATAGACTCCGACATGTAATTAAAGAGAACTTCGTTATGGATAGTTTGCATCATGTCCCAATTGACATAGATATTTTTGAGAGGGGTAATGATTTTTTCTAAGATTTTGGAAGAGGCGGAATTAGAGATTTAAGGCGATTTTTCTGAATCCCGAAGATATCGGATAAACCCGTATCCATTGCTTTCATTTTCGGATTGGAAGGAAGCTCCACATTCGGTGTAATGTATGGGAACGTTGCGCTCATGCGCAAGGCAGTGAGAAAACGTAAATTACCGGGGTCCTGGTGTGCAAAAACCTCATAAAGTCAATGGATTGTTTTTTTTCTTGTGGCAAGGGGCTAATAAGGGCACTACTTCCAAAAAATGATAAGGAATATGGAGACACAACCAATTTTCTACCGTCATTGACTACCCAGGTGGTCAATAGTGAAATATTTTTCTAAGTTTCCACAGCACTTTGGAAGAGATACGGTAGATTCAAACCTTTAAACTAACAAAAAATGAGAATTTGGTTTTTATGTAAAGTAAAGTACGCGAAAGAAACTGAAGAGGGTCTTTTGAAAAGTATTTCTGAGCAATATCTGGTGGATGCGGTGTCTTTTACCGAAGCAGAAGCAATCCTTTATGACCGATTGGGATCACAGATTCGTGGAGATTTTCAAGTGAGTGGTATCAGCAAGAGCAACATCGTGGATGTGTTTTTTTACGATGATGCAGACATCTGGTACAAATGCAAGGTGACCTACTTGATCGCAGATGGGGACAATGGGAAGGAAAAAAAGGTGACCCAATACATGATTGTAACAGCAGAAGATGTAAAGCAAGCCTACGATCGAATCCAAGAAAGTCTAAACAACATGCTGGTGAGCTTCCGGGTACCTGACATTACCGAAAGCTCCATTCTAGAAGTTTTTCCTTTTGAAAAACCCGAAGTGAGCCCAGACTTACCTTCAGGAAATCTCAAGCCTGTCAACCAAGAGTTGGAGGATTAAAAAAAATCGGTCCGCAGAATTGCGGGTCGATTTTTTTTAGCTCAGCTCAGCAAAGCCTTGCTTGGCAACGACAAAAGCTATCAAGTCATCTACAGGGACCTCCGCACGCTGTGCAGCATCATCAATATCCTCCCGGCTTACTTGTGCGGCAAAGGTTTTGTCTTTCAGTCTTTTTTTGACACCCTTCACCTCCATTCCGGCATACCCTTCAGGACGCATCAACGAGTAGGCATGTACCAACCCACTCAATTCGTCAAAGGCATAGAGCATTTTATCCATCGCCGTGCGTGGCTCCACCCCAAAATAACGGGGACCATGACAGGCTATTGCCCGAATGATTTCAGGATCTATGGACCTAGTCTCGAGCTCTTCAATAATTTTTCGACAATGCTGATCCGGCCATTGGTCCCAATCGGCATCGTGAAGTAATCCTGCCAAGTGCCACTTGTGGGCTTCGGAAGCAGCCATTCCCTCTTGCAAGGCATACTCCTTCATGAGATGCCCTACTTGTTTCATGTGCACTTTCAAGCGCTCATTCAGTACCCATTCATTTAAAAGGGTATGGGCTTCCTCCAAGGTAAGGACCTTGTCTTTGTTGATTGGATCTCCAAACTCCTGACGGTTCAGATTCAAGGATGGGCTTTGCATAGCTTTTTTCTGAGTGTTATTTACTTCGAAATGCGGTATAGATGGCTCAAGTTTGTCAAGAACCTAGGAATCTAGACTCCTCTAATTTTCCATTTTGCTTTGACATAGCCCCAAATCACTTTGGGGCTTAGGGCTTTTTTCCGCGAGATGCCTCCATCATGTCCCACATTTCTTGGGGTATCATCTCCAAATTATTAAACTCCCCTGCCCCTTTCAGCCATTCTCCTCCATCAATGGTGATGACATCCCCATTGACATAAGCAGAAAAATCTGAAATCAGGTAGGCTGCCAAGTTGGCCAACTCCTGGTGCACACCCACTCTTCCGACAGGGACCTTCTTTGCAGGGTCAAATTTCTTGACCAAATCACCTGGGAGTAGTCTACTCCATGCGCCTTCGGTAGGGAATGGTCCTGGTGCAATGGCATTGGACCGGATTCCGTACTTGGCCCATTCCACAGCCAGCGAACGAGTAAGTGCCAAAACACCAGCCTTTGCAGCCGCAGAGGGAACTACATACCCTGACCCAGTCCATGCATAGGTGGTGACAATATTTAAAAATACTCCAGGCTGCTTTTCCGCAATCCAATGCTTGCCAGCAGTTAGCGTAACCTGCGAGGTGCCCTTGAGTACAATATCTAGGACCGTATTGAAAGCATTGGCGGAAAGTCGCTCGGTAGGACTGATGAAATTACCCGCCGCATTATTCAATACCCCATGAATTTGTCCAAATTCAGCGATACACTTGGCCCACATGGCTTCCACTTGATCAATCTCTCTCACATCACAAACGACAGGAATCACCTTACCTCCAGATTTGGCCATCATCTCTTTGGCTGTTTCTTCCAAAACCTCCAGCTTACGAGAGGTAATCACTAGGTTGGCACCCAACTCCAAGAAATACTCCCCCATGGCCCGGCCTAAGCCTGTACCGCCACCGGTAATCAAGATATTTTTCCCTTTCAACGATCCTTCTCGGAGCATTCCTTCGGTATAGTTCATAGTCTTTAGCTTAATTTTTTTTCAATATACCATCCCTTTGGAAGATTTGAAAAGAAAAAAGAGCTCAGATCGAGCTCCTTTTTTAAATCTTTTAAGAAGAGAATTAACCTGCAAGTCCTTAGTAGCGATAGTACTCCGGCTTAAACGGTCCCTTCACCTCCACGCCGATGTACTGCGCTTGGTCTTGAGAAAGGGTGTCGAGCTGTACGCCCAACTTGGCCAAGTGCAAGAAGGCTACCTTCTCGTCCAAGTGCTTGGGTAGTACATACACTCCAGGGGTGTAGTTCTTGTAGTTGGCCCACAACTCTAGCTGTGCCAAGGTCTGGTTGGTGAAGGAGTTAGACATCACAAAGGATGGGTGACCCGTAGCGCAACCCAAGTTTACCAAACGGCCTTCGGCCAACACGATGATTTCCTTGCCATCTACTTCGTACAAGTCTACCTGTGGCTTGATCACGTTTTTCGTGTGACCGTAGTTGTCGTTCAACCAAGCCATGTCGATCTCGTTGTCAAAGTGGCCAATGTTACATACAATTGCCTTGTCCTTCATTGCTTTGAAGTGTGCACCAGAGATGATGTCTTTGTTTCCAGTAGCAGTCACCACGATGTCAGCTTCCTGGATCGCATCGGCCATCTTCTTTACTGCAAAGCCATCCATAGCTGCCTGAAGTGCACAGATCGGGTCAATTTCAGTGATGATAACACGAGCACCTGCACCTTTGAGTGAAGCAGCAGAGCCTTTTCCTACGTCACCGTAGCCAGCAACTACTGCCACTTTTCCGGCCATCATCACATCAGTAGCACGACGGATCGCATCTACTAGAGATTCCTTACAGCCGTACTTGTTGTCAAACTTGGATTTGGTTACCGAGTCATTCACGTTGATGGCAGGCATAGGTAGTGTGCCGTTTTTCATACGCTCGTACAGACGGTGTACCCCAGTGGTAGTTTCTTCAGATAGACCTCTGATTCCTGCCACTAAGTCAGGGTACTGGTCTAGCACCATGTTGGTCAAGTCACCGCCATCATCTAAGATCATGTTGAGGGGCTGCTG
>SXGQ01423039.1_pt1 | contig 21274 bp, 19 predicted proteins | sample 3178371 | NCBI WGS metagenome assembly SXGQ01 (sample SAMN11356859, study PRJNA531348) | freshwater metagenome | isolation source: freshwater sample F1-20 | place: China: Fuxian Lake, Yuxi | collected 2017-12-25 | reverse complement strand
TCCTCTCCACGGGCCACGCCGCCACCGCCCTCTCTGTGACGCTCGCCGAGCGCGGTTTCTTCGATCCGGCGCTCCTCGACACCTACGACACCGACGGCGGTGCCCTCCCGGAGCACCCGGGGCTGCAGTGCGTGCCGGGAGGCGAGGCGGCCACCGGCGCGCTCGGCCACGGCCTGCCGATCGCCCTGGGGATGGCACTGGCCGCCCGGATCGAGCAGCGCCCCGCGCGGCAATTCGTCCTCATGAGCGACGGCGAATGCGAGGAGGGCTCGGTGTGGGAGGCGGCGCTGTTCGCTCCGGCCCACCGGCTCGACAGCGTGGTCGTGATGATCGACTACAACAAGTGGCAGGCCACCGGCCGGACCGACGAGATCATGGCCCTGGCGCCGCTCGCCGAGAAGTGGCGCGCCTTCGGCTGGGATGCCTGCGAGGTCGACGGCCACGATCTCGCCGCCGTGTGCGCCGCGCTGTCCCGCGCTCCCGATGGCACGGGCCGGCCCCGGGTGATCGTCGCCCACACGGTGACGGGAAAGGGGGTGTCGTTCATGGAGGACGACAACAACTGGCACTACCGGATCCCGACCGCCGACGAGGTGCGGCAGGCGCGGATCGAACTCGGTCAGCCGGAGATACCGGCATGAGAAACGCCTTCGCCGCCGCGATCACCGACCTGGCCGCGACCGACGAGCGGGTCGTCCTGCTCTCGGGCGACATCGGCAATCGGCTCTTCGACCGCTACCGCGAGCGGTTCCCCGACCGGTTCTACAACTGTGGGGTGGCCGAGGCGAACATGACCGGCATGGCAGCGGGACTGGCGCTGTGTGGGCTCCGCCCCTTCACCTACACCATCACCCCCTTCGCCACGACGCGCGTGATCGAGCAGATCCGTGTCGACATCTGCTACCACGACGTGCCGGTGGTGATCGTCGGCACCGGCAGCGGCCTCTCCTACGCTTCGCTGGGGCCCACGCACCATTCCTGCGAGGATGTCGGCATCCTCCGCTGTTTTCCCAACCTCACCGTGCTCTGCCCGGCCGACTCGGCCGAGGTGCGGCCGGCGATCGAGGCGGCGCTCGGGCTCCCCGGGCCGACCTACATCCGACTCGGCAAGAAGGGTGAGCCGACGGTGCACGACACGCCGCCGACGTTCGAGGTCGGCAAGGGGATCGTGATGCGCGAAGGGTGCGACGTCTGCCTGCTCGGCATGGGCACGCTTGTCTCGGTCGCCCTCGCGGCCGCAAAGGAACTCGAGTCCAAGGGGCTCTCGTCCCGCGTCGTCAGCATGCACACCGTCAAACCACTCGACGAGGCCCTCCTCGCCGACGCCTTCGGCCGGTTCCGCGCCGTGGCGGTGGTCGAGGAGCACAGCCTGATCGGCGGCCTCGGATCGGCGGTGGCGGAATGGCGCGCACGCCGGGATGGACCGCATCCGCCGCTGGTGGCCTGCGGCACGCCCGACGCCTTCATCTCCGCGGCGGGCAGCCAAGAGTGGATGCGGGAGCAGTGCGGGCTGACGGCTTCCGCCGTGGCTGCGAAGATCCTCGCCCGGCTGGGACGGTCGTCGTGATCGGTGTCGACTTCGACAACACGATCGTCTGCTACGACGACGTCTTCGGACGGCTGGCGGTCGAACTGGGACTGGTGCCACCCGAGGCGGCCACCTCGAAGACGGCGATCCGCGACCACCTCCGGGCTGCCGGGCACGAAGACCGCTGGACCGAGTTCCAGGGCACCGTCTACGGACCACGGATGATGGACGCCGGATTGTTTCCGGGGGTGGTCGGTTTCTTGGCCACCTGCCGCGCTGCCGCGATCCCGGTGGCGATCGTCAGCCACCGCACACGCTTCCCGTATCTCGGACCGCGTCACGATCTCCATGCCGCCGCGCGCGATTTCCTCGCCCGTCACGGCTTCCACGACCCGACCGGGATCGCTCTGCCTGTCGATCGTGTGTTCTTCGAGGAGACGAAGGAGGCAAAGCTCGGGCGCATCGCCGCCCTCGGCTGCACGACGTTCATCGACGACCTGCCCGAACTGCTCGCCGATCCCCGCTTTCCCGCCGGGGTGCGCCGGATCCTCTTCGATCCGGGCACCCTCCACGAGCCCCCCCCCGGCGTCGCCTCGGCCGCGTCATGGGCCGACGTCGGCCGCCGGGTGGCGGGAGGTGTGCCGTGATCGGATCCCCGGCCGGGGATGACCGCGCGGCGGTCGCCGCGCAGGCCCGGGCAGTCCTGCACGACGCCGGTCTCGAGCCCCCCTTCCGGCTCGAGCCGATCACGGGCGGGGGCAACAACCGGGTGTTCCGCGTCGCTGCGGGAAGTGCCCCCGTCGTCCTCAAGGTCTACTTCCGCCACCCGACCGACCCGCGTGACAGGCTGAGCGCCGACTTTGGTTTCAGTGCCTTCGCCTGGCAGGTCGGCGCCCGCGCCCTCCCGCGGCCGCTGGCGTGCGACCATGCAGCCGGCATGGCGGTGTACGAATACATCCCGGGCCGGAGGCTCGCGCCGGGCACGGTGACGGCGGCACACGTCGCCGAGGCCGCTGCGTTCTTCCGCCAGATCAACGAGCACCGCGCCGACCCGCGTGCCGCCGGCCTCCCCGAAGCGGCTGAGGCCCGGTTCTCGATCGCCGGCCACCTCGCCTGCGTCTCCCAGCGGATCGAACGGCTCCGGGCAATCGCTGCCGACACGCCGCCGGGCCGCGCGGCGGCGACCCTCGTGGCCGAGCGCCTCCGACCGGCCTGGGAGCGGGTGAGCGCCGCCGTCCGTGACATGGCGGGACCGACCGCCGATCGACCGCTCGCAGCGGCGGACCGCTGCTTGAGCCCGTCCGATTTCGGGTTCCACAACGCGCTGCTCGCGACCGATGGTCGGCTGCGCTTCATCGACTTCGAATACGCGGGGCACGACGACCCGGCGAAGATGGTCTGCGACTTCTTCTGCCAGCCGGCGGTGTCCGTGCCGCGCGACCTGTGGGCAGAATTCGTCGCCGGTATCTCCGCGGGGTGGCCTGATCCAGCGTCGTTCGCCGGCCGGGCCGCGCTCCTCCGGCCGGTCTACGAGCTGAAGTGGTGCTGTATCATGCTCAACGAGTTCCTGCCCGCCGCCGACAGCCGCCGCACCTTCGCCGGGGCCGGGGCCGACGGGGAGGCCCGTCGCACGGCGCAGCTCACGAAGGTCGCCGCCCAACTCGATCACTTGGGAGCCTGAAGGGCATGGCCAACGTCGACTTCCTCTCCACGGTCCACCGGTCGACGAAGCGCGACTACGTCGCCCGGGTGACGGAATACCCGAAGGCGGAGGCGGCCAAGCTCGCCAAGCAGTGGGGCAGGGACTACTGGGACGGCGATCGGCGCACCGGCTACGGCGGCTATTCCTACGACGGCCGCTGGCGGAAGGTGGCCGACGCGATGGTGGCCCATTACGCGATCAAACCGGGGGACCGAATCCTCGACGTAGGCTGCTGCAAGGGGTTTCTGCTGTACGACTTCACGCAGGCGGTGCCGGGGGTGGAAGTGGCGGGGATCGACGTCTCCCGCTACGCGCTGGAGCACGCCAAGGAGGAGGTGAAGCCCTTCCTGCACGAGGCGAGCGCCGCGAAACTGCCGTTCGCCGACGACACCTTCGACCTCGTGATCTCGATCAACACCCTCCACAACCTCCACTGTTACGACCTTTACGACGCCCTCCGCGAGATCGAGCGGGTCGGCCGCCGCCACAAGTACCTGTGCGTCGAGTCGTGGCGCACCGAGGAGGAGAAGGTCAACCTGCTCTACTGGCAGTTCACCTGTGAGATGTTCTGCACGCCGCGGGAATGGGAGTGGTGGTTCGACCACACCGGCTACACCGGTGACCACTCCTTCATCTACTTCGAGTGACCCCGTGAAGAGCCGTGCCGCGATCCTCGTCGAGCAGAAAAAACCCCTCGTCATCGAGGATCTGGAGGTGCCGGCGCCGAAACTGGGCCAGGTGCTCGTCAGGGTGCTGACCAGCGGGATCTGCGGCTCCCAGATCGGCGAGATCAACGGGGTCAAGGGTCCCGACCGCTTCCTCCCCCATCTCCTCGGGCACGAGGGCTGCGGCGAGGTGCTCGAGGTGGGGGAGGGGGTGCGGACCGTGAAGGCCGGCGACCGGGTCGTGCTCCACTGGCGGAAGGGGGCGGGGCTGGAGAGCGTGACCCCCGTCTACGGCTCACGGCTCGGACCGGTCAACGCCGGCTGGGTGACCTCGTTCAACGACCATGCGCTGGTGTCCGAGAACCGCGTCACCGCGGTCCCCGCGGACTTCGACCCCGAAACCGCCGCCCTCTTCGGGTGCGCCGTGACGACCGCGTTCGGGGTCGTCACCAACGACGCCCGGCTCGCGATCGGTGAATCGATCGCCGTCTTCGGTGCCGGCGGCATCGGCCTCAACATCGTGCAGGGGGCCGCCCTCGCCGGCGCCCATCCGATCATCGCCCTCGACCGTTTCGACAACCGGCTCGAACTCGCCCGGTCGCTCGGCGCGACGCACACGATCAACGTGACCACGGCCGACGCCGCCGGGGAGATCCTCCGGATCGTCGGCAGCGATGGCGTGGACGTGGCGGTGGACAACACCGGTAACGTCGAGGTGATCGCGCTGGCGAGCCGGCTGACGGGTGCCCGCGGCCGGACGGTGCTCGTGGGCGTGCCCCCGAAGGGGGCCACCGCCGCGATCTCGACCCTCCCCCTGCACTTCGAGAAACGGCTCCTCGGATCGCACGGTGGCGAGAGCCGGCCCGAGATCGACATCCCGCGTTATGTGCGCCTCGTCGCGGCCGGTCGCCTCTCCTTCGCCGGCATCGTCGGCCGGCGCTACTCGCTCGACGAGATCAACACCGCGCTCGACGACATGCGGAGCGGTCGCTTGGCAGGGCGGGCGATCGTCCGCCTCGCCGCCGGCTGACCCCCCGCCCCACCGCCCCACCGCCCGGAGAACGACCATGGCACGGACGCGTGAACCGCAGTACGAACGCTGCCTGGAGGTCTCCGAGCAGGCGGGACGGACGCGGCTCGGCCTGATGAGCAATCAGGTGTGGCACGACGACCCGCGGCGGCTGACGTTCGTCCTCGCCCGCTACAAGTTCGTCTCGAAGATGCTCTCCGGCATGCACCGCGTGCTCGAGGTCGGCTGTGCCGATGCCTTCGCGACGCGGATCGTCCGCCAGGAGGTCGGCAGTGTCACGGCGGTCGATTTCGACCCGGTGTTCATCGCCGACGTGCAGGCACGCGACGATCCGCGCTGGCCGATCGACGCCCGGGTCCACGACATGCTCGCCGGCCCGGTCGCCGGACCGTTCGACGCCGCTTACGCCGTCGACGTGCTCGAGCACATCGACGCCGACAGGGAAGACACGTTCCTCGGCAACGTCGTCGCGTCGCTGGGGCCGCACGGGGTACTGATCGTCGGGATCCCGTCGCTCGAATCGCAGGTCCATGCCTCGCCGCCGAGCCGGGCCGGGCATGTCAACTGCAAGACCGGGCCGGCCCTGCGGGCGACCGTCGCGCGGTTCTTCCACAACGTGTTCCTGTTCTCGATGAACGACGAGGTGGTCCACACCGGCTTCGCGCCAATGGCCCACTATCTGTTCGCGATCGGGTGCGGTCCCCGGTCACTTCCGGCGGGCGATTCCCGATGACTCCACCCGTCGGCGGCCCGCGGGTGCTGATCGTGGGTGGCGGAGGGACGCTGGGCAGCGCCCTGTGCCGGGACCTCGCCGGCCGCGGCCACCGGGTCGTGGCGACGACACGGACGGGTGGTTCGGGCAGCGCACGACTCGACCTTTCCCCCGATGCCGACTCGTGGCCCGTGCCGGAGGGAATCGACGTCGCCTATCTGCTCGCCGCCGTCACGTCGACCGATGAATGCCGTCGGCATCCGCAGGCGTCCCGGCTGGTGAACGTCACGGCCACGGTCCGGCTGGCGAGCCGACTGGCGCGGGCCGGGTTGCGGGTGGTGTTTCCTTCCACAAACATGGTGTACGACGGGTCGGTGCCCAGGCCGGGCCCCGACCTCGCCCCCTGTCCGCGGACGGAATACGGCCGGCAGAAGTCGGAGGCGGAGGCGGCCATCCTGGCGCTCGGGCCGGCCGCCTGCGTGGTCCGCTTCTCCAAGGTCCTGACACCGATGGCCCCGCTCGTGACCACCTGGCGCCGGGCCCTCCTCGACGGGCAGACGATCACCCCCTTCTCCGACCTGCCGCTGGCACCGGTGTCGCTGGCCCGGGCCGTGCATGTCCTCGCGGCACTGGCTGACCGGCCATCGAACGGGATCCTCCACGTCTCGGCGACCGACGATGTGAGTTGGGCAGACGTCGCCCGGCGTCTCGCCGCGGGCTGGGGCGTCGATCCCGTCCTCGTGCAACCGACCCGGGCAGCGGCCGGTGGCCACCGGCCCGAGCATCTGCCGCGTCACGCGACCCTCGATGCGACCGCGACCGAAGCGGCGCTGGGAATCCCGCCGGCCGATCCCCGAGAGGCGATCGATGCCCTCCTCACCGGACCCGTTGCCCGATGAACATCCCCTCCCCGGCTGATGCGTGTCCGGCGTGCTCGGCTCCCGTGGGCAGGGAGAACCCGCGCTTCCCCCCCCTCCAACGCGTCACGTCGGACTGCCGGCCGTGGCCCGCCGGAGGCCGGCTCGTCGTCTGCCCGCGCTGCGGCATGGTCCACAAACCGGCCGACGAGGCCTTCCACGCCGAGATCGATGCGATCTATGCCGGCTACGCGATCTACCATCAATCGGGCGGCGCGGAACAGCGTTCGTTCGACACCGACTCGGGGATCCAGTCCGCGCGTTCGGCACGGCTGATCGGTCGGCTCGGCGATGCCCTGCGGCTTCCGAACCAGGGACGGCTGCTCGACGTGGGCTGCGGGAACGGAGCCACCCTCCGCGCGTTCAGCGCCATCCGCCCCGGTTGGACTTCCGTGGGCACCGAACTCGACGACCGCCACCGCGCGGAGGTCGAAGCGATCCCGGGGGCATCGTTCGCCGCCGGGCCGCTCACCGGGATCGACGGCCGGTTCGACCTCGTGACCCTGATCCACGTCCTCGAACACATCGTCGAGCCGATCGATTTCCTGCGCACGTTGGCGGGGGTCATCGCCCCTGGCGGCCATCTCCTCGTCGAGGTGCCCCATCATCCCGACAACCCGTTCGAGCTCCTGATCGCCGACCACCGCTCCCACTTCACCACGGCGACGCTGCCCTTCGCCCTGGCCACGGCGGGCTATGAGGTCGACATCGTCACCGATGGTTGGATCAGCCGGGAACTTTCGGTCGTGGCCCGTCCCGCGACCGGCCCAGCGGCGTTGCCTGGTGTCGATCCTGACCGCGCGGCGGCGGTCATCGACGGGTCGCTCGACTGGCTCCGCCGGAGCCTCGGGGCGCTCGTAGCGCTCGAGCAGGCCGACCGGCCCCTCGGGATGTTCGGCACGGCGATCGCCGGCACCTGGCTGGTGGCCAGCAGCCACGCCGCGGTCTCGTTCTTCGTCGACGAGGATCCCCATCGTGTCGGCCGCAGCCATCTCGGCCGCCCGATCCTCGCGCCGGCCGCTGTCCCCCCGGGCAGCGCGGTCTTCGTCGGCCTGCCGCCGCAGGCGGCCGCGGCCGTCGCCCAGCGGCTGGCGACGCCCACCGTGGCGTGGATTGCGCCCCCACCTTGACCGCGCCCCCGGCCGTCGCCAAATTCGCCCTTCCACCCACCATGCACACGCTGCTCCTCGCATCCTCGCTGTTCGCCACGGCGTTTCTCCTCCACCTGCTGGTGTGGCGGATCCGGCTGCCGGGGCGCCAGTCGGCCGCCCTCCTGGCGATCTTCACCGGTTGCCTGGTCTGCTGGCTCCTGACAGCGTGGTTCCTGCCCGGCAATCCGACCGCCCCACGCGACGGTCGGGAGACGATCCACGTGGCCCTCGTCCACATTGCCCTCTCGTTGGCCTACGTCGTCGCCTACTCGGCGATCGAGCACCGTAGTCCGAGCATGACCCTGCTGCTCGCCGTTGCCGGCGCGGGGAGCCGGGGGCTGAGCCGCGACCAACTCCGCGGCCTGCTCGTGGCCGCGCTGCCGGTCGAGACCAGGATCGAAGCGATGGTTCGCGAGGGGATGCTCGTCGGGGGGCCCGAGGGCTACAGCCTGTCACCGAAGGGACAGGCCTGGGAGGGGGTGCTCGGCGGCTGGCGGCGACTGCTGGGGCTCCCCCGCGGGGGCTGACAGACCATGACCACCGGAACACCGCTTCTCGTCGTCGCCGCGCCGGTGATCGGCCTGGCGGCGGCCTGTGGCTCCCATCTCATCCTCGCCCGCCCCCTCGGCGGACGCAGTCCCTATCAGGCGCTCGCCGCCGGGATCGGCGTCGGGTTGGTGGTGGCGCTGGCCTGCACGATCGTGCCCCTGGCCGCCGGGGCGACCCCGACCGCCGACACACTCGCCCTCGTGGCGCTCAACACCTTCGCCTTCCTGGCGTTCGCATTCGGCTACTTCAACTTCGTCAACCTGACGATCGCCTCGCTGCGGATCCGGATGCTCGAGGAGATCCGAGCCGCCGCCCGCCCCCTCTCCAGGACCGACCTGCTCGCTCGCTACGACACCGAGAGGGTGGTCGGCCTGCGGATCGAACGACTCGTGAGCGGCGGCCACCTCGTCGATCGCGACGGCCGTCTGGTCTCGGGCCGCCTCCGCTTCCTGGTCGTCGCCCGGTTCTTCGAGTCGCTGCGGCGGGGGATCCTCGGGCGTCACGCAGGAACGCCCCCCACGGCACCGGGAGCGGCATCATGACATCCGTGACCAGCGAATTGGACTGCGATTGCGACCTCACCCTGTTCATCGCCTGCTACAACGAGGAACAGGGCATCATCCCCACGCTCGAGACCGTGATCGCGGCCACGACCGAGGTCGGGATCAGCTACGACATCGTGATCGTCGATGACTGTTCGCGCGACCGCTCCGTCGAGTTGATCATCGACTTCATGGGGCGGCACCCCCGGATCCCGATCACGCTGTACGTCAACGAGGTCAATCAGGGGCTGGGGGCGAATTTCGCCGAGGCGGCTTTCCGCGGGCGTGGCCGCTACTACCGCCTCATCTGCGGCGACAATGTCGAGTCGCGCGAGACGCTGGTGACGATCTTCCGCCATCTCGGCCAGGCGGACATGATCATCCCCTATCCGACCGACACCTCGTTTCGTGGCCCGTTCCGCCGCTTCGTGTCGCGCGCGTTCACCATCCTCGTGAATCTGCTCAGCGGCCACCGGGTCCGTTACTACAACGGCCTCGCGGTGAATCTCCGCTACAACGTGATGCGCTGGCACTCCAACTCGCACGGGTTCGGCTTCCAGGCGGATCTCACGACCCGTCTGCTCGACCTCGGCGCGAGCTACGTCGAGGTGGCCGTCCAGCCGAACGAGCGGGCCGCGGGCGCGACCAAGGCGTTCAAGTTCCGCAACATCTGTTCGGTCGGCCACACGCTGCTCGAGATCTGGATCCGCCGCCTCGGCAAGCTGGTCTATCCGGAATCGACGCGGCGACCGCTCAATCGGCTCCGCGTCTACCGGGCCTCGAGCCTCGGTACAGGGACCCCGACGACGAGCATCACCGAGGTCGGACCGGGCAGCGCCCGGTCCGAGGCGCCCCGCGCGACCGACCGCACGCCCGATCGCTGACCGCCCGGCGGGCGGCCGGTGTGGTCAGCCGCGGTCCGCCCGGCGGCCGAGAACGGCCTCGACCCAGTCGAGCAGCCCGGGGTAGGCCCTCACCCCCAGCGTCTCCCGGCGCTGCCGGTCGGTGTCCACCGCCGGATCGGCGACGATCGCCGCCGAGCGGATCCCGGCGTTGATCCCCGCCTCCCAGTCGCTCGGCGCGTCGCCGAGCATCCAGGCACGATCCCGGTCGATCCCGTGTTCGGCGAGCATCTCGGTGATGAACCGCGGCGACGGCTTGCGGTAGACGGCCGGTTCGTCGGGCCGCTCCGGGGCGATGCAGGTGGCGGTGAAGAGGTCGTCGCCGAGCGCCAACAGTTCGATCATCCGCCGGTTGACCCGCTCCACGTCGGCGAGGGTGAAGTAGCCACGGCCGACACCCGACTGGTTGGTGAACAGGAACAGCAGCACCCCCGCGTCGCGCAGCCGCCCGAGCGCCGCGCGGACCCCGGGGAGGATCACCACACCGGAGGGATCGAAGAGGTAATGCTGGTTCTTGATCAACGTGCCGTCGCGATCGAGGAACACGGCGGTCGGTCGGCCCGACACCTCACGAATAGACACGGTCGATCATCCTTGCCGGGGAAGACGAACTGCGGGGATCACCCGGCCCGTGAAGCTATACTCGCCGCCTGACGTGCTCAATCACCGGGCACCACGCGGCCGGGCGTTCCGGTATCACGGCGGAGCTGGCGGGGAGCATGACGGCAAGCAGCCATCGTCCGAGCGCGCGGCGGGCGGCCGACCTCGCGGCGGAGCCGGGCGTCGGACCGGCCACCCCGTCCACCGAAGCGGGCCGGGGATGGTTCGGCATGCCGCGCCCCGACCGGAGCGACATCCTCTGGGGGCTGGCACTGGCGGTGCTCGTCACCCTCGCCTGGTGCGCCGCGTTCGCCAAGTGGACCGGCACCGATTGGCAGGTGCCGACCGCCTACCTGGAACCGGAGCAGGGAGACGTGCTCCACCTCCTGGCGATGATGAAGTCGGCCGGCCGGGGTGAGTTCATTCCGCTGCTGTGGAAGCAGCCGAGCCAGCTCGGCGCTCCCGGCACCGCCAACTGGAACGACTGGCCGCTCGTCGAGGAGTTGCAGGTCCTCTGGTTCGCGCTCCTCGGCAGGTTGTTCGGTCTGTTCGCCGGCCTCAACCTCGGCATCCTCTCCTGCCATCTCTCGGCGGCGCTGGCGATGTTCGCTGTCGCCCGGGGCAGCGGCTGCACGCACCCCTGGTCCTTCGTCGCCGGGCTGGCGTTCGGGCTCGCTCCCTACCTGTTCGCCCAGTCGCCCCATCACCTCACCTGTCTGTTCACCTGGCACCTCCCCCTCGTGCTGTTGGTGTGGCGCTGGATCTGTTCGGCGCCGGGCATCCTTCCCGGCAGCCAGCGATTCCGCTGGGCGCTGGCGATCGGCGTGATCACCGGCCTGCAGAGCCCGTACTTCACCAACATCCTCTGCCAGCTCACGCTCCTCGGTGCGGGCATCATGCTGTGGCGCGGCGGCGAGCGCCGCGCCTTCGTCGGTGCGCTCGGGGTGATCGGCGCCGCGGCCGTGGCCTTTGCGGTGATGAACGCCGACTCCTGGAGCTACCGCCTCGCCCACGGTCCCAACCCCGGGGCGCTGGTCCGGGAGTACAAGTGGATCGAGCTCTACGGCCTGAAGCTCGTCGATCTGGTGATGCCCCTCCCCACGCACCATTCAGGCACTCTCGCCGCACTCGCCACCGCCCACCGGGTCGGTGCTCTGGCCCAGGGCATCCCCCCGGCATCACCGCTGCAGGACGAGGGGTCGTATCTGGGCATCGTCGGCATCTGCGCCCTCGCCTGGCTTTCGTTCACCGGGTTCCGCGCCCTCGTGCGCGGCCGGTCCGACGAGGTGCCGATCGAGTGCTGGCAGGTGCTGTGGATCGTGCTCTGCTTCTCGACGGGAGGATTCAATGCGATCCTCGGCGCGGCCGGGGTGACGTTGTTCCGCGCCGCCTGCCGCTACAGCGTCGTGATCCTGGCGATCGTCCTGCTCTGGGCCGCGCGCCGGCTCTCGCAGCAGGCCACCACCCGTCACGGACCGGTGGCCCTGGCCGTGGCGGCCGTGCTCTCCCTGGTGGTGCTCTGGGATCAGGTCCCGCGGACGCAGCGCGCGGAGCAGCGGGCGCTGATCGCCCGCCAGATCGAGGGCGACAGGGACTATGTCCGGCGGTTGGAGGCGGCGCTCCCGGAGGGAGCGATGGTGTTCCAACTGCCGATCATGGCGTTTCCCGAGGCACCGGCACCCGGCGTGCCCCCATACGACCATTTCCGTCCGTATCTCCACGGCGACCGGCTGCGTTACTCGTTCGGGTCGATGAAGGGGCGCGACACCTGGCAGGATGACCTGGGCCGGATCCCCTTCGAGCAGGCGGTCGCCGAGTTGAAGCGACGCGGGTTCACCGCCCTGGCGATCAATCGCAACGGTTTTCCCGACCGCGCCAAAGGCCTCGAGGAGAAACTCCTCGAGATGGGATACGACTCCCCGCCGCTGCGGAATGCCACGGGAGAACTCACCGGCGTGCTCCTCGGCCCCGCGGCCCCGCCCGACACCCCGCCGGCGGCGCCGTGATCGGTGTGTCCGACGGGGTAGCCAACGGGGTGCCCGGAGGGTGGGAGGGGCCGACGGGCCATGCCCGCCATGCTCACCCCGATCAACCGCGTCGTTCGAGGATCCCGTGAACGATCCCGAACACCTCGTCGACGCCGATTGACTGCATGCAGAGGTTGTCTCGGCAGGGGGAGAGCCGGCCGTTGTAGGCGCTCACGCAGGGGCTACAGGGCAGTTGCTTCCAGATCACATGGCTGCGGGGGCCCATCACCCCGAACAGCCGGGGCGTTTCCGGGCCGAAGAGCGTGACCACCTCGACCGGTGTCAGGGCGGCGAAGTGGGCCGGCCCGCTGTCGTTGGTGACCAGCACGTCTGACAGGCAGTAGAGCACCATCAACTCCCGCAGCGTGGTCCGCCCCGCCATGGAAAGGCAACGTGGGTCGTTCACCGTCGCCACGAGGGCATCGACGGCGGGCCGCTCGGATGGCGCGCCGGTGAAGGCGATGTGGACGCCGGGAAAGGCGGCGAGCAGCCGCCGCGCGAGGGTCACGTAGCGGTCCGGCTCCCAGCGCCGCAGCGGCAGGAGGTCGCTGGCGTTGGCATTGAGGAGCACGAGCCGGCCGACGTCGCGGCCGCCCGCCTCGCGGCGGATGGTCGCGCGGACCCGATCCATCTCCTCCGCGGTGGGGATGAACTGCGCGTGCGACTGCCCACCGGTCGGCACGTCGAGCGCCGGCAGACCGGCCGGATCCTGCCACAGCGCCTCGACCATCGCCACCATCGCCGGTTGCGTGTGCATGTGCGGGTTGTAGACGAGCCGATGGGTGAGCAGGTCGCCGCGCCAGGGGCCGTCGCCGTGGAACCGGTGGTAGCCCACTCGCCGACCGGCTCCGGTGAGATAGCCGATCACCGCCGAGGCACGGGCGAAGAACTCGAAATCGAACACGCCGTCGATCCGTTCGCGGCGCAGCCGACGGACGGCACCGAGCAGTCCCACCAGCGTGCGCCACAGGCCGCCCGAGGGAATCGCGACCACGTTCTCCGCGGGCACCAAGTCCACCAGATCGAGGATCGGCCGGTTCTCGGCGAGCACGAGGAAGAACACGTTCTCCCGGCCGACCCGCTCGATCGCGCGCGATAGCGCCGGGCAGGCCAGGACCGTCGCCCCCTGTTCGACCAGCTTGAGGAACACGACCCGCCTGACCGGGCAACGGCCGTCGCGGCGGTCGAAGAGCCACCGCCACGCGGTCAGCACCGCACAGGCCGGCACGCCGACCCAGGCATCGACGAAGCGAATCGTGGAGGCCTTCATGGGGTTCGCGGAGGATGGAAGACGGGGATCACACCGGGGCCCGTGCCACCGGGGCCGCTGATCATAGCGGCTGCGCACGGCGATCGCCGGCTATCATCGGACAGACCCCAACCCCCAAGCCTTCCCATGCTCCCCCCATGGATCGACCATCCGCGCAGCCGCGCCGCGACCAGTCTGGCCGATCCCCGGGAGGGCCCCTGCCGGCCTGGCGATGGTGGCCCGTCGTGCTTGTCGCGGCGGCGGTCTACGTGCCGTCGCTCGCGAGCGGCTTTGCCTACGACTCGCGGATGCAGGTCGTCACCGACCCGTTCCTCCACGATTCCGGCAATTGGTTCGACGTCGTGACGTGGCGGGTCCTGGGCCGCGACGTGCTCGACAACAACCGGCCGGTGCAACTGGCCTCTTTGATGCTCGACGCCGCCGTCTGGGGCCGGGAACCGATCGGCTTCCACCTCACCAACCTGGTCCTCCACGCGGTCAATGCCCTCCTGGTCTGCCTCGTGGTCGACCGCCTGCTGGCCCAACCTGCCGCCCCCACCGGTATCGTCGGATCGACTCCAGCGGATCCGTGGCGAATGCTCCTCGCCGGCGGGGCCGGGATGCTGTTCGCCGTCCATCCCCTGATGGTCGAAGCGGTGGCGGAACCCTCGTTCCGTGAGGACCTGCTGGCGACACTGTTCACGCTCACGGCAATCCGGCTGGCGGGCAGCTTGCCCGCCGCATCGCCGGGTGATCGACCGGCATGGGCCCGGGCGGGGGCAGTGGTCGTCGCCGCATTGCTCGCTGTCGGCAGCAAGGAATCGGGAATCGCCGCACCGGCGCTGGTTGCCATCTGGTGGTGGCTGTTCGAGCGGCGCTGGCGGGGCGACTGGATCCTGGCGATCGGCGGCAGCAGCGCCGTCGCCGGCGCGTTCCTCGCCGCCCGGTTCCTGCTCGCGCCCGAGTCGGAGATCTTTTCCTCGCCGCCGGCGCGCCTCGCCGGCTCGCTCGTCGAGACGCTCTCGATCCAAACACGGATTCTCGCCCTCTACTGCCGGCTCACGCTCCTGCCCTGGCCCCTGTCGGCGGAGTACGGTCCCTGGTCACTGCGATCGCTGCCACTGGCATTGGCCGGTCCGCTGGTGGCCGCGGCTCTCGCGGCGGGCTCCTTCTGGGGCTGGCGCGACCGCCGGGCCGCCTTCGGCGTGGCGCTGGTGGTGGTGTCGCTCCTTCCGGTCTGCAACATCATCCCGATCTACAAACCGCTCGCCGATCGCTACATGTATCTGCCGATGGCCGGGGTTGCAGCCCTCGCCGCCACGGCTGCCGAGTGGGCCCTGGGCCGCCAGACGACCACCAACCGGCGGTGGGCGCTCGGCGCCGCCCTGGCGCTCCTGGCCATCCTCGCCGCCGGGAGCGTGTGGCGGCAGCAGGTCTGGCGGTCGTCACTGGCGTTGTGGGAATCGACGGCGCGGCTCAACCCCCAATCGGCGCTCGCCGCGCTCGGACTCGCCGAAGCCCTGCTCGAGTCGGGCCGGGCGGCCGAGTCCCGGGGTGCGGCGCTGGCGTCGATCCGCCTCTCGGGAGAGGGATGGGCCGATCCCTGGGTCGCCCTCACCCTGGCCTACGACCGCCTCGGGGAGGAGGGCCTGGCCCAGCAGGCGCTCGGCCGGGCCCTCGCCCTCGACGAGAGGCTGGCCGATCCGGAGCGGTGTGTCGCCCGTCTGGCGATGCACCGCCACCAGGCGAGCGCCTTGTCGGCGCTGCTCGCCCGGCGCCGGAATTGACCATCGTCGGCCGAGACCGACCCCACCGCTTCAACCGGCTTGCCGGCTCCGGTAGCATCCTCAGGGTCCAGTCCGCCCGCACCCGTGACACCCAGCGCATGAAGACTCCCAGCCGCCAGCGACTGGCGTCCGAGCCCCCCTCCGGGTCACGGCCGACCATGCATCCCGACCGCGACCAGGCCCCCCTCTCCCGGAGAGCGTCCGGCGACACTGCCGTCTTCGACTCGCGGTTGCTCGACCTGCTCAAGGTGGTGACGGTTCTGCTCCTCTGTGGATGGTGCTACGCACCCGCCAACAGTGGCACCTGGCTGTGGGACGACGACCAGTCGGTGACCCAAAACCCGGTCGCCAAGGGCTCTTATTCGGTCACGAAGATCTGGCTCAAGCCGCTCGGCGAGGCGCTCCAGGGCATGACTCGCGGTGCCTTGCATGCACTCGGTCTCGGTGATGAGCCCCCGCCGCCGGCTCCGGTGCAGTTCGGTGAAGCCGATTACTGGCCGCTGACCGCGACGGGGTTCTGGCTGGAGTGGCACGCCTTCGGCGACAACCCGCTCGGCTACCACCTGGTGAACGTCGCCCTCCACGCGATCGGCGCCCTCCTCGTCTGGCGGCTGATGGTGGTGATGGGGCTTCCGGGCGGCTGGTTCGCGGCGCTCCTCTTCGCCGTGCACCCGCTGTGTGTCGAGACGGTGACCTGGGTCTCGGAACTGAAGAACGTCCTGTCGCTACCGCTGATGCTGCTGGCGGCGATCCACTTCGTCCGTGCCGATCAATGGATCGAAGCCGACAAGCCGGGGGGCGGCACTCGGGATTACTGGCTGGCGCTGTTCTGGTTCGTGATGGCGATGTTCGCCAAGACGTCGATCGTCATGCTGCCGCCGGCGCTGCTCCTCCATGCCTGGTGGAAGCGCGGGCGGATCGGCATTGCCGACATCATGCGCAGCGCCCCCTTCTTCGCCGTGTCGCTCGCTTTCGGGCTGCTGACCATCTATTTCCAGCATGGCCGCGCGATCGGCACCGAGACGATTCCCGTCGGCGGTTTCTGGTCGCGTTTGGCCACCGCCTCGATGGCCCTGCCCTTCTACCTCGGCAAGGTGTTCGTGCCGTTGAATCTCCTGCCGATCTACCCGCGGTGGGAGGTCGAACCGCCGAAGCTCGTGCAGTTTCTCCCCCTGCCGGTGATGGCGGGGCTGGCGGCCTGGTGCTGGGCGAACCGCGCGACATGGGGCCGCCACGTGCTCTTCGCCCTCGGGTTCTTCACCCTCATGCTCCTGCCCGTCCTCGGTTTCATCACGATCTCCTACATGCGGATCACCTGGGTGGCCGACCACTTCGTCTACATGCCGATGATCGGACCACTGATCCTGGCGGCGGCGACCGTCGCCACGTGGGCCGCATGCCTGGAACCGCGCGTCCGCACGGCGGCGCTCGGCGTGGCGGCTCTGACGGTGGCGACGCTGGCGATCGGCTCGTTCCGCTACTCGTTCGCGTGGGCCGACGAGGAGCCGATGTGGACCTACACGCTGTCGCGCAACCCCAATGCCTGGCAGGCCCACAGCCGCCTCGGCGCGCGGAAGTATTCCCAGGGGAAGGTCGACGAGGCGTTCTTCCACTTCTCGGAATCGGTGCGGCTGCGGCCCGACCTCGCCGAGACCCACAACAACTACGGCAACACGCTGGCCGCCAAGGGCAGGATCGACGAGGCGCTCGAGCAGTTCAGCAAGGCCGCGGAACTGCAGCCGCAACTGCCGGTGTTCCAGAACAATCTCGCCATGACGTGCATGCAGTCGGGCCGGATCGAGCAGGCAAAGGAGGTGTTCCGGAAGATGCTCGAACAGTGGCCCAAGGACCACACCCTCCACAACAACTATGCCTTCGCGCTCCACCGCTCCGGAGACCGGATCGGCGCCATCAAGAGCCTCCAGCAAGCGCTCGCCCTCGCTCCCAACTACGAGGATGCCAAGAAGAACCTGGCCGTGATCCGTGAGGAACTCGCGAAACAGCAGTCGCCGGTCAATCCCGCGCCGGCTGCCGGCACAGAGGCAGAACGCCCGCTCACCGAGCCCGTCAGCGCCGAGGCGCCGGCCGTGGGATCGCCGACGATGGCCTCCCCGAGCCTGCCATCGCCGACAATGGCGCCGGTGATCCCCGGTGCAGGAGCCCGCCCGGGTCTGCCGCTGCCACGCTGATTACCCTCCCGGTGATCGCCGGTGCAGGAGCCCGCCCGGGCTGCCGCTGCCACGCTGATTACCCTCCCGGTGATCGCCGGTGCAGGAGCCCGCCCGGGCTGCCGAGGGCCAATCAGGATCCCCAGGGCAACCACGCCCGCCAACCGATCCCGAGAAGGTCGCGCATCGCGGCGACCATCACCGCCGGCCCGGCCTTGCTCCGGCCGCATTGGCGGTCGATGAATGTGATCGGCACCTCGACGATCCGCCCCCCCTGGCGATGCACCTGCCAGAGCATCTCCTCGAAAAACGCGTATCCCGCGGGGTGGTCCTCAGGCAGGCGCATGAACCGCTCGAGCCGCACGGCCCGGAAGCCGGTCGACCCATCGCGCACCGGCACACCGAGGATGAAGCGGGTGAACCAGCCGACGAGCCAGTGGGACACGTGGCGCCCCCACGGCCACCCCACGATCGCCCCGCCCGGCACATGGCGCGATCCGAGAGCCACGTCCGCCGGGCGACCGCCGGGGGGATCGAGGGCGACGAGCAACCGGGGGATGTCGTCGGGGTCGTGGCTGAGATCACCGTCGAGGTTCACGGCGACGGCGAAGCCGTGGTCGGCGGCCGTGCGGAATCCCTCCACGACCGCACTCCCCAGCCCACGGCGTCCGCGGCGGATGAGCACGTGGAGCCGGGGCTCGGCGGCGGCGAGCCGGAGCGCGGCCGTCCCGGTGCCGTCGGGTGAATCGTCGTCGACCACGAGCAGTTGCAGGTCGGGATCGGCGGCGAGCACGCGCGAGACCAGTTCCGAAATGTTCTCCGCCTCGTTGTAGGTGGCGGCGACCACCAGCACGCGTCCGGGTGGCCAGCCGCCGGCGGAGGCCGTGTCGGTGGTGGTCGGCGGCGACACGGATCGGGTCGGCGGGGCGTTCATGGCCGACCGATTGTGATCACCGGCAGCCGCCCCGTCACGCACCGCCGCGCCGCAGGCGGGCGAACAGGTCGCGGTACCCGCCCACCCGCACGGCGGACGTCGCGGGGATCAGATCCTCCTCGATGACCACCATGTCGCGGTCGTCACCCCCGGATGCCTCCGGGGCGAGGGGGACTGATTCGTTGCCTGCCGCAGCCGGATCAACGCTGCGGCCATGGTCGTGCCCGGCCAGGTAGCGCCCCAGGCTCACCCCCTCGTCGCTGGTGACGCGACCGTGTCCGGTGAAATCCTCGGGACCGCGGACCAGCAGCCGTTCCACCAGCGCCTCGTCGCCGGCGAAGCAGCCGGCGAACGGATCCGCCTCCTGTTCGAAGACGAACTCGACATCCGGCCCGCACCACGGATCATCGAGTCCCGCGGAAGGGGCGCGGCTCGTGTCCGGGGAGCCGTCTTCCCCGGCGTCCAGTTCGCCGAATTCAATCACCGCGCCCCCGACCGGCGGGCTCGACACGGCTGCCGGCGGCGGCGGCGCACGACGGGGTTGGGGCACGGGCAGCCGCTGGATCTCGGCCCACGCGGCCTCGACGTCGGCAGGGGTGGCGGCACGCGGGCGACCATCGGCTGCGACCCGGAGAAGCGTCAGGTCGCACACCTGGTTCACGAGCCTGGGCACGCCGTCGGTGGCGGTGAACACGGCATCGTCGCAACCGGGGGCGAACGCCATGTCCCAGTCGCGTGCGGTCGCCCGCATCTGTGCCCTCAGGTAGCCGCATGTCTCGGCATGGTCGAGCGCTTCGAGAGAGAAGCGCCCGCCGATCCGCTGCGCGAGGCTCTCGAGGCGGTGCCCGGCGAGGCGTTCCTCAAGATCGATGCTCCCGGCGAGCACGAGATGGACCGCGGGCAGCGGGGTGGGGATGGTCGTCAGCAGCCGCAGTTCCTCGAGCAGGCGGATCGGCATCGTGTGGGCCTCGTCCACCAGCAGCACCAAGCCCGATCCGGTGGCCGCCAGGCCGCGAACCCGCTCCACCACCGAGATGCGCAATTCCCCCTCGTCGATGCCACGGTAGGGCTCGCCGATCTCGGCGAGGATCGCCTGCCACAGCGCCCGCCGGGTGCAGATCCGGGCTCCGCAGAGCAGGGCGACGTCGAAGTCGTCGCGCAGATCCTCGGCGACCCGAAGGAGGAGCAACGACTTGCCCGTGCCCGGTGGGCCGACGACGAGCCCCACCCCTTCGGCCCGTCGCACCCCGCGTTCCAAGCCCTGGAGGGCGGCGTCGATCAACCGGGCCGGATGGTAGAAGTCGGTCCGCGGCGCGGCGAGGAAGGGGCGGTTCGAGGGGTGGCGTCGGCGCTGGTGCATCGGCTCGGCGTATCCCCGGGAAGGGTGGAGGACGACCGACAGCGGACGCCCCACACCATTGTCGACCAGCCGACCGCCGTTCCTCCACCACACGCCCCGTTGCCGCTGCCGATCCACCGTAACCGCCCATCGATGATCGCGCCGATGGATGATTTCCACCATGCGGGCGGCGCGGTCCCGCTGATGACAGGCCGTGGCCAAACAGCCTGTTGCACCTCATCCATGAGGTGCCGGGAGCGCGGCTCCCGTGAAACGCGCGGCGTTTCGAGTGGCCACAGGCCAGGGATCGACTTTGGCCACGGGCTGCCAACCGCCGACGCGGCAACCCCAGGGCCGCGATGGAGGGCGCCACTGGTAAACTCTGCCGATCGTTCCCTCCGGCACGGTGCTACCGGACGTGACGTTCGTGCCGACACCAGCCTCCACCAACCGGCAGTCCATGGCGATGCACGCCCGTCCGTTGTTCCGGGTGAAGATCTGCGGGGTCACGCGCATCGACGACGCACGGCACGCGGTGGCTGCCGGAGCCGATGCCATCGGCCTCAATTTCGTTCCCGGCTCGCCGCGCTGCCTGGGCTCCGGGGAAGCGGCGGCGATCGCCGCCGTGATCCCGCGCGGGGTGCTCCGAGTCGGGGTCTTCGTGGGGACGCCTGCCGCGGCGATCCGCGGCATCGTCGCCGCGGTCGGTCTCGACGCGGTGCAGCTCCACGGCCAGTGGCCGGCCGACACGGAGGCGACGGCCGACCCGCCCGATACCTGCGCGGCGCTCGCCGGCATCCCGGTGATCCGCGCGGTGCGCTTGGGCACGGGGACCGGACCAGCCGCGCTCGACGGTGCCAGGGAGTGGGTGAGGCAGGCGGCAGCGCTGGGCCACGGCCCATCCCTCGTGCTCGTCGATGCCAGCCCCCCCGCGGGTGCGGGTGCCGCCGCCTTCGGCGGCTCCGGGCGCACCGTGGACTGGCCCGCCCTCCGCGCAGCAGGTGGGCTGGCTGTTCCCATCGGGATCGCCGGTGGCCTGCGTCCCGACAACGTCGCCCGGGCAATCACGGAAAGTGGGGCCGTGGCGGTGGACACGGCCAGCGGGGTGGAGGTCACACCGGGTGTGAAGGATGCCGCCGCCGTGAGGAGGTTCGTGGAAGCGGCCCGGGAGGCGTTTTCGCGGCTTTCATCCTGAAGTCGTGCCCCTGTGGACCTTTTCCCTCACGGCTAGACCGCTAAGATCTGGGGAACCCGCCCGCTCCCTTCCTTTCAATCCCCCCAGGAGGCTCATCTGTGGCCCACGTCGAAACCCGCCTGCCCTACAAGGTAGCCGATCTCTCCCTCGCCGATTGGGGCCGCAAGGAGATCATGCTGGCGGAGAACGAGATGCCAGGGCTGATGGCCCTGCGCCAGAAATATGGCCGCAGCAAGCCGCTGGCCGGGGCGCGGATCGCCGGCTGCCTGCACATGAC
>SXGQ01059761.1_pt1 | contig 21275 bp, 24 predicted proteins | sample 3178371 | NCBI WGS metagenome assembly SXGQ01 (sample SAMN11356859, study PRJNA531348) | freshwater metagenome | isolation source: freshwater sample F1-20 | place: China: Fuxian Lake, Yuxi | collected 2017-12-25 | reverse complement strand
GACACGCCGTGACAAGTCACGGCGTGCCGGTGTTCAGTTCGTGCCGCGCCAGAACGTCCGCACGAGTCCGCGCGCACCGCCGACGCCGCGCCACCGCGGCAGGCCGTGATCCACGAACCACGTCACGGCCGCCGGCAGGCCGCCCGCGAGGACCCCGGCGACCGCGGCCGTCTCCGCGTCCGCGCCGGCCTTGTAGGCGACGAACGACACGAGCGACACGAGGCCGCCGCCGATCGCCTCCGCCGGCCGGCGAGCGATCCGCCGACGCGCCGTCATCGCGTCACCTCCAGGTAGTCCGAGACGAGCGACCGAGCGCGGATCTTCTCGCGCACCCCGTCACCCCCGCCCGCGGAGTCCGACACGGCGCCCGTGGAGCCCGTGTTCGCCTCCCGCGACCGGATGTGCGTCGCGAGCAGTCGAGGCCGCGAGCGGCCCCGAGAGTCGCACCACCCGCCGAACAGGCCGATGTGGTCGAACTTGAACCTGACGAGCGCGCCGCGCTTCGGCGACCGCGTGACCTTGACGCCCGCCGGCAGGTGCATCCGCCGGACCGCGCCCCACGTGCCGGTCCAGTCGACGGTCGACCCGGCCCGCCGGTACCACGCGGCGACCGCGTACGCGCACCACGCCGGGTACTGGTTCGGGTTGCCGCCGCCCTCCCGGATGATCTGCGCGACCCGCGATCCGGCGTTGTTGCGGCCGACCTCGCGGACGTCGAGGTCCCGGCCGGCCTCCTGCCATGCCTTCGTCATGAGCGGCGTGGACGCCTCGGCCTTCTCCGCCGCGACCTTCCGGTCGGCGGCACGCTGAAGCTGGACGGCCGAACGGTTCTCGGGCTCGCGGATCATCCGCTGGAGGCCGACCGGGACCTTGCCGGCACGCACCTCGCGGAGTGTGGACTCCAGGGCGCCGAGTGCGCGGCCGGAGATCTCGACGGCCTCCAGGGTTCGCGGGCCGAGGTCGCCGTCCACGACGACGCGCGGGATGCGGCGCTCGGGCATGTTCTCCGATCGCGTGTTGTTGGCGCGCTGGAGGCGCGAAACCTCCAGGCCGGAGGCGCCGCGGTGTAGCTCCTTCATGTAGACCCCTTTCGGGTCGTCTGGTTAGGCGTGCCCTGAGCGGGCTCGCCGGGGGCTTTCAGTCGGCGTCCGAGTTCGGGAGGTCGAGGTGTTGCCGTACTTCCTCGATCGAGGCGCGGTCGCGCACCATGTGGGCGGCGCCGCGTTCAAGCCGGGCGTCCACGCGCTTCATCCACTTGAGGATTTCGTCGTGGCGCTTGTCGTCGTGGAGCCGGCTTTGTGGGAGCTGCCGGATAGCCTCCGTGACGGCCCGGGTCTGGTTCACCTTCGCGATGGTCAGGGCGCCGATCGGGCGGAGCAGGTACCGCCACGCGCTGTAGAGGACGCCGACCGCGGCGCCTACCTTCACGATCTCGTCGAGCGCCTCCTGAGCGCCCGGGCCGAGGATCGCTTCGGACGGGACGCGGAGCGCCCCGGCGACCAACGCGAGCACCATCATTCGAGGCCCCGTCATCGGTCCTCGTGAACGCCGTTCGACATCTTGCCTCCATTCAACGTGTACGTTCCGGGGCGTGCCCCGCCTACTACTCGCCCTGCTCGCGCTCGCGCTCGCACCCGCCTCCGCCGACGCTTCGCGGCTGACGGATCACGCCGGCACGCCGGTCCCCGAGCCGTTCTCGTCGTGGGCTACGGGCCTTCTCGCTCCGCTACCCACGGCCGTTACGGTGTCTGACGACGCGTGCCCCGGGCGGGTAGAGCCGGGGTGCGCGATGCACACCCACGAGGGCGCTCGGGTGTTCGTTCACCTCGCGCCACTCGGGCGAGGCACTACCGCGCGATCGGTATTCCTTCACGAACTCGGTCACGCGTTCGACTACACCCGCATGAACGCTCGCTCCCGAGACGCGTTTCGCCGCGCAGTCGGGTACTCCCGGGAGTGGCGGGACGACGGGCCGAACTCCGTTCACGAACGGTTCGCCGAGGCGTGGGCACTCTGCGCCACGCGCCTTGATGTCCGACAGACCGTCCGGGTGGCTTACGACTACCTCGCCTCCCCGAGCGTCCACGCCCGGGCGTGCAACGTCATCAGGGCGGCGGCGGCCGGCGCGTACGGTTCACCGGCCGACGATCGCGTCGAACTGCGCTAGCAGGGCGTCGAACGTCGCACGGCTGTTGTCGATGTCCAGTTCTGCCCGCCCCTCGGCGTGGGAGTACGTGACCTGGACAACGCGGCCGTCCCGCCCGAGCCCCCCCGTCACGGGGTTCACGAGGTGGTCCATCGCGAGCAGCTCCCCGGCCCGCAAGAGCAGCAGGTAGGGCGGGAGCGGCTGCCCGGCCGGCCCGCGGACCGCGCGGTCGCCCGTGACCTGCGCCTTGCCTTTCAGTGGGGCGGCGTCTCGGTAGGTGAGCCACTTGTCCGCGATCCGTTCGCCCGCGGCCTGCGTGAGCGTCGAGCGGACCGGCAGCGTCTTAGCCTTCGTGAACTCCCACCGATCGACGATCGTCGAGCCTCCACCGAGACGGAGGAACCGGAGAGGCGTACCGTCCGGCTGTTCCGCCTCGATCCTCGCGGCGTTGTAGATGTCCTCACCGCTGTTCGCCGATGCGTCGTCAAAGGTGAAGCCCTCCGCCGAGCCGGCCTGGAGCGTCGCTTCGTCCGGGAGCGGTCGGTAGCGAAGGCGCATGTCGACGTCTACCGACGCCTGCCAGTCCTCGTACGCGTTCGCTGCGGTGATGTGCTCCCGCGCGGTCCTGCCTACGCCCGGGGCGTAGTCTGGGATCGAGAACGTGCTCATCTCGATCCCCGAAAGGTCGGGACTGAGCTTCTCGGCGAACTGCGCGACGTCCGCGACGATGTGGCTCGACTTGAGGACGCTCGCGGCGCCCGACCGGTAGTCGGCCGCGGCAAACACCCGGGCCTCCTTGATCCGGAACCAGTGGTCGGCGCTGAACGTGCCTGGAGATCCCGGCGCGAAGTACATGAACAGGTGGACGTACCGACCGCCGGCCGAAAAGCTGTTCGTGGTGGTTCCGGATGCCCCCGAGTTGTGGGCGAACGAGAACGCGTCGGTCCCGCCAGTAGGCCACGGGGAGCTTCCGCTCCGGCCGTAGATCGTTACACCGCTCCCGCTGTTCGACGAGTCCCAGTCGATCGACAGCGCGTTGGCGATCTGGTCGGGGCCGAGGTCGAGCGTCACGCCGACCCAGTGCTCTCCGGCCGCGAAGGCGGCGCCGTTCGGATACGCGAGGACGATCTGACCGTTCTCCGATCGCACCTGATATCCCGACCTGAAGCGCGCGAGGTCCGCGGTTGGCATCGAGCGGGTGTCCTTCCAGTCCGCTAGCCGCGAGTGTGTGTAGAACCGCTCGACCGGATGGTCGTCCAAGTGGGCTTGCCACCCCTCGGCTTGGACGTTCATAACGCGGTCCGCGCCGTCGCGGCTCGGCGTGTCCTTCAGTCGGCCGGCCCACACGCGCACCCCGCCTATCTCGACATCTATCGGGGTGAACGCGGCAAGGTCCGGCCATGAGGCCCGCGGGTCGCGCCGGAGGTCGAACTTCGCGATGAGAGAGCCCCACCGATCGGCGGTCAACACTTCCTGCTCGGGCTTGATGCCGCGCCCGACGCCGATCGGCTCCCATTGGCCTGTCGTGATCGGACGCGCCCACACCGTGAGGGGGAGCGTCATCCGACCGCCACCCTATGGAGGTCTGTCGTGGTCACGGTGATGTCCATTTCGTAGAGCGCAAGCTCGCTCGCGTCCGGGTAGTCCGGCGCATCGGGCGTCATGTTCGAGACGGCCAGCAGGAGATCGGCGTCTCCATTCGGAAGCACGATCGGCGCCCCGCCGAGTCCTCCGGACGGGTGGGCCGTGCCCCCGTCCTCGCTGATCGTCGTGGTGAGGTCAGAACGGATGGTCGCAACGGCCGCCCCGTTGGCCGGCGCGAACGAGCGCACGCTCAGGTACGAACGGCCGGTCTGCGACATGCACCGCGACCGTGCCGGAACGACCATCACGTAGTCCAGGTCGAAGGCGCCATCGCTGTCCGAGCCCGTCGCGCCCTCCACCCTGATCGCCCACAGGCCCGCGGCGGCCCCCGCGGGGAGGGTGAAGACCCCGAGCCGCGCCAGCCGGAAGTGTGAGCCCGACGACGCTTCGCGTAGAAACCGGCCCGCCGGCACGTCTGCCGCGACCTGGGTGGGGAGGATCGACGAACCCATAGGCGCCGCCGACGCGTACAGGAACGGCTCATCTACCCCCGACGCGATCTGGACCCGAGCGAACACCTCGACATCGAGCGTCGAGGCGAACGGGTCGGGGTCCGCGGCGGCCATGTCGATAAGCACGCCGGCCGCGACGAACTCGGCGCCGAACGACGCGCAACGCGCGCCCGAACCGCCGGAGAACCCGGCACCCGACGTGGACGCCCCCCAGCTCGACGAAATGAGCGGGATGCTCTCCGCCTCGTGGATACCGAGGGGAGCTGCGTATCCGCTCGTGGGCGTCCGCTGTCGCGGCCACCATGCGGCGAGCGCCCACCGAACGGAGCCATCTCCGGACAGTGCGTCGAACGACATCTCAACATCCGCGAGCGCGCCGGCCCGGCCCGCCACGTCGTCGATCTCGAGGACGGTCGGGAGGACTCGGGAGGTCACGGCCGTCTCGGACACCGCCCCTCGCGCGAGGGGCGCAATGGGGACCTGGATGTCAACGGGCAGGACGCGCGCCCCGGCGAACTCTGACCACTGGTAGTTCACGACGTACGAGCCCGGGCCTCGGACCTCGTAGAACGCGCTTTCGGTCGTGCCGTCCGGGCGCCACTCCACGAACAGGCCGCCGGCCCCGGTCTGTAGCTCGGCGAGCATGGCCTCCACGTTCTCGACCACGGCGTCTCCGGAGTCGCCCGCGACGAGCGACCGCCACTTGATGGACCCGTTCTCGTGCGTCTCCCCCACGGTCCGGGAGCCGCCGTAACGGCGGACGTCGGCGGACTGGACGGGCCGCGCGGCCGGCGACGCGATACCGAAGCTGTCGCGGGCCTTGACGAACGTGGTGCCGTTCTCGTAGTCGCGGATCGTGGTCGGCGTGCCATCCGCGGCGCGGGTGACGAGCCGGAGTCGATCAGACACCTAGTACCTCCCTTGATGATCTGCGGTAGGGCTGCTGCCCGATGCCGCGCGTGGCCGCCGCGCCGATCGCGTCGTAGACGGAGCTGTCGGCGGGGTGAAGCGCGTTGACGTTGACGGTCACGCCGCCGCCCCGGTCGCCGAACACGCCCGCGGACGCGGCGTCGATCCGGCCGCCCATCCCCGCGGCGTAGCCGGCCTCTCGCGCTTGGTCGATCTGCGCCTGGACGTCCGAGTCCTGGTTCGTGGCGGTCGAGCTGGAGAACGACTTGACGTCCTCGCGGGCCGCCTTGACCTTCTCCGCAAGGCTCGTGATGGCCGGAGCTCCACCCCTCGCGGGGTCGGAGGACGCGAGCCCGAGCACCGTTTCGAGGAACCCGAGCTTGGCCGAGCCGGCGGACTTGTCGTCGTCCAGTGTTTCGGTGAGCGCGGCGAGGGCTACGCCCTTCTCCAGCTCGGCGAGCTGCGCGCGCTCGGCGTCGGTCATGCCCGTGTCGGAGAGCCGCTCGGCGGCCTCGCGGGCCGCCTTCGCCGCCTCGGTTTCCTCGGGCTCCGTGACGTCCATCGTCTCGGCCTTGTTGTCGTCCGCGCCGATCTGCGCGTCGCCGAGCTGCTTCTGTAGGGCGCGCGCCCACGCCGACCCCTTCGGGGCGTGCTTCAGCGCGGCGCGGAGCAGCTCGACGGACCGGCCGATCGCGGAGCCGCGCCGCTTCTTCGCGGCGTCGTACTTCTTCTGGTCGTCCTTGCGGTCGGCCAGCTCCATGTCGTTGCGGGCGATGTTCGCCTGCTCGTCCGCCGCCTCGATCCGGTCGGCGTACTTGCGGGCCTCCTGCGCGATCCGGCGGCGCTTGCGGGCGTCCTCAAGGAGCGTGGGGAGGTCCCTTCGGGCCTTCTGCGCTTCCTTCGTCAGCTTGCCCTTGCGCTTACCCTCGCGCACCTTGTCATCCTTCACTCGGCGCGCGTCCTCGACGCGGCGATCGGCGTTGTCCGCGACGCGCTCCAGGTCGTCGGGGGAGTCGCGGAACACGGCACGCTGGGACGGGATCGAGCGGGCCGGCTTCTTCTTGCCCGCCGGCTTCTTCGCCCCCTTCGGCGCCTTGCCGCCCGCGTACATGTCGATGCCGAGGTCGGCGGCGAGCATCGCGAGCAGGCCGCGACCACGATCCGCGTACCGCGGCTCGGTCGGGATCACGTAATCGTTCGGGCCGAGCCCGACGAACTCCGGGCCGGTCGTCTTCCGGGCACGGCCCGTCGAACCGTCCACGAGCCACTCGGGGCCGCGGCCCTCGCCGACGAGGCCGGCCTCCCGCTCGCCGGACGCGTGCCGGCCGGACGCCCACCCGATGGCCTTCAGCGCCTTACCGCTGCCGCTGATCGCCACGCCCACGTTGATGGTGACGCTCTTACCGTGGACGCCGTTGATCTGAGCTTGGAGGCCGCTCACGGCGCCGGCCTCGCTGCGTGCGTTCGTGATGACGCTCGCGACCGTCGAGGCGGGCACGCCGGCAAGCACCGCGTCGAACGCGGCAATAGCGACGCGCTCGCTCCGCGCGTTGCTCGCGATCGACACCGCGACGTCCTCGGGGACGCCCATCAACACCGCGGCCATCGCGGCGACCGCGACGCCCTCACTCTTCGCGTTGCTCGTGATCTTGATGGCGGTGTCGCGCTTGCCGAGGTCGGCGAGCTGCTTCACCATCTCTTCAATCCGGCGCTGGCCGGAGCTGTCGACTTGGAACTTGATGCCGAGCGGGTTGCGGGTCCGCTCGCGCAGCTCGTCAAGCTCCTTCTGAGCGTCGCGCACGCCGCTCGTGTCGACGTCGCCGAAGCTGCCCGGGGTGATGTCGTTGCCGGCCTCCGCGACATCGGCGAGCGCGCCGAGCATGGTCGACACGAGCCCCAGCACCTTGTCGGCCGCCGCGGTCAGCCCCGAGGTGATGCCGTTGCCGATCGCCGGCCCGACCTCCTGCGCGGCGGACTTCAGCTCGCCGAGGTGCTCGATCAGGGCGCCGGCCGGGTTCGTTGTGATGTCCAGGCCGAGGTCGATCGGCTTGATGCCGGCAACGTCAAAGTTGCGGATCTCGTCGTAGGCGGCCAGCACGTCATCGACCGCGCCGACCGAGAACGAGACGCCCTTCATGCCCTGTTCCAACTTCTCCGCGAGCTGCTTGCCGACGTTCTCCAGCTCGCCCGACTCGACGAGTTCGGTTATCGCGTCGGTGAACTCCTGAGCGCCTTCGCGCAGGGCCGGGCCGAGCGTGCCGCCGAGCTGGAGCGCGGCCTCTTCGGCGGCCCCGGTGAGCTTCTCGACGTCGCCCTTGAGGTTGTCCTGCTTCGTCCTCGCGACGTCCGCGGCGGTGCCCACTTCCTTGTGGCTCTTGCCAAGCTCGCGCGCACCCTTCGCGCCGATGTCGTAGACCGCGGCGAGGGCGCGCATACCGTCCGTGCCGGCGATGGTCGTCAGCGTCGCAAGGCGCTGTTCCTCGCTCATGCCCTTCAGGCCGTCGCGGAGTTCCGTGCTCATCCGCGAGACGCTCTTGATCTTGCCCTCGCTATCGAACATCTCGATCCCGAGGCGCTTCATCTCGGCCGCGGATTCCTTGCTCGGGTTCGCGACCTGCGTCAGCGCGGCCTTGAGCGACGTGCCGGCGTCCGAGCCCTTCACGCCGCTCATCGCGAGCGCCTCCAGGGCGACGATGGTCTGATCGAAGCTGAGGCCGGCGAGCTTCGCCGCGGCGCCGCCCTGAGCGAGCGCCATCGAGAAGTCCGACACATCGCCGGTCGTGTTGTTCGCGGCCTGCGCGAGCACGTCCGCGACATGGCCGGCGTCCTCGCCCTCCAGCTTGAAGACGTTGAGCGCGTTCGCCACGGTCGTAGCCGCGTCGGCAAGCTCCATCTCTCCGGCGGCGGCGAGCGCGAGCGCGCCGGCCACGCCCCCGGTAAGCACCTGCTCGACGCTGAGCCCGCCCTTCACGAGTTCGGTCTGAGCCTGGACGACCTCTCGCGCCGAGAAGGCCGTCGACTTCCCGAGATCCCGGGCCTGCCCCTCCAGCTTCTTCATCTGCGCGCCGGTCGCCCCGGACACGGCCTTGAGCCCGCTGAGGCGCTGCTCGTAGTCCGCGAAGATCCCCACGGACTTCACGACCGCGAGTCCGAGCGCGCCGACGCCGACCGCGGCCCCGCCCTTCGCGGCCGTGCCGAGCGCGGTCATCGACGCGGAGCTACGCCGGTTCGACGCCACGAGGCCCTGTTCGAACGCGGTCGCGTTCGCGCCGGACTTCTTCATCGCGCCGTCGAACTGAGCGAACCCGGCGGGGTTGAACTTGCCGCCGAGCAGCGCGTATACCTCGCCCGCGTTGAAAGACACACGCGCCCCCTTCGGTCAGTGGTTCCCGCGCCGTACGAGCGCGTTGTGTCGAGCCCGGAGGCTCGTGACGGTCGCCCCGCCTCCGGCCGGCTTCTCGCCGATGAGCGTCCGGCCGTGAAGGCCGGCGGTAAACACGCGCTCGTGGTGAGCGCGCTCGTCGATCAGTCGGCAGAGTTGCCGGGACTCGGCCCATCCGGTGCCGTAGAGGACGTCTCGCCGGGACCACCCATAGGCGGCGGCGAGCCGGTCAACGATGCGGAGTTCCCACCACTCATCATCGCCGCCGCTTCCCCGAGCGCCTGCCGGATCATCCTGAGCAGCAGGCGCACGGCTTCCCCCGGGTCATCGCCCATCCCCGCTTCCGCGCTGAACGCGGCGAACGCTGCTCGGGCGCGGTCGCGAGCGGCGCTCATCGGCAGCGCGTCGAGCACGTCCACGGCGTCGTCCAACGCCTCGTCGAGCGCGTCGGGGCCGTTCTCGCGCGCCTGCTCGAACACGTCGGCCGGCATCTCCATCAGCGCGACGAACCTCTGCGCGCCGTCGATGAACTCCGTGGCGGTCGCCGCCCCGGCAGAGAGCAGGACCTCCATGCTCTCGGGAGGGTCGGCCGCGCGGAGCTGGGAAGCCTGGACGCGAGCGGCGAGCGTCACGGGGTCCTCGTCCGAGATCAGCGCGGACGCGATGTGCGCGGCCTCGGCCGGCGTCAGCTCGCGCCGGGTGCGCGAGAGGTGCGACTCCCGGTGCCCCTGCATCCGGTCGAGGAACACGTCCCGCTTCTCGTCGGCCAGCCGCTCGATCAGGCGGCTGGCCTCCTTGAAACGGGCGACGGTCACCTTCGGGAGCGTGGCCGTCTTCGGGCTCACGCGTACGACCCGGACTCGGCGGTGAGCGCGACGGTCGTGATGGCCGGCGTGGAACCGTCCTTCCGGCACGTGCCGGTGAAGTCGAGCGGGATCGGGCCGCCCTCCGCCTGCGCGCCGATGACGAGGTTCTCGGGGTCGATGTCGACCTTCGGGCAGATGATCGAGAACGTCCGGGTGGCCGACCGGGTGTAGACGATCGACGTAGCGGCGCTGAACACGTCCTTCACGGGGACGGCACCCGCCGAGGGGGTCGCGGTCCCGAATACGGCCTTGTTGAACTTGCCGATCGTGTCCCCGGTCGTGATCGCCTTCATGCTCTGCGTGATCGCGCCCTTCCCCTCGATCAAGTGGATGGGCGTGATGTTGTCCCCGAAGTACGGAGACATCTTCGTGTCAATCGTGGTGACAGCCTCGTTCACCTCGGGGACGACGAGGCTGTCGAGGGTGAACGCGCCGGCCGCCTCCGTGTGGAGGTACGGGTCCGACGTGGCCTCGGTCTTCGCGGGGTCCGTGGAGTAGACCTCGGCGGAGAGGGCCTGAATGTCCAGCTCCCCCGTGAGCACCTTGTCCGCGAAGTTCGAGGTGTAGGTGAGCTTCGCCACCTTGGAGTCCCAGAACATGAGGCGGACGGGGCCGACCGCGCTTCCGACCTTCTGCCACCACGTGCCCCACTGGCCGGTGGTGCCGGCGGAGGTGCTCGTGTGGGTGTACGGGTCGCTCGCGCCCGTCACGGTGTCCACGCCGAGGATCGCCGCCGAGTACAGGCCGACGTTCTCCGGCTGAGCGTGGAAGCCGATCATGCCGACCTCGCCGCCCACCGAGTCCGTGAACCGGGTCGGAGAGCCGAACCGCTGCCCGTCCACGTACTCCTTGGCGCCGAGCTTCTTGTTCACCTTCAGCGGCGCGTCACCCGTCCACTTGATCCGGTCGTAACCGACCGTGATCGTGGCGGCCGTCGCCTTCGTGCCCTTCGCGGACTGCCGGCCGTAGTTCGTGGTGCCGATGCCGCTTTCGATCGCCGTAGCCATAGTGGTCAGGCCCCCTGGTTCGTCGTGGTGTTCCTCTGGCGGCGCGGGCGCGTCGCCTCGGGTGGGTCGCACGGCAGGTAGCCGGCGTCGAGCAACAGGGCCGTGATCGCGGGGTGACCGCTCTCGACGACCCGGGTGTCGGGCACGATCCGGGCGGCCAACAGGCGGCCCTTCGCGTCGATGGTCGGCGCGTCCGTGTCGACGGGCTCGGCGGCCGGGAGGATCTGAACGCGCCGCGAGTCATTGACGACCTCGCCGCCAACCATCGTCGGGACGGGGATCGTCACCCCCACGTTGTTCAGCGGGTCCAGCTCGCCGGCCCGGGGGTTCTCGACCTCCAGGCCGTCCGTGGTGCGGATGAACGCGGGCGCGACGCCCACGTAGTCGGGCAGCTTGACGTACGTAACTTCGGGTCCGGGCATGTGGACGGGCCTCCTACGGCTCTCGGGGATAGGCAGGGGTCGCCGCGCCCTCTCGTGGGGCCGGCGACCGGGGGAAGGGCTCAGGGGCGCCGGCTAGGGCGCGTACGGCTGGCCGGCGAGCGCCTTGCGGCGGACCTCGAACCGGTACGAGGCGATGCGGCTCCACCCCACGGGGTCCGGGCGCGCTGAGCCCGAGCCCGAGAGTTGGTCGGACGCCTCGTCTAGCGGCTGCTCGGCTCGCCACATGGTCGACAGCTCGACGAGTAGTCCGCCCATCGTCCAGAGCTGCCGGCCGTGGTTGTCGCCGATCGGGTGGAGCAGCCCGCGGATCGACCGATGGATGAGCTTCGCGGTCGCCGGGTCGAGCGCGCGGACGATGACGTCCACGAACGATTCCTCGATGTACGCCTCGGCGCCTCCGGCGGGGCCGGCAAGCATGGTGTCCCGGAGCGTGACCGTCGCGACCTCCTGGCCGGCGCGGGGCGCGGGCGCCCCGTCGATCGGGTCCGCGAGCAGGCATGGAAGGACGAGGCTCGGCGTGTTGAAGTCGACGCCAACGCCCTCCGCGAGCAGGTACGCAAGCAGCTCGTCGACGACGTGGTAGTCGGGCATCAGTAGTACCTCCGGGCGGCGGCTGCCATCGCCGCAAGGTACACGGGCCGTCCAGCGATCACGGCGCGCTCCATGAACTTTGAGGGCGCGGTGCCGGGGTGCTGGACCGACGTGGCGAACCGCCCACTGAACGCGAGCACGCCCCCGGGCCGGGCGCGGATGACGTGCGCGGATGTGCCCTCGTGGTTGTAGATGGAGTAGCCGGACGACTCGCCACCCGTGGCGACCTTCGCGGTCACGCTCATCCCTCCCCCGCTCACGTCTGCCACGTGGATGCCGGCACGCTGCGTGCCGGTATCCACGTCCGAGTTGGCCTGAGCGGCGCCGACGAGGTGCTCGGCGCTCTCGCGGACCGCGGCGTTGATCGCGGCCATGCCGCGCGCCTGGAGCGCCGCGAGGCCGACGTAACGGAACTCGGGCATCACGTCACCCCCTGGAGCTGTCGGGCAAGCCTCTCGATCCGGACCGCGACCGGCTGGAATGAGTGCTTGCAGTTCGGGTGAAACGGGGGGCCGCCGTTCGGCAGCGCCCCGAGAGTCGCGACGGCCTCGCCCTCGTAGCTCGCGGTGCTGCCGTCGAGGCTGACGAGGCGGCCCTCCCACGGCCGGCAGATGTCGCACGTGCTCCCGTGGCGGGAGACTCGGGCGAGGTCGATGCCGTGCGCGGCCATCCTTGCGAGCTGCCCCTGAACGACGGCCTCCCGGGTGACGGTCCGTACGGCCATGTTCGAGTAGGCGCGGAGGCTCCACCTCTTGCCGGCGCGGTCGACGAACCCGGTCACGCCGTCTTGCGCGAAGAGGCGTTGGACCTGTCGGTCCCTGAGTAGCCGGCGGGCAAGCTCGCGCTGAGCTTCGCGGGGGCTCGGGTCGGCCCCGAGGACCGCACGGAGCGCGGCGGCCCGCTGCTCACGGGCGTAGATGTCGTTCACGGCCCTGCCAACGGTCGTGCGAGCGGCACGGAGCCCGTTCTCTATGGATTCGTGCAGGGTCGCCACCGCCTCGCGGGAGACGCTCGCGAACGCTCCGGGGATCTCGGGGGCCGTGACCTCAAGCGCCGCGATCTGCGTAGCGGTCACCTCCGCGGCCTCCCGGACCGCATCCTCAATCAGCCGGCGGGCCATCGGGTCGACCCGCGCGCCGAGCTGATCGAGCGTCGCGACGACCGCGGCGAGCTGGAGCCGCCGGCCCCGCGCCGTGGACAGGTCGCCGGAGCGAAGGGCGGCCATCGCCTGCGCAGCGATCGTCCGCTGCGCTTCCAGGTGGATGCGCTCGATCTCACGGACGATCCGCTCATGCTGGAGCCGGCGTGGGTCGGTCGCCATTACGCGGCCTGCTCGTCCGCAAGCTCGATCCGGAAGCTGTCCGCGATCGAGCCGGCTGCCCGGTTCTCCATCGCCGCGACCCGGAACCGCCGAAGTAACGGCGTGCCGGTGCGGCGGTCCTCGATGACGACGGTGTACCCCTCCCACGCTGAGCCGGCGACCGGGAGCACCCGGACCGCCGCCACGCGACGGATCACGAGGACGTCCAGGCGCACGTCGACCTGCTGCCCCTTCGTGCTCGCTGTCCGGCGGTCCCGCTTGAGGTAGCCGGGCGCGCGCCCCGTCCAGGCGGGGTCACCCACGGCCGCCTGCCCGCGGACGCTCACGGGGCCGGGCGGGTGGACGCTCCGTAGAAACGCGTTGGTCGGCGTCGTCATGCGCCGAACCGGGTCGTAGTCAGGAACCGCCGGAACTCGCCGCGCATCGTGCCGCGACCGCCGGAGGACGCGCGGACCCCGAGCATCCGAAGGCATGAGTCGTCGAGCAGCGCGACGACCTGCGCCCCGACGCTCGCGCCCATCGGGCCGGCAAAGCTGAAGTCCGGCCCGGACACGCTGTTCCACCGCTGATCGGTGATGAGGTCGGGGTTTGCGTGGAACAGTTCGGCGAGCGCGACGGTCGCGCGGCCGAGCTTCTCCCATTGCCACGCCTCCACGTCGGCCTCGACGATCTTCCGGCCCGTCGTCTCGTCCGGGATGTACGAGCCGAGCATCCGGTCGATGATGTCCTCGGCGGCCGTGACGTACCGGATCGCCTCACGGTCGGACAGGAACTCACTGTCGAGCCCGAGCGCGCCGCGGAGATCCGAGGTCGTCGCGTACACGCCGAGCCCGGTCAGGGTGTCGAACTCGGTCGGCTCCACCCACACGTCCGAGGGCTCCGCCGCGGTCGCCTCCCCGGTCGCGAGCCACAGGAACTTCCACGAGCCCGGGTCGGTCGCCTCGATCGCGACGCGGAACACGCCGGTCCCGGCGTGCTGAAGCTCAGCGTCGCCCGTGGTGTACGTCGCGTCCGTGCCCGAGGGGTCGCGGACGGTGACCGCGACGGTCGTCGGGTCGACGAGCGCGCCCGTGGTCGGGTTGCGGAAGGTCACGGTGTTTTCGATCAGGTCGCCGACGTGCTGAGCCATGCCGTGCCCCTTCCTAGTTGCGGGTGATGGTGACGGTGGTGGTCGTGCCCGCACGGCCGCCCGTCGTGACGGTCGTACCCGTCCGGTGCGTCACGCCAGCCACGACGGGCCGGTCGAACAGGTTGACCGTGACCGCGCCGATCTTCAGGCGGGCCGTGAGTGAACCGATCGCCACACGCTGCGCGACGATCGCCCCGCCGATCTCGAGCTTTCCAGTCAGCGAGCCGATCGGGACCGTGAGGACCCCGGGGTCCACGTTGATCGGGCCGGCCGAGACGCGGGCAACGAGCGAACCGGCCTTAATGCGCTGCGCGATCTCCGCGGCGCCCGGCCGGATCGTGGCGATCAGCGACCCGACCTCGACGACCGTAGGGAGCTGCCGCGCCGGCCCGATCGCGAGCGTGGCGCGAAGCCCGCCGATCGCGATGTAGGTCGGCCGGTTGACCGCGCTGTCCAGGGGTTCGCCCTCGGCGAACGCGGCGCCGCTGTCGTCCACTTCGTCGCCCGACGCGATGGCCTGGCCGGGGGTGAGCTCGCGGATTACAACGCTGCCGTTGTACCTCGGCGAGACGCCCTCGGCGGTCGCCTCGCCCGCGGGCGGGGTGCTGCTCCGGCCGGCGCCCGGCGTGGTCGTCGCGGGGCTCTCACCATCGGCGGTCGCCTCGCCCGCGGGCGGGGTGCTGTCGACGGCCATTCCGACCCGGAGATCGGTGATCGCGCTCGACGTGTTGTTGCCCGAGTTGTTGCCGGCGAGCCGGACGAACACGCGGGCCGGCCCCGTGTGGGGCGCCGGGTCGATGACGGGCGTCTCGTGCGGGAACCATGCGGCTTCCGCGACGTCGTAGAAGTACGCCTGGAGACTGAGGCCGTCGTCGGTCGAGGCGATCCGCACGCCGAAGCGGTCCGTGCCCTGTGAGGCCCCGCTACGGGGCGCCACGTCCATGAGGGCGGTGACGACTCCCGCGGTGATCTTGCGGATCGCGCATCGGCCCTGCTGACCGATGGTGACGGCGTACCCGTCCCACGTCGCGGACAGGTCGTCGGAGAGGGCGAGGCCGATCTCCGCGAACGCGCCGGCCGAGCCGGGCTGGACCGCGATGGTCGCGGACAGGTCGACGGCCGGCAGCGTCCCGGACGGGATCTGGATGCCGGCGTCGATCGCGGCGTCAGACCGGACGCTTGCGTTCGTTCCGGAGGCGCTGCGCTGGAGCCGGTTGGCTGCCGCCTTGAGCCGCGCGGCGGCCCCGAGGTCAGCGGAGGCCGTCCGCCACGTCCCGCCGGAGCTGAGCGGGTCCTCCGTGGTGGTCGCGTCCTCGATGATCGAGCCGTGCGGGAACGACGTGCGCGAGAGCGCCTCGCCCTCCGCGGTCGCGTCGCCTGCCGGCGGGCTGCTCTCGATCGGGGAGCCTGAGACGGTCGACGTCGGGGACATGCCCTCCGCGGTCGCGTCGCCGGCCGGCGGCTCGCTCACGATCGGGTCGTAGAACGTGAAGTCGTTGGAGAACTCGATCCACGGCCGGCCCGCCGTGGTGCTCGTCGAGTTGTGCGCGAGATCGCTCTCCGCGATCACGTCGCCGATCTCGACGAGCGGCGAGCCGTTCGAGCCGCCGACCCGACCGCCGAACGTGACCTCCAGGTATTCGCCCGGGCCGGCGACGGTGTGGCCGCCCGTGAGGGCCGTGCCTGCGCCTGCCGTGGCGGACCGCGGGAACATCTGGTTGCGCAGGCTGACCGCCCACTCCTGGCTGTTGCCCGAGCCGACGATGTTCTCGGCGTAGAGGACCCCGAGTTCGCTCAGGTCCTCGTCCACGATCCGGATACTCAGGACCGAGCTGACGTCGTGGTTCGTCGTGCCCTCTCGGCACCGGGCGACGGCCTTGATGGTGTCGCTCGTGGTCCACGTCGAGCCGGGCGTGAGCGGCTTTTCGGACACCGCGACCACGGCGGGGACCTGGACGGTCGTACCGCCGCTGCGCGTCTTCGTCTTCTCGACACGCGCCGTGTTCGTGGCCGCGGTCACGAGCGTCGCGTAGTTCTGCGCGCCGACGACCTGCCATTGCGAGTGAGGCGCCGGCTCGATCGGGGGCGCCGTGTTCGCGATCAGAAGCCGCGTGGACACGGGCCACCTCCCTTCCGGTTAGCTGGACGCGACGGTGATCTTCAGGATGCCCACCGCGGTCATCGCGACGGAGAACACGCCCGCGGTGACGGGAAGCACCGGGTCCAGGATCGTGTAGCCGATGAGCGGGCTCGTGGCCGCGCTGCCGGTGTCCTTGTAGAACGCGTAGCGGGCGACCGCGTTGGCTCCGTCGAGCGTGACGTCGGGGACGTCGAAGTCCGCCGCGTCGAGGGACACGACGAGCGGGCCGGCGGTGTCGACGAGGACGGCCTTGCCGCTGAGCGTGATGCCTCCGGCGGTGTAGCCGGTACCGGAGCACTCGTGCGAGTTGATGTCGCTCCAGAAGTCCTCGGCGTCCTGGTCGGGCGTCCACGTGTCCTTCATGAACGCGCACTTGATCGTGTCGCCCACCCAGTCGACGCGTCGGGCGGAGGTCGCGCCGAACTGGCCGGCGAGCCCCTGCTGAAACCATCGGGTCACATCGGCCATCGGAACGGCCTCCTTCCGGGGGTGTTGGTCAGGTGGTGCCGGTCAGCGCGACGCGCTGAGGGCTGAGCTTGTTCGCGACTTCCCGGTACCCCTCGGCGGCGAGCAGGCTGGCGCCCCACGCGTTCGGGTGGTACGGGTCGTCGTAGAGGTGCGTGTTCGGCGTGTCGCCGTCCCAGAGGATCGGGTCCGAGTCGATGGTGATGACGTCGGAGAACTCGGCCACGGTGTCGTTGATGACGGACTCCGCAAGGTCGGCGTCGTCGTCGCTGATCTCGTACGTCCACCCGGCGCCCGGGGTCGAGAACAGGTCGTAGTTCTGGAATCGGGCGACCTTGAAGATCAGGACGAGCGGCGGCGTCTCCGCCTCGATCGAGTAGCTGTCGAAGTGCGCCCGGGCGGCCCCGAGGTTCGTCTCCGAGACGGTCGTGACGATGACGTCCCCGGGGTTGACCGTGAACTCGTGGGAGTACGGGCTCCATCGCTGCTTCCCGGCGGTCGTGTTGAACGCGAGGACCGTCTCCAGGTCGATAGAGCCGGCGGCCGATCCGTTCTTCGTGAACGTGAGCGTCGGCCGGTGGTCGTGCGTGAAGATCCACTGGGCGTGGAGCTTGGAGCCGGGCCGCACGTGCGCCGGGACGGTGATGCGGCTCGTGGCGCCCTCGGCGGACGTGTACCGGTAGCCGGAACCGCTGTTCTTGTTCGTGGCGGTCTGCGTGGTCCAGGTGCCGGTGTAGGACATCGACGAGTGACCGTGCCCGTACACCGCGCCGGCTCGGAGCCGGCGGAGGACGGCGCGCAGCACGACGGGGAACAGGCTTTCGAACCGCGCCGGCCCCATCGCCGGGAGGTCCGAGGTCGGGGTGAGGATCGCGAGCTGCCGCTTTGAGGCGAGTGGCTGTTCGGCGCGCTCGCCGGGGCCGTCGTTCTGGCAGATGGTGACCCATCCGCCAGTGGTCGCCCACGGCTTTGCATCGTGCAACGTCGTGTCGTTGTCCATGCACAGGCAGGACCCGGAGACGCTGCGGTTCACCTCGGACGCGGCGCCGAGCATCCGGGCGAGCTGGGAGGTCAGCCGGTTGGCGATCCGCGCGCCGGCCGTGGTGATGGTGACGCCGACCCCGAGGCTCGCGCCGTACGCGTGAACGACGGTCAGTTGCGTAGGGATCGTGTTCGTGATGATCCGGTCGGGCATGCGATCACACGCCCGGCTGGAAGCGGAGCAGGCGGTCCGCTCCGTCGTTCACCTGGACGATGATCTCCGAACCGTTCGGGTTGATGGAGATTGGGTCGCCGTTCGGCTTCTCGTCCACGAGCCCGATGAGCCGGGACGTTGCAGCGGTGCCGGTGTGGCGGTACAGAAGGATCGCCTCAGCGGACCCGCCGGAGGGCACCTCGCCGAACGACGGGTCCTCGCAGTCGATCACGAGGTCGTTGCCGCTCACGTTGAGGGTGACGTTCTCCAGGTTGCCGGAGGTCGCGACGATCGCGCCGCCGGGAACGTCGGACAGGAAGTCGTCCGTGGAGTAGTTCGGGGTGTAGAGGCCGAGGTCGATCAGGGCCATCCGGAGCGGGCCGGTTTCGAGATTCAGCTCAGCCCGGGCGAGCCCGAGGAAGACGTTTGCGTAGACCTGTGACATCTAGTTTTCCTCCTGTAGCGCGGTCGCGCCGTTGATCCTGAGTTCGCGGAGGCGTCGCGCGAGGCCCTCATTCGTGGTGGTGATCCGGCCGCCCCCGGACGCGAGGGCAGCCACGACGTCGAGCCTCTCGGTCGCGCTGACTTGCATGGCCGCGGCGGCGAGCGTCACGCCGTAACGCTGGATGAACGACCATTCCTCGACCGGCCCCGGCGTGACGGAGTAGATGCCGTCAGGCCGGAGCATCGGGTCATCGGGGGCGAGTAGCGGCCCGTCCGGGGCGAGCGCGATGACGGTCATACCGTGACCGCTCCCCACGGCGTGAGGCCGCCGCCGGTCCCGAGGGACGCGCTCGTGACGGACGTGGGTAGGTCGGTCTGAGAGTCGAGCGAGGCGACGAGCCGGCGCGTCAGGCTGCCGACCGCGGACGACGGGCCGATCGCTCCCGTGACGGGGACGCTTGCGCCGCAGATTTGCGGTGCGGTCGATGCGCCGCGGGACAGGGTGCCGATCGCGTACCTGGAGTTCGCCGCGAGGGTCACGGAGGCCGGGTAGCCGCCCGCGGTCGAGAACGACCGGAGGGCGCTGGAGAACGTCGAGCCCGTAAACAGGGTGGTGTCCATCGTCGTCCGGGCGAGTAGCGCGAGGTCGCCGGAGCCATCGACGCTATAGAGCCCGAGCCGGGCCTCTGTCTGTCCGACCGCCGCGACGCGAAGCGCATACATGAACCGGACGACCGTGAGGGCCTCAACCGCGGTGAAGTAGCTGAAGTAGAGGCGGCCCGACGTGAGGGAGATCGCGGTGACCGCTCCCCAAATGGGGATGTTCTCCTGCCCCACTCCGGGGTGCCACGGGCCGTTCCCGCCGAGGCTCGCTGCGCGGACCGCGAGAGCGTGCGCCTCGTTGCTCATCCGCTCGGCCTCCGCGCCGACGTGGGCGGCGATCTCTTGCGGCTCCAGCTTGTTTGCGCCGTCCCACGGGGTGGGCTGCTCGTATCCGACTACGGGCACGGGTGCCTCCCTTCGTGGGTGATGGCGGGGCCGGGAATCGAACCCGTGTCGCGGCGTGCCATGAGTTACGCCGCGGCGAACCTGCCCCCGCGCGGTGCCGCGCCCCGGATGGGACGCGGCGGGTACGTCAGTCCGCGAGCGTCGAGCCCTCGCCCGAGCCGGCTTCCTTCGCCGCGGCGATGGCCGTCATGAGTGCCTCCCGGTCGAGCGGCTCGCTCGGGTCGCCCTCGGGCGTGATGCCCAGTTCGGCGGCGGCGGCGACGAGCGCCTCGTCGCTTGGGGCGGCCGGGTCGGGTGAGCCGGCCTTGGCCTCGTGCGCCTCGATCGCGGCGAGGGCGGCCTTCGCGGACCGTGCCCCGCCGAGGTCGATGCCGTGAGCTTCGGCGTACACCTTCAGCTCGCCGAGCTTCATCTGATCTCGCGGCTTGGAGATCGTCTGATCGCCTTCCGGCGGGACGGTGCCCTCCGGGGACGGCGCGGCGATCTGGACGGCGCCCTCCGCGACGAGGCGGCGGTGAACCCGGGAGTCCACCTCCGCCTCCAGCTCCTGGCCGTTGTGGGAGAACCAGAGCGTCTCGGTCATGCGTTCTTCGGGAGAAGGATCGCCGAGATCGTGCCGGCGAACGACGCGGCGAAGTCGACATGGATCGAGTCGTCTGCCTGCTTGAAGCGGGCCGACTCCACGACGAGCAGGACGTCGCCGGACGTCGCGGGCACGGTGACCGCGAGGTTTCCGAGCGAGGCGCGCGGCGCGAGCGCGGGATCGCCCGCGAGGATCGTTGCCACGCGATCCGAGCCGTTCGTGTTGCGGATGCGGATGAGCAGGCGCGTGGTGTCCCCGGCGGGGATGCTGGCGCCGTCCGCCTGGACGATGGTGGTACCGGCGGGCATGGTGTTGCTCGCGTTCGGCGTGATGGTGGTGACGGGGACCGCGGTGCGGGCCATACGGCATCACCTCCTTGGAAGAGGGGGAACGGACCTTCGGGGGCCGGCGCCGGCCCGCCCCGCCACAGTGGGCGGGGCGGGGTGCGGAGCCGGAGACGATCAGGCGTCCGAGGCGACCTGGACCGCGAGGTTGTTCGGGCGGATGACCTTGCCGCCGTAGACGCTGAGGCCCTTCAGACCGTCCGAGAACCCGGCCTCCAGGCGGTACGCCTCGGTCTGGAGGATCTGAGACGCGAACGACCACGCGGAATTGTGGCCGCCGATGATCTTGTGCTTCGCGCCCGCGACGTTCGGGACGTTGTTCGACCGGTACAGGTCGAAGCCGGCGGCGCGACCGATGAGGCCGTTGTCGCCGGCCATCATCCCGTTCTCCAGCTGCGTCCGGTTGCCCGGCGTGCCGTAGCTCGTGAACCGCGGGTCCTTCTGGATGTACCCCTCGTACCACGGGGGGATCACCGCGAACCGGCCGTCCTCCGGGGTGTCGGTCGTGTCGAGCTGCGTCTTCATCGTCACGAGCTGGTCGTACGCCTTGGACGCGGACGCGTTGAACCCGGTGATCGGGGACGCGTCCGTGCCGAGGCCGACGCCGGCCGGGATGTCCGTGTAGAGGCTCGCGGCGAACCCGTCGATCTCCGCGCGCATCGAGTACGCCGCCCGGCGAGCGACCTCGACCATGAGGTCGGAGTCGATCTGCGCGGCGTCGATGTCGTCGATGGCGACGTTGAAGTAGTCCGCCTCGGTGATGACGAGGCGGAGGTCAGCGTCCGTCAGCCGCTCGGGAGCGTCGATGGCCGCATTCTTCGTGTACGGCTTCACCGTGACATCGCCGACCGTGAGGATCTTCACGGAGTCGCCGGACTCCCGGATCTCGCCCTCGTACTTGTGGTTCATGATCCGCGGGTTCGCGTAGACGAGAATCGTCTCCAGCGCCCGCAGGATCTCGCCCGCCCACACGGTCGGGGTTGCGTTGACGATCGACATAGACCGCCTCCTTCTCTTGCTCGGGGGATTGCCCCGGTCCGCATGGGCGGGCGGGGTGCTGCTACTGCTTCGCTCCGGCCTTCATGGCCGCGTTGACCACCGCCGGGTCCAACTTCGCGATGGCGGTCGGGCTCATCTCCGCGAGCTGCGCGGCGGTGAGCGTCGGCCCGCCGGGTGCTGCCGGCCCCGGGGTGATCGGTGCGCCCG
>SXGQ01583327.1_pt1 | contig 21284 bp, 18 predicted proteins | sample 3178371 | NCBI WGS metagenome assembly SXGQ01 (sample SAMN11356859, study PRJNA531348) | freshwater metagenome | isolation source: freshwater sample F1-20 | place: China: Fuxian Lake, Yuxi | collected 2017-12-25 | reverse complement strand
TTCTAATACTTTTTTTAAGACTAACATCTCTTTTGTTTTTCCCCACCAATTTGCATCTTGTAATAATCCAACACAAGGATGTTCTAGTTTCATTCCTTCTGTATGATACCAATGTGAAGAGTTAATGCCTTCAAAAAATACACTCGTTGGCACTTTTGGATGATGTTCTTTTACTACTTTTTCAAGATAGCTACAAATTGGCAAAATTATTGCAGCACCACTAAAACATTTTTCCGTGATTCTATTTCTAAACTGAATCACACATCTTGATATGCGATCTTTGTAGAGTGTCTGTTTGGCATAAATTACTTCAGACCAATAATGGCCTCTGAGTAGGATGAATAACGGTATTTTTGATTTTATAGTTGCCAGTCCAAAATGTGTCTGTCTATCCGTAAAAATGGCATCAGGCTTAAACTCGGCAATTAATTTTTTAAACTCTCTATTTCCAAAAAACCAATTTCTTATATTTTTACTTGGAAATCCATTACTATAATCTGTATCTTTTACTAATTTATATTCAATACCGATCTTTTCTAATGCGTCAGCAAACTCTGTCATATGAAATTTTTTTCCTTTGCTTCCATATGCTATTAAGAGTCTCATTTAATCTCACATAAACAGTGAATAATAAATATCATAATAACATAAAATTACAATATTGATACCTGATACTATTAGACACGCTTCACTTAATTATCACCATATATCTCTTTTATATTAGAAAATCAGGAATTTGATATGACAAAAAATATATTTTCTCGATCATGGTATTATTTCCGAAATGGGTGGACCACATACTTTGCATTCATATTTGCAGCTATTAACACATTAACCGTAACCTACTATCTGGCCGTTGAACGTTATCCAACATTACAAATAGTATTTCCTAATTTTATCCACTATGTCTTGATAATTACAATAATTGGTGTTCCATTTCTAATATTTTTGGGATATATTCATTACAAAAAAACTTCAGCGTTCAGATCCGAAGTAGACATCGGATATGAATCCAATCCATATGCTTTAAGAATATTAATCAATAGCGAATTGCTTCTTAAACTAAATTTACAGTTAATTGATAAAATTGTGAGATTATCAAAAGAAGAGAAATTAACAGAAGATGAAATTAAAGAACTTATATCTATAGAAAATGAAATTAAAAATTTCTCAAGTCAAAGAAATTTCCAAAATAAAAAAGATCTAGAATTTTTTAAAAAACTTTTGAACGAAAAGTAAAATTGGTATGAAAAATAAGATTATTTTTTTTGTTATAATTACATCAATTATTTTTTCAATTGGTATGTTGGTGGGCGCCTATGAACATTCAACCATTAAATCATTAAGCAATTTTATCTACCCAAAACAAACATCTATCGATTGGAGTTTATATATCTATGAAGATAATGTTCAGAACCTAATTCACATCAACAATGAAAATGATATACTGAAAAAAAGAATGGAATTAGTTAATTATATTTGGCCAATTGGGGGGTTTCCATCCTCAAAACTGCCTAACTCTATAGAAGAAAACATTACTGATGATAGATATTCTAACTTTGAAAACATTGAACAAATTGATAAAATTACAGTTTTGATGGAAAATAATGTTACATCAATTGCTTATTTGTTTCACCCAAATCAATCAAACAACAAGTTAGTAATTTATCATCAAGGTCATGACGGTGATTTTTTCAAAGGCCAAGACACAATACAATTCCTTCTAAACAAGAATTATTCTGTACTTGCCTTTTCAATGCCTCTTTTGGGAATGAATAATCAACCAGTAGTAGAAACTCAATTTGGAAAAATCAAACTAACATCGCATAATGACTTTCAATTTCTTGAATCAGAACAATTCTCACCAATAAAATATTTTATAGAGCCAATTACTGTATCGTTGAATTATGTTGATGAACAATTTGATTTTGATAAATATATGATGGTTGGAATTTCTGGTGGGGGCTGGACTGTAGGATTATACTCTGCTTTGGACGAGCGTATATCTGAAAGTTATTCAGTAGCAGGTTCAGTCCCTATGTTTTTGCGCTCAATTCCTGGAAATCAGGGGGATTATGAACAGAGATTGCCTACACTTTACCGTATTGCAGAGTATCTTGATCTGTATGTTATGAGTTCGTATGGGCAAGACAGAAAATTTATCCAGATTTTCAACAAATATGATCACTGTTGTTTCTCAGGGGAAATCTATACTACATATTATGATGAAATAAAAAGCAGAATGAATCAATTAGGAAAAGGCGAATTTGAAATTTTCTTAGATGATACGCACTACGAACACAAGATTTCTCAGCACGCATTGGAGATAATCATAAGCTCTATAGAGAGAAGTAAGATTGACTAGTTTTACTATTTATTTGTCATTCGCAAATCTCTAATATATCCATAAAAAATTCATTCTATTGAAGATGATTTTTAATTTTCAACAATCTTTTCTAAATAAAACTAATTTCATCTCTCTAACAGAATATTTCTATTGATACTTCCACTTAATTTGTGCTTTTTTACATACCAATCTATAGTTTTTCTAAGACCATCTTCAAGTGAAAATTTCGGTGACCAACCTAGCAATTGCTGTGCTCTATTATTGTCAAGTGCTCTAGATAGTGCTCCTACTGGTTTTGATGTATCAAAAGAAATGTTTTTTGGACTCCAATTAAGAATTTTGAAAATAATTTTGACAACATCAATCATTTTGTATTGATGTCCAGTACCTAGATTAATTGGAGTTCCATCAAAAATTTTTTCTCCTGCTAAAATTGTTCCATATACAATATCTTCAACAAAAGTGAAATCTCTTTCTTGGTTACCATCCCCCCAAATTTCATATGGGTCCATCTTTTCAACAGCTTTGTAAATTAAAGCAATTATAGCATGAGTTTCATTTTCACGTGGTCCATATGCAGTAACAAATCTAACTGGACATGTTTTTAACCCATATTGTTTTTTAAATGCATTTAGCTGCATTTCACTCATTAGTTTTTCCCAACCATATTCAATATCAGCACTCATTAATCCATCGAGGTTTGTTGGATCTGCATCTTCTTCTTTTAATTTATACCCAGAACCAATATTTTCTTGTAATTTTGTTGGATAAACACATGCAGTACTTGCAAAAATCAAATTTTGTACCTTGGAGTTAGTAGAGGCTTCAAAAACATGATGATCTATTGAATAATTAGAACTAACATCAGCAGGATGCGTGGTTATATAACCACGACCTCCATGTACGGCCGCTAAATGAAAAACAATTTCTTTATCTTTAAAAATTTGGTTAATGTCTGATTTAGATATATATTCTAAATCCTTTTGTATGAAATTGATATTTTCTGATGACTTGTGCAAGTTTTCTAAAGAACCACTACTAAGATCATCTACAACAGTTACATCTGAACCAAGAGAAATTAATTTATCAACAAGATGACTTCCTATAAAACTAGCACCTCCTGTAACCAATACATGAGTATCGCGCCAAAAGGTTTCAGAAAAAGTAGTCATAATTTAATTCAGAGAGTGAGATTTTAAAAACTGTTCTGCCCATTGGTATGTTTTTCTTAGTCCTTCATCCAGACTTACCTTTGGTTTCCAACCTAAAACCTCTTCTGCAAGACTACAATCTGCGGCTCTTCCTAAATCACCTACAGGTTTTGTCAGATCATGTTTTTTTACAATATTCTTTCCTGAAATTTCAATTACTCTGTCGGCAATTTCGTTAATAGTTGTCTTTGTTTGATTACCAATTTGGATTGGTCCTTTATTGATTCCTTTATCCATTGAAAGAATTAATGCATTTACAATATCTGACACATAAATAAATGCTCTACTTTGTTCTCCATTTCCCCAAATCATAAACTCTTCTTCAGGATATCGTATTGCTTTTCTTATAGTTGCAGGAATTACCTGTGATTTTTGAGGAGATAAATCACTATTTGGACCATATACATTATGTAATCTAAGAATGGATGAATTAAGCATTCCTGTTCTACTGTATAATTCACACTCGTATTCTCCCATTAATTTGCCCCATCCGTATGATGATTCTGGATGTGCAGGATACATGTCTTCTTCTTTGAAAAGTGGGTGATTAGGATCATTTTGTTTCTCTAAGGGATAAGCACAAGCAGCACCAACATAAGATAATTTCTCTAATTTTGCCTTGTGCGAAGCTGCAAACATGTTTGAGTTTATAAGAATATTCTGTCGATAAACATAAGCCTCATTTCCAAAAACAAAATCAATCCCTGCAACAATATCAGCTAAATGAAAAACAACATCTATTCCATCTACCACTTTTTCACAATTTTTCATTTCAGTTAGATCAACTTCGAAAAAATCTTTTTCAAAATCTATTATTGGTTTTCCATCTTTATCCAAAAGATACTCTTTTTTTCCTCTCCACAAATTATCTGCAATTCTAATATTTGCACCTTTTTTTAATAATTCGACTGTAAGATTGGAGCCTATATGACCTGCACCTCCACTTATGAGTACATTCAAACCTGACCAATTCATATATTCTGGTTTAGCCTATATGTTATAAATTATTAGAATTTCTATTTACTATCACTTATTTATACTGTTAAAAAGCAAAAATGTTATGAAGCTACATGTAGGTTGCGGAAATGTAATTTTACCAGGATGGACTAATGTTGATCTTGAAGATTTACCTGGGATTGATTTATAAGATGATATTAGAGAACTTAAAAAAATAAAAAATGGATCATGTGAAATTATTTATGCATCTCATGTATTAGAGCATGTTGGAAGAAATGAATTTGAGGAAGTAATTAAAACATGGAATAGAAAATTGAGAATAGGAGGAATTTTAAGAATTACAGTTCCAGATTTTGAAAAAGTAATTAAATGGTATCAAAAAACAGGCAATATTTTAGATGTTACAGGATTAGTAAGTGGAGGACAAAAAACTAAATATGACTATCACCAGATAATTTTTGACAAAAAATTTCTGAAAGAAATTTTAGGAAAATGTGGTTTTAATAATATACATGAATGGGATTGGAGAAAAACAGAACATAAAGAATTTGATGATTATAGTCAATCTTACTTGCCACATATGGAAAAAGAATTAGGAATGCTAATGAGTCTAAATTTGGAAGCAACAAAGAACACTGAATCTACTATAGATAAATTGAATTTAGGTAAATCACCATGGAGAATTAATTAGATGAATTCGCTCATCAATTTTACCAGCGAGTTTGTAGCTTGATCATTTGACAGATTCTTAAATACATGTTGTCTTCCCTTTATAGCAATTTCTTCCCATTTTGGATTATCCGGATCTGTCAAAAAATTTTCAAATTTTTTCTTGTAATTTTTTTTATTTATAAAAATTGCAGTTTCATTATCAATAAAACCTAAGTAAGAACAATCATTAGTTTCTGTACTTTCTATAAATGTTAAACAACCAGCTGCTGGGATTTCCCAATATTTTTGTGTAGGATAGTATGTTGTTGCAGCTATTGCAGACCTATATTGTGATAGATAAATAGGATAATCAGCATTGGGATATTTAGATCCTCTTATACCACTGTAATCTACATATGATAGCTTGTTGCATAAGGTTCTTAATTTATAAAAATACCATCCTGATCTCCTTGGATTTAAAATTGCATTTGTCACTCTTGATCCCATTCTGAGATTCCCAGTTGCTCCAGAATTCAATATTCTATTTTTTATCCTATCTTTGAAAGGTTTAAGGCTTTGATAGCGTGAATGTTCCAAACCAAAAATAATTGGTTCATATCGGAATCTATTAGGATAAAATTTATGAAAATAATTCTCTGAAATTGTTCCAAAGTAACAAGTTATGTTCCATTGATCATGATATGAAATTTGATCATATTTCATTGCATGATGAGGATCCCCAACTCTAGAAACTACAGGAACATCTAATTCTTTTATTCCATGAAGATTTTTAGGGGTAGCATCAGTATAATTATTTGCAAGTAAAACCACATCACATTTTCCTTTAATCTTTGTGGTATCAAAATTATTATCACTTGGAAAGTAAAGCATCTCTAATCTTGGATGTTTTTGCAAGGACGTCAAAAAAAAATCGCTAGTTGTTCGATCAAAATGATTAGGATCAAAATAATTATAGTTATTCTTGTAAATTAAAGCAACTCTGATTTTTTGTTTCATTGAGATCTAAATTCCTATTCGATTTAATTTTTTAACTATATAACTAGTTAATATTCTTTGATTTAAGGAAGATTTATTTTATAATTTAAAGATCAATAATTACTGAAACCTAACATTCTGTTTATCCTGATTGATTCTTTTAGATCTGATAAATGCTTTGGTCCAACAAAAACTTCAATCACACCAAACCTTGACTTACTAATAAAAAATGGTACATATTTCACTCAAGCAATAAGTCCTGCACCGACAACTATTCCAACAATAAGCAGTATTTTTACTGCATTATTTCCATCATCATCTCTATCTTTAGATGACAATCTGTTTAAATTGAATCCAAAAATTACAACTATGATTGACATTTTAATAGAGAATGGCTATACTGCATTTGCAACAATTCCAGATGCACTAAAACACGCTGGACTAGAAAAAATCTTTGGTGCTAATATAGATGAATTTGATTATCAATCTAATCTATATCATGATGTTGGTCAATTAATTCTTAAAAGACTAGACAAAATAACTCTGAAAGAACCTTGGTTTTACTATATTCATTTGTACGATATACATGGAACTGCAACTTTTAACAAAGGAAATGTACCAGATCAATATTACGATACAAAATATGGTGTAAATCAATATGAAAGAATGGTATCACTTGTGGATCATTGGATAGGCAAAATCTTAAACAAAATAGATCCTAACAAAACGATGGTTATTCTAACTGCTGATCACGGTTCTGATGTGGGAAATTATGATTTAAGAATGGAAAATATACATAAAAAAGTTGTTAGTTTGAGGGAAATTAAAAAAACGCCTATCTTCCAAACGAGTCATTCAATAGCAACAAAATTACCTAGATCTTTTCTCTCTATAAGGAAAGGATTAGCAAAATTCTATTTGGATAGAAAAAATAATGATGTAAATAAGAAAAAAGAACTATTGTGGAAAGACATCGTAAATGATTTTCAAACACCATACGAAAAACGAATTTTAGAGAATTGTATAACTGGAATGGGACATATCTATGATGATAATCTCCGAGTGCCTCTAGTTTTCACTGGTCCTAATTTACACACAAACAAAATAGATCAACAAATTAGGACTATTGATATATTTCCAACCATAATTGACATTCTTGGATTTAAAATTAATAGGGAAAACATCCATGGACAGAGTCTCTTGCCTATAATTCAAGGTAAAGAATTTGAAGAGACTCCAGCAATTATAGAAAGCGCAACTAATGTTCTAAACTCATTAAATCGAAACTTAATTGGTGTTAGGACATCAGAGTATAAATATTTCAGAGACAAGAGTGACAAAAATAAAAACATTCACCTTTACAATCTAAAATCTGATCCAACTGAAGAAAATAATATTGCATTTATGAATAATGATATTGTTATCAAGATGGAAAAAATATTATTTGATATCATAACTGGTGTAACTCTTGACACAAACAAAGAACAATTACCCCCTGAAGAAAAGCTATCACAAGAAGAGAAAGAAAGGGCGCTAGAAACATTAAAAAAACTTGGTTATATTTAATAATTGATTCTAATCATTAAAGTGCAAAATACTAAGATAAGTTAATTAAAAAACATGGAACCAATTATGTATTGAAAGCACTAGAAGATTACAATATAATCCTGATTAATTTAGATGGACTTAGATTCGACAAGTTAGATTTATGCCCAACTTTAAAATCTTTGAAAGAAGATAGCTATTTTTTCAGCAATATGCATACTGTTGCACCATACACATTTGCCTCATTACACGCCATATTCTCTGGTATGTATCCATCTAGAAACGGAGTAAATGGATATTACAATATTTTTAAATTTAAAAATACAGAAATAACCTCACTAAGCAGTTTTTTACAACAAGCTGGATATTACACCTGTTGTGATATTATTGATGAATCAGTGATCCCACGACAAGGTTTTTCAGAATATCGAATATTTGATGAAAAAACTGTTGATTTTGAAAAAAGACACAAAGATTTGATTAAGGAAATTACGAAAAAAAGAAAAAAATTCTTCATGTTTCTTCACTATACAGAAACACATAAGCATCTTGTAAGAGAAATTGTACAAAAATATAATCTACAATCAAACGATGATGAATATTTTAATTCTAGAGAAGAAAATGAAAAAAGATTCAACTCTTATCTTCCACACTGCGATAAATATATTCACACAATATTAGAAACACTAAATGACATTAAAATAACAAACAAAACTATTTTAATAATTTTTTCGGATCATGGAATGAGTCTAGGAGAAAAAAGGGGAGAGAAATTTTATGGTGCTTATACATATGATTACACAATAAAGGTTTTTTGTATTCTGAAAATTCCTCAAAACAATAAAAAAATTATAGAGAAACAATGTAGAACAATTGACATATTCCCTACTATTTGCGAAATTGCTGGATTAGATGTTTTCAAACTTGAAAAGATCCAAGGTCAAAGTCTTTTAGATTTTATTAAAAATGAATCATTACCTGATAGGGAAGTTTTTGTAGAGACCGGTGGGCTTTACGGTTTTTGGCCATCCCCAACAAAACCTAATGTATTTTGTGTAAAAATTAATAATAAAAAATTAATTTATAATGATACCCCTTGCACATGGGAATTCTATGATCTCAAGGATGATCCAGAAGAATTAAGAAATATTTATGATCAAAATTCCGATGAAATAAGATTTTTTAAATCACGTCTTTTTGAATATTTTAAAGAAAATAATATTAAAACTAAAATTAATAATTAATTATTGACCTTACTGATTATTCTATCTAACTCTGAGTAGATTATGGAAGCCAACTCTTTATTGCCTTCCCTAGACAAATGTCCTCCATATTCATTATCATCGGAATAAAACTCGTCTAGATTTTTTATTTTAAAGAAATGGTCAGTGGCATTGATGTGAATTAATCCCTCTATGGTATCTAATTCTTTCATGAAATTCCTATAAAAATGATAATTATTCTTAATGAATAAAATGTCGTCCTTTTGTGGAATAAATACGATTGCTGGAATAGATCCTTGTTTTTTAACATAATGTACGTATTCTTCTATAATTCTCTTTAACAATAATGTAGATGAGATATCCTCAAAAAGTTTTATTCGCCATCGTAAATTAATTTTCATAATTAAACTCATAGGCATCCATTCAGTTTTTGCGTTTGCCTTCTTAATTTTTTTCAAAATTTCATTAACTAATACCAAAAAAACTATTGAGAAATTTCTTTTTGTATTTTTAAATATTGTAATGGAATAAGGAAATCTAATAATCTCTTTTCTGAATTTATTTATGTAAAAATAATCGTTTTTTCTGATATCTTCCAAAAATTCTTCATAATGGCTAAATTTGGATTGATTGTTTATTGGGTTATTCAAAATAGATAATGAATCATTTTCCAACTTAAATCTGGGTTTAAAACCAAATGTATTTCCATATTCATAATAGTGTTTCCAGATGCTCATGATTCTACTAATTGTATCGGGCACAATCCCCATTATGACTATGGGAGTTTTATTTTCTGGATATTCTCTCTTTAATCTGAGTAATGCTTGATCTATTCCATAGTTGCCAACACCAAAATTTTTAACATTAATTTGAAGCATATCTGAAAGATAATGCTCCCAAGTTTCGTTATCATTTACCTGTCTACAAAATGCAAATGAGTCACCAAAACATGAAATTTTTGATTCATAATTCTCAAAATTTGGATTATTTCTGCATGATTTAGAATTTATACTCCATTTAGTTTCTCCATATTTTCCATTCTCGGCGTGCGATGTGTTAGGTTTTCTAATCCATCCTAACTCTTCATCATATCCATGATGAAAAAATTTTTCCAAATCACTTGTTGAAATTTTTGGTTTTTCATCTCTATTTGTTATTAACCATTGAAATCGTTTATTAACATAGTTGATAATCAAATAAAAAATTAATTCACTAGAAATAAAAAATATTGCTCCCCAAATAATAAATTCTAACATATATCTATTGTACCCATTATATCAATAATAAGATAAAAATTAATATGATCTAGATAATACATTATGAATAGTCCAAAAATACTATTCATAAGGTAATTTTATGAGGTGAGAAATGGTTTTATCTTTATACATTTGTTGATAAATTTTATAATCTTTTAATGAATCTAATTCTAACCATCCATTCTTCACGATAATTGCTTTTAATTTAATACCGTTGTTGATCATACCACGTAGTAGATCTGTCATGTATGATTGTTCAAATTTAAGATGTGGGTTCAACAAGTTTTGATGTTTGGATTTTGCTTTAGATTCTTTGTAAAATTTTTTTAATTTTTTAATACCATTACGTTGAAATTTCATCAAACCAATAAATTGTCCTGAAATCATTTCAATGTCTGTTACCTTTTGTCCAATATCTATGATATATTCATCACTATTTACTTCTAAACTTTCTGCATCAGATAGAGGGTTTTCAAATCTGATCTTCCAATAATCTTTCCAGTTTTTATCAATAATGATAGAGCAATCATATCTAGACTTAATTAATTTCTTCAAGACAGATTTTTCAAATATAATATCCCCATACGAAATAATTGTAGAATTATTTAATACATTTTTTGCACAAAATAGGGTCTCAACCATATTTGTTGTATGATAATTATCATTCTTGTAATATTTTACATTTTTAAAATTGATCTTATCTGATTTGTACCCAGTTACTATGGTTATATCATTTATCCCACAATCTCTGTAGACATCAATTTGATGTTCTATAATGCTTTTCCCAAACAAGTCAACCATACATTTTGGTAATCTATTCGTTAATGGTCTGAGTCGTTTTCCTTCCCCTGCCGCTAAAATGATTGCTTTCAATCAACTATCCCACAATGATTTATTTTCCAAAATATCTAACAAAGCAATTTCAGACTGAAAGTCTGAGTCTCGTTCAGGATGCCACATTACACCTATAATAGGTAATTTACTATGAAAATAGCCTTCTACTGTATTATCATCTTTGGTTATCGCAAATGTTTCCAAATTTTTTCCAAGTGATTCTTTTTTTATTATATTGTTATGAAATGAATTAACATCTAATGAATTTCTTTTTAATAAATTAGATAATTTTTTATTAGTTAATTCAACTACGTGGTTTTTTTCTACATGACTTTTATCATTGTTAACTATAATTGATCCGCCAAAACAATTATTCAAAATTTGCATACCTCTACATACTCCCAATGTTGGAATTTTATTATTTATTGCAAAATTAATAATTTCTTTTTCAGTTAGATCTCTTTCAGAATCATCTCCAATATTATCACCACCAGATAAAATTAAGCCATCAACTTCCATTTCATGTAAAAATGATTTGACATCAGTTAGTGTATTTGGAATTAGAACTGGAAAAATATTTGCTTTTTTGAAAAAGATCAACCAATCTTGACTTATGGCATTTCGTTTTTCATTATATTTTTCAAAATACTCTATACGTAATGAAATACCAATTCGTTTTCTTGAATGTGTCATATGAACAGTTTAATTTTTTTAATTAATAAATCCCTCTGAACTTGCGCTTTTATTTAATATACCCTAATGATTTCAGAATTTTTCTCTCTTCCATGTACTCATCTGATTTCTCATTTTGTAAAACAATAATCTGTTGGTTTTTACAGTCCAGCATGATTCTCTTCGCATTAAGCAATTGCTCAAAAAGAATTTCACCGCAGCCTATTGCTGCAGGAAGCCCCAATTCGGCAGTTCTAATTGCCATGTGTGATGCAACTCCACCATATTTTGTTACTAAGCCGATTAGACCTTTGGTAAATATCCAATCATATCCAGGATCCGCATTTTCTATTATGACTATGGTGTTGTTAATATTCTGTTTGGTTTCAGATGGTAATAGGTGAGACAGATCTCCTGTAACAATTTTAGTTGTTATGTAATTTGGTTTGGCAAGATAGTGAGTTACTACTTCGAAATCTTTCTCTGAAAAAATTATGGGCGGCAAAACTAAGTGATCGTTTAAGGTTTTTACTTTATCATTATGAGCAATCTTATCTTTCCAGTCTTTTTTTAATTTATTCAAGCTTGAATGTTTTGATTTCAGGATATCTTTAATCGTGAGACATGCCATTTCATTCCTTGACAATCCTATCTTATTGCCAAGTTTGGCGATTAATTCTAGCGCGTCGCTCAAATTCTTTGTAAATTCAAACTTCAATTTTTCACGTTGAACTAAAGACTCTCTAACAAATTCAAGAAAGTCCATTTTTTCGAAAACTAATCCTTCTCTTATCAATATCTCATTAATTTTTGCATCATTATTCAAAGAAATTTCTTTAAATGATCTTCGTATGTATTTAATGTCTTCAAAAAATCTCTTATTCTTATCGTACCTGATTGCAGTTATATCATATGTTCCAGGCCTAAGATGACCGTATTTTTTCAAAAACTCACCTCTGTTCATTTGTTTTTTTACATACAGTTCTAGATCATTTTGTATTTCTGACAGTGGACTTCTTATTGAATTCATGAAAGCTTGTACAAAATCATCCGAAACGATTTCTCTGTTTCTTAAACTTTTAAGAAGTATTGAGCCGATAAACGCAATTCGAGCCATTGCAGAAAATTGGACTGTTCCTAAACTCTTAGCATCATCAAGTAAGCGTTCTATACAATAGACTGTCTTTTTCTGATCATATTCAGCTAATCTTAAATCCTCAAAAATTTTTTTTCTATTTTTTGTCATTTGATCTAATGAGTAATTGCATTTCTTTACAAGCTCAGGAAAACTGCATATTATATCGTTAGTAAAAGTAAGTAGCTTACTTTTAATGATAGAAGTTTCTTTTTCAGTAAAACCATACTTTTTTAATTCCTTCAATCTGTCGTCAATAGCTAGGTCGTAGCATGACAATAAAATCTCAAATTCAACTTTGTCGTGGAGATGAGGACTTTCATGTAATTTATTGAAATAGAATCTGATTAGTTTTTTTGTGATCTTTTTATCTAATGTGTCTGGCAATAACGAATTAAAGCTAACTTTAACGTTAACATACGGTTTATTTCCAAATCGTGTCATCAAGTTAACGTGTTTTAGTTTCTGATATCTCAGTAATTTTCTTCCCTGATACCAAGCTTCACTCATTATCAAGTAATCATACAATGAATAATCCAAAAAATTTGGATTATTGCCTATGATTTCCGCAGGATTCCAGTCAGTCATATCTGAAAAAGCGATTTCTGGGCTAGTGTAGCCCTCATGTTTTTTTAAATTTAAGAATTTTTTCTCATTTTTCTGTATTAGTTTAGTTATGCTATTGTCAGAAATTACCGTATTGATTTTTTTTATAGATGTGATGGGCCTAACTTGAAAAATAACAATTTTAGAGTCAGATCTAACTCCAAACTCAATATCCAATGAAGTAGATGAGAGGATCTTTTCAATTTCTCTCACCGCCAAAATTAGATTCTTCCATTTTTCCTGAATTTTTTCATTTTTGATATTTCTTAGTATTTTGATGGTGTTGCTGGCAAGCCCTTTTGTCACTCCATCTGTACTCGAACCATCTTCAAAATTAATTACATAATAAGGTGATCCAATATCAGACGTTCTTGTAAAGAGAACTCCACTCGTTATTATATTCATAGTCTGGCTCTGTATTAGAATCTGATTTTCTAAATCACTACTCCCCTTTTGTGTATATGAGTTGATCACCTTCTCAACAGCTTCTTCAATTTTATTATTCATGTGAGAGTCAATATTTTGTACACTTAGATAATTACCAGCTAGTGATGACTGTAGCGAATCTTCTCCCTTGGCGGAGCTTCGTATTATTATTTTTTCAGAATGAAAATCTCTATTAATTTTCTTAATTAGATCCGATTTATCTTTCCTCCATTCAGATATTGTAAAGTCAAGAATTTTTTCAATCTTTGAATGCTCAAGCTTGTCTTTCAGGAACTTTAAAACATACGCTTTAGTAGAAGTATGATTTGCAAAATATGATACATGTTTTCTCATTTATTACAAACTCTCAAAATAATCATAATTAATCTTATAGATTCTTATTTGAGTTTTAAAACCCTGATCATCTGAATCATATTGTTTTATTAAATAAGGGTATTTGGAATCATTATAGAATACATCGTCAAGAAATATCGATTTATTCTTAGACTCTACTACTAAATGTGTCAAACCTAGATACTTAGAGGATCTAATGTATTCCTCTAAAGTATTAAACTCTCCAGAAGGAATTTTCTTCAATTCATATGTGGTTCGGTTTCTCTTGTCCAGTTCTGGCAAACTAGGCCAATTCTTTTCTATTGTTGCAACTTTAACATACTTGTTTCCTTGATAGTCGTTAACACCTTTTGCAATATTAATTACCTGCGTAGTAATGATAAACCTCTCTTCTTCGTCTTTATAATCAGTTTTTTTATACTCTAGAAATCCTATCGATGCAAAAATAATTCCAAATAATATCAAGGCAAAAACAGTATTCTTACGTGGAATGTTTTCTAGAATGTTTGTAGAATAGCCAGTTATGACACATAATAATGGAAAAATTATGTAAAGATAGCGTGTTTCTTGAATATTTCTTCCATATGCATACATTGCCGGAATTAACATTATTATTCCAACCACACACAAAAAGATAATTGTTTTTCTCTCCTTGTTTTTTAAAATTTTAAAAATCCCAAACGGTAGGAAACATACGAACAGTGGTATCGTAACCCATACTAAGTATTTTAGCAAATTGATTAGTGATGTTGTCATAAAATAACCCAGTTTACTTTTACCATCTTCCCCTACTATGGGATCATCCAAATCTGGCTCTCCACTAATCACAGCCTTTGAAACAAACTGTGGACCGCTAAACAAATGACTGATCAAACCGTCCTGCCCTGTATGTTCAATGCGAATTGTAGCCATAGGTAACATTACTAAAATAAAAATTCCCACCACTGCGAAATACTTCAGGATGAATCTCTCATTGTTCCTAAACCGTATAAAAAACATAATCGAAAGGGGGATGAATAATAAAAGTCCCTCATATCTTACCAAAGAAAACAATGCGACAACAACAGACGCAATATACATCGTTTTTATTTTATTACCCAAAAATAAAACAAACGCAAGTGCTCCCAGAAAAATGTAAAGAGGTTCAGTCAAACCAAGTAATGAATTTTGTATAATTCTTGGCTCAAAACAAAATAATGCAGCTCCAACTAAAGCAGAGGGTTTACTAACAAACTTCCTACACAAAAAGTAGACTGGGATTACAGTTAAAACAGAAATAGTTATGGCTGCATAACGCTGTAAATTCATCAAATCCATCATGTTTGTTGAATGAGAGAAATAAAACAAAACAGAAAGAAATGTCGACCATCCGTTATTTGTTGGTAAAATGCCATTAGGGAACTGTCCCTGCTGAACAATTGCAGTAGCATATACAAAATAGTCTATTCCGTCTAAACTAATTGGAACGTTAAATGGAAAAAAATAAAGTCTGATAATAAATCCAGTAATAATTAAACAAATTACTATTTTAATTGAATTTTTATTTGATGATTCTTCTATTTTTTCAAAATTATTTTTCATTATTACCTTTTTTATCCCATTTTTTACTTATAATAAAGAAATAGACTGATTGTATGATTGTGGATAAAACATAAGATGTTGCAACACCTATAATTCCATACCATATGCCAAATAAAATCATAGTAGGAATTAAAATTGATAATGATATGATTAAACCAATTAAAATAACTCGACTTTTTTCTATAGCTAAAAATTTTGAAGTATAAATTTTTACAATACTAACAGGAACAAGTCCTAAACTCATAATTTTAATTGCATCAATTACATCTAAATATTTTGGAAAAATTGTTGGTAATATTATAGGTACAATGAAAAATCCTACAAATGTCAAAATTACACTAATAATAATTAATAATTTTTTTATTTTTTTAACATCGTTACCAGATGCTTCTTGCGGTAAAATATACTTGAATAATATTGATGTACTAATTGCCATTATTGTAATTATTTGTAGTGATAATGCATAATTTCCTAGAACAGTTGCACCAATTATTGGCATCACAATTATTTTATCTACTTGTCCATGAAATGTACCACTTAATGCTGTAAAGTAATTATTAATAATGAATCCTTTTTTATCTGATAATATAGAAAAATTTATTTTTATATTTTTAAAATTTTTTAGTATTCTAAAGAAAAATCCAATATAACTTAGTGCTAATCCATAAATCAAACCTTCCATTCCAAAAATTAAAAAGAATCCGATACCAAGTATTGGCGTTAGACTTTTTTGAATTAGTATATATTTTAAATAACCGTTAAATTCCTTTTTACCCAATAACTCTCCAATAACTAGATTGCCCATTGTATATCCTAATACTAGGAATCCAATATCAAGTCTATTGAAAATTAAAAATAATGCAAGAAATCCAAAAACTCCCCCAATTAAAGAAATAAAATTAAATGTACTTTGAATTTCAATTTTTTTTGAGAGATATACTGTAATGGTATTTTGTGATCCAAGAAAAGTCAAATAACTAACAATTGCTACAATGCTGATTAAATAATGTAATTCACCATATTCTTCAGGACTAATTAAAATTGCAAGATAAATCCAAAATCCAGATGATATTATATTTCCAAAAATATCTCCTGCTCCAATACTTACTAAACTTTTAACTTGTTTCATTTTTTGTCAAAATTTATTTTCAATTTTAAAATCATAATCATTTTTTTCTATATTTTTATACATTAAAAATGTGATAGATCATTTCTATTTTTTCCAATCATAATCTTCAAATTTTACATTAACCATTTCACCATCATTTGGCTTCCATGCTATGTCTGCAATGACTAAAATTTTTGAAATTTTATCTGAAGGATTGACAATTGCTGCAGCAATTCCATTTGAAACTGAAACTAATTTTGAACTCCCTGAATTAGCTTCTATTTCATGATATTTTCCATTTTTATCTTGAATAACAATAACCATTTCTCCTTGAATGCAAAAAAAGTAACTTGTTCTATTTTTATGCATATGGGGACCTTTAATTTCTCTTGGATTGACTGAATTTAGATAAATCATCTCTGGTTTGTTGATTATTTCATCCCAGTTTCTCCAAATCACTGTTAATTCACCATTGATATGTGAGTCTAAAACATCTTTAGTTTCATGATTTTCTAATTGAAATACTGAAAAATCTTCTTTTTCCATGTTATAAAGTACTTAATTTGAGCAATAAAAATCTGATTACTTTTTCCTAAGCGGCATATCCTTTTAAGAATATAATTTTGTAATTAATTATGAAAATTTTAGTTACTGGAGGAGATGGATTCATTGGAAGTAATTTTATTTTACATACATTAAAAAATTTTCCAAAATTTGAAATTATTAATCTTGATGCTGGATTTTACGGTTCTAATAAATTAAGTTTAGAAGAAATTTCTAACTATGATAATTATAAATTTGTTAAAGGTAACATTAATGATTCAATAATTATTGATAATTTAGTTTCTCAATCTGACGCAGTAATTAATTTTGCAGCAGAATCTTTTGTAGATAGAAGTATTGCTGATGCTAAACCTTTTCTTAGATCAAATATAGATGGTGTTTTTACTATTCTTGAATCAATTAAAAAATATAAAAAAAAATTCCTTCAAATTTCAACTGATGAAGTTTTTGGAAGTCTTGATACTGAATCAGCATCAGAAACTTTTCAATACAACCCTTCTAGTCCATATGCTGCTACTAAAGCATGTGCAGAAATGTTAGTTAATTCTTATCACATTACATATAATTGTGATACTTTGATAACTAGATGTACAAATAATTACGGTCCTAGACAATTTCCTGAAAAATTAATTCCAAAAACACTAATTTTAGCAAAAAATAATAAAAAAATTCCTATTTATGGTACGGGCAAAAACTTACGAGATTGGCTTTATGTTACTGATCATTGCGATGCAATTTTATCTTGTTTACATCATGGAAAATCTGGAGAATCTTATAATATTTCATCTGGTAATGAAATCGATAATCTAACTATTATTAAGAAAATTCTTTCAATTATGGATAAATCTGAAGATTTAATGGAGTTTGTAGATGATAGACCTGGTCATGATTTTAGATATAGCATGAATTCTAATAAATTACAAAATGAATTAGGTTGGAAATCTAAAACTAATTTTGAATCTGGAATAGCAAATACTGTAAATTGGTATTTGAACAATCCTAAATGGTGGGAAAATTTGTCAGAAAGCATATTTGAGCATACACCATGGAAAAAATAGAACTATTTTATTAAGAGAGATTTTGCTCTTTGTAATATGAAAGGAATTTTACTTCATGGTGGTCATGGAACTAGATTACGACCTTTAACTCATACTGGTCCTAAACAACTTCTTCCAATTGCAAATAAACCCATGTCTCAATATTGTATAGAATCAATGAGAGATGCCGGTGTTACAGATATTGCCATAATTATTGGAGGAATTGGTTCAAATAAAGTTCGTGAATATTATGGTAATGGAGAAAAATTTAATGTTAAAATAACATATGTTACACAAGATGAACCACTAGGGATATCTCATGCAATTAATTTATGTCGTAATTTTATTGGTGATGATAAATTTTTAGTTTTTCTTGGAGATAATATTATTCAAAAAAATATTAGTGATTTTACAAATGAATTTTTAAAATCTAATGATGATGCTTCAATTTTATTATGCGAAGTTGATAATCCCTCTAGATTTGGAATTGCAGATATGCATGAAGGTAAAATTACTAAAATTATGGAAAAACCTAAAGATCCGCCAACAAATTTTGCAGTTACTGGAATATACTTTCTTACTCCAAAAATATTTGATATTATTGATAACTTAAAACCTTCTTGGAGAAATGAATTAGAAATTACTGATGCTTTACAAGTTCTTCTATCTCAAAATAATAAAATTTCTTATCATATAATTACTGATTATTGGAAAGATACAGGAACTCCTGAGGATATTATTAATGCAAATAGAGCAATTTTAGAAAAAATGAAATCTTACTTTTATGGTAAGAGAGATGACAATGTTGTAATAAGCGGTACTGTCATGGTGGGTCAAAATACAATAATAAAGAGCGGAGTAAAACTGATAGGACCAATAATAATTGGTAATAATTGTATAATTGACTCTAATACCAATGTTGGACCTAATACAAGCATAGGAGATAATTCGAATTTATCAAAATGTAGTGTTGAAGATTCCATAATAATGAATGACTGTATCATAAATGGAGAACTAAGAATTAAAAACAGCATAATAGCAAAACATTCTAACATATTAGATAAAAATAATAATGAAAAAATTTTCTTATTGGGCGAAGGTACTAAAATTTCTCTTTAAATGATCCACATAAGATAAAATTGGATTTAATTATATTCTATATGCATAAATTCTGCTTTTTCGATATTTAATGTAGAATTATACGTGTAATTTACATTTCAGAATCTCTGATTTTATCCATATGACTCACACTTGCATTAATTTTTATTAAACCTAGTAACCAATTATGGATTGAATGAAATTAAATCTCATAATTAAAAACATAGATACCGTGGTTGAAAGTTTGGAAGATTTTATCATAGATCAAATTCAAAACAATTTCAATAGAAAAGGTGTTGTAATAGGGATTAGTGGTGGTATAGATTCCGCTGTTGCTGCTGCTTTTTGTGTTAAAGCGTTAGGATCTGACAAAGTTCTAGGTCTTATTATGCCTGAAAAAGATTCTAATCCACAAAGCAGACTTTTAGCTGAGTTATTTTGTAACAAATTTAACATAAAAACTGAGACTATAGATTTGACTCCAATTATAGAGAAATACGACATTTACAACATTCGTGATAATATAGTACGAAAAAATTTTCCTAATTTTAATTTATTTTCAAAATATCGATTTGTTATACCGAACAATTTAGAAAATGAAGGTATTAGCTTACCATTTTTACAAGTGTTAGATAAAGAAAATAATATTCTTGATATAAAATTAGGTTTAAATGATTACCTAAACTTGACTACAGCTACATCAATCAAGCTTAGATCGAGGATGATCATGTCATATTATCATGCAGAAAAAAATCATTATGCGGTTATTGGTGCAACAAATAAAACCGAATTAGTTCAAGGTTATTTTGTAAAATATGGTGATGACGGAGTAGACATAGAACCAATCGCCAATTTGTATAAAACCCAAGTTTATCAACTAGGAAAATATCTAGGCATTCCTGATGAAATTATTCAGAGAAAAGCATCTCCTGATACTTGGAGTTTTGAAGTAAGCGATCAAGAATTTTTCTTTGGATTGCCGTATGATGCCATTGATATGATTTTACATGCACAAGAAAATAAAATTCCGTTAAATACTATTTCAGAATCTCTTAATCTATCTAACAGACAATTAGAAAAAATCTCTTCTATTCAAAAAAGAAAATGGTCTTCAAGTAAGCATATGAGAGAAAGCCCTCCTATATGGGACGCTAAAATCATCTCATTAGCAGATTGATTTATTTTATTTTAATTGTACAATAATAAATATATGAAGTACAACTGGATGTATTGACTTGGAAAATAATCAACCATTAATTAGCATTATAATATTAAATTATAATGCTGGTAATCTACTTGTTGAATGTGTTGAATCAATTTTTGATTCTAATTACACAAACATTGAAGTTATTGTTGTAGATAATTTATCAAATGATAACAGTCATAAAAAATGCCAAGAGAAATTTAATGAGATTTTTCTTATTGAAAATAAAGAAAATTTAGGATATTGTGAAGGAAATAATGTTGGGATAAGACATGCAAAAGGTGATTTTATAGTAATATTAAATCCAGATACCATAGTATCTGCAAACTGGCTTGTACAAATAATGTCAGCATACAATACAGTTGGAGAGGGATTGTATCAACCAAAAATTCTCTCTCTTTATGAAAATAACGTCATAGAGAGTACTGGAAATATGTTACATCTATTTGGATTTGGGTTTGCAAGAGACAAGGGAAAAC
>SXGQ01458265.1_pt1 | contig 21287 bp, 47 predicted proteins | sample 3178371 | NCBI WGS metagenome assembly SXGQ01 (sample SAMN11356859, study PRJNA531348) | freshwater metagenome | isolation source: freshwater sample F1-20 | place: China: Fuxian Lake, Yuxi | collected 2017-12-25 | reverse complement strand
CTATCTTTCACGCCGACGTCAGCGTCCTCATTCATACCCACCGCTTTCCCTGGACCAAACATCTGCTCTGCGATGACCTGGTCGATGACGTGCGGTTTGAATAGCGCGTCCACCAACTCTTTCGGCAATGCTTTGGTCAATTCTTCCTTGATACGGTTCCTGTCCCCTTGTTCCATGTTATTGTGAAGTTTTCGTCGAGCCATTTAACGGCCTCGACGATGTGTGGTGCGTAGATGTGCTCGAATCGTGCCTCAAACGGCAGCATGTACCACCCGAAAGATTTCCATTCAAACGCTAATCTCGTGTAGCAGCCGTGGAACCCTGATTGTTCTTCGAATATGACCTGCCCGTCCTGCTCGGTTACCATATACGGCACGCCGCACAGTCCAATCTTGCTACTCGCGCTCATTTTTCAACCTGAGCAGCGCCGCATTTACATCGGCGATGATTTTTAGTCGGTGTGCATTCTCATCTTCATGATAGCAGGTGACCTCGTTGGTTTCTCTCCAATACTTTCCGCCAAAACCCAGTTCACCTCCGAATCGATATTCGTCGCATGGAGGCGAGAAACGGGCGTGGAGTGCTACAAATTGCGAGCGTTCTGATTCTCTGGCTCCCGCCATCGACACCAGGACGTTGTATACCGCGCCAAACCAGCGCATGTCCCGGATTTCTTGTTCCAGTCTGTTATTGCTCATATGTGTTTTGTTACCAGAGTCCGGCGGCACGTCCAAACGCTTCTTCGCGTTGCTCGGCCGTGGCTCTGTATGCGAACGGTAATACGACACCGTGCTCACGCATGACCTTCTGGATGTGCGTCTCCAGAAGTCCTTGTCTTTCGTAGTTCGTATACTGACTGGTAGCTGTTGCCAGCCACTGTCGCTCGACCTCCGCCATGGCGTCCAGCGACGGCCACGGCGCCCCGCATAACGCTTCCGATTGATCCACAAAGAACACCTCCTCGGTGCCGGCATCGTATTCCCACGAAAGCATTTTTACGATCCAGTCGCGTTTCTGTTCGCGGCTTAATTTATCGCTCATTGAAGAATTGAATATAGCACGCCGATGCGTTCCTGCCACGACGCTCTCGACGCACAGGGATATGTTTCCCCACGTAGTCTGAATTTCGTACGACAGGTAATCTGCAACGTCGTTTCATACTGCTCCAGCTGCTCGTTTGTTAAACGCTTCTCGATGAGGTCGCAAATCCCGAGCATGTGTATCGGGAACACGCTGCAGTCTTTTTGAATACCGAGTTCCAGCCGCGTATCAGTCCACACGAGATGTTTCTGGTCACCATGCGTTTCGACAGCACATAGCTCCGGGATAAGGAGTGCTACTTTTTCCTTTAAGTTGTCGTCGTGCATTTGAAATTCGGTTTTGTATTCTCGCGGAGCCATCTGACACGTCGGTCCAGCACTGTCGGACATACTTCTTTATCCCATGCTTCCGTGAACATACGATATCCTCTGTGTTTACCCAATGCAATAAGGCTGTAACCAGATACGTCGCTCGCGCAATCGCGCAGACGTGTATCTGTCATTACACAACATATTAGCGCCTCGCAAACAGCCGTGGCTGCTGGTACTTTGGTTTTCGAGATCGGCAGTTCACGCATCATGGTCTTACGACGCAAATTCGCCGAATCGAAAACTTCAGCTACCCATTCGTCAGCGTTACCTGAGTTCGATAGCTTTTCAGCCATGTCTATGGCGTCCAGAAGGCGATCTTCTTTTTGTAACAGAGGCCTGACATCAGCCGCGCATATCGCTGCGAACCGACGAACATCCTGATCTGGTAATACGCCTTTGGTCAGCGCAATCCAAATCAACCATGTGTGCCGTGCTGTATCCCAAACTTCACGCATTGTCCTGCAGTGAACCGCAGCCCAAGTACGTCCTTCTGAACACGCGTTGTGGCGTCTGCAGAACTCATCGATCGTCATGTCTGGTTGTGTCGTTTCGTCTACCATACTTCCATAACGAATCTTACTATCGCCGTGATAGCAATTACGACGGTAACACAGCACAACCACATGTGCTGTTGAACAATATCGGCGTCGGCCCCACATCTTTCGTGACGCCATTCATGGTCATAGAAACCCAAACGATGTCCAGCTGCCATACAGTAAGCCTCGGCGTATTGTGCGGCCGTAGCCTTCTGGAACATGAATTTTTGACCAAAGTCCAGAAACTTGACCTGTCGCAGTATCCTTCGCAGGAGTCTCTGCCTGTAACGTCTGACGTATCCGCTTTTACCTTGCGCAATCCATGCTTTGCAGACTTCACGAATTGCCGACATATCGTGAAAGTATTTAGGAAGCGGTTCGTAAGTTTCGCACCCCAACTTGATTCCTATTACCGAATTCTCCATGGGAACATCGCGCAGTGTTTTGATGTGCTGCCAGCCATGATACTCTGCGATCAATTTTCGATCTTTGTTGGTCAACGCATAGAACTCGTCGCTCTCCAGATTCAACGTTTTCATATTTTTGTATTCCGCCACGCCTGGACGATATCCATTGCGAGCTTTGGCCAGTAGTCCGATTCATTGCTCTTTACCGGCATCTCCATCTCACGACACAGCATGCGCCAGCCTTCATCCACTTCTTTCTTCTGTGCGAAGATATCGTCTATGGCCTTAATCGTCGTCATCAGCATCAACTTGTAGAGTTCGGAGACGACCCCTGCGGCGGGACTGACGTCTTCGTTTCGATGTGCCGTTACGCAAAATGCGCGAATCTTACGTAATCGATCGCGCACGTTCATACTCGGGTTTTCATCTTCTTAAATCATTTGCCGGTCTCATTTGACTGACGACGCTGAGGATACCACTGTTGCCATGCTCGTAGTGCTTCTTCGGGCGTATCGAAACCTTCGTGGTAATACGCGAATCTTCCGGCTCCGACCACATAAACCGGGTTATACGGCGGTCCGTATCGTATCAACCATTTTGGACCACGTTCGGTCATGTGACGATCAATGTGATAAACGTGCTCGTTGACGTTCTGCTCGATACGGTAACTCACTGGCGTAAGTTGTGACGAAACACACATAGCCGCCTCGCTTTGGTTCTCTACCTTTGTGTCGCTGTTATTCATTACATCGGTTTGGTGGCTAGAATGGTGCTGACCTTTGCTATGATCTTACATTCCACGTCTGTGATCGCATCCCACAAAATTCTTTCGTTTTCTGGAAAACATGAAGGAACACGCGTCTTGTGTGATGGGCACTTTTTCTCCAGCACTTCCCACACTGCCTGACGTATTCCGTCCGTAATCTCTCTGTACACCTTTCCTGTCACTCTCACTGCGATTTAAAGAGCGGCCATGGACCTACCAGCTTGGTCCACGAATCAGGTTTCCAGTCCACCGGCTTCGGGTATTCCGCATCTCTTGGAACGGGCTGTAGAGTCCCTGCGATATTTTGAACCTTCATCGTAATACCGAATAGGCTGTCGCGAACCAGAAACTCTTCACCGTTCGTCGGTATGGTATCCATTGAACGCCAGCCAAACTCACGGTAGTCGGAAGACCAGACTTTGTCGTTGTATTGCATTCTGAGAGGCTCGTCTCCTGGTTTTGGAGCGGCTACCCATCCATACACGGATATCAGACGCCGCGCCGGGTTACCATGCTGATCGACACCTTCCCATGTGACGATGTTAATGCCCCACATGGCTGAAATGAACTCGATGATTTTGGCGTCCGCCTTCGTTAGTTGCAACGCTTTGTCCTCGTTGTCTGTAAACGTCAGCCCGGTTATCTTAACTCCGGGAATCAGTTCGAAAAAGCTACGATCCATTGGATCGACGTATTTGTTCGCAAAATACGACAACACCCCGAGGTGTCCCATAAGCTCCGGATTGTAGCGTGCCTGGTCCGCCATATAGTGGCACGTGGCCCGCGATAGATTCAGCAGGTTGTCCAACATACCCCGCAATGCTTGTAGTTCTGTGTTCATGGATATTGAAATGGAATTGTCGGATAGAGGGAATACCCCTTCATCCGCGCTGTGCGTTCTTCTGACGCTCTTACATCGACACAAATACCGGAGAAGCCAGCGCGGCTTCCGTGGTGTCGTTGCTCATATCGCGCTCCTTTCATTGTCCGTCAGGAGTGAAAGCAAGGTTTTTTCTCGATCCTCATGTCGCTTTATGATCTTCTTCAGGGTGGCCCTACTTGAGAGTATAGCCATCTTGATTTCATCTCCGTCGATAGGCGGCACAGTCGTTTCGTCTCCTCCGAATGCAATAGATTCGGAGTCGATGTAGCTCACCCATACCCATTCTCTGTCCCCTCCGGACGAGCGACATCCCATTCCATCTGGGACCCTGCGCTTCACGGTGCTCATATCGCCGTCCCGCACTCGATCCTTGCCGGGGATACCGCACCTGCGGGAGTTTCCTTCCCGCAGGTGCGGCAATGCGTCTGCGATCGGTATCGGTTCCTCCAGCTTTTGAATACGGCGAAACAATGCCTCGATCACTTCAAAGCAACGAGGCTCCAGACCTCCGCGAGCCGGTCCAAACTTTTTGGATAACATGGCGTCGATAAGTTCTGCATTCGATTTATGCAACCCGCAGTCCTCTACGATTTGTTCGGTTGTTTTCATGTGTTATTCTTTCCCTTGCTATTTGTCTGCCAACGCCGCGTCGATAATAGCATTCACCTAATCGAGCTGCCCGCAGATAAGACCATTGCATTCCTCTGGCAAATCGTAGTCCCGCATCATCTGCCCCATCTTATTGGCGAACGTTTCCAACGCGTCCATCAGCGGAACGAAGTTATTCATGCAATGAGCTATTAAAACCCTGCAGTTGTCCCAATCTTCACTACCGTAATGCCCCGCAGCCACTTCCGGAATGTATCGCGGAGAGCATGCGACAGGAGTGCAACTACCGACCTCCAGACAGTCTCCGTTAACCTTGACCGGGCCATATTCTCTCAATCTCTCAATTAAGTTACTCATGTGTTCTTCTGATAATTCATCGCAGCAACTATCGCCTCACGCAGTTTCTCCGCGACCGAATGTCCGTTGCTCGCTCTATGCGGATACCCGGCTTCCTCTGAGTCATCCGCCAGTTCCTTTAATGCATCCACAACGTCTTCCAGAAACTCCACAGTCACTGGCAGCGCAACTGTGCTCGGTTTATCTTTACACGCCGGACATACGAGGTCGAATCCTTCCTCGGTAATAGCCTCCAACGTGCTGGGAGGAAAAGTTCCTCCGCAGCCGGAGCATATGTCGACGCCCTGAAACGTATCAGGAAACGGAATCGTATTGATGATTTCTCCATCCGGATACGCATTCATCGCCTGTTCATCAGCGTGGTCGACGTCCTCCGCCTGACAGTCAAACACGATGGTGAATTTGTCTCCTTTATTCTCCTTGAGCGTGACCCGGTAGGACTTCAATTCCTTTTTGGACTGTCCGGGAAGCTGGCGGAAGAACCCGTCGACAAGGTTGACTAGGGTTTGCCACTGCGTATCTGTGAGCAACTGTTGCGCGAGTTCAGAGTTGAAGCTTAGATCAGATTGTTTTATACGTTTCAATACCGCGACGTCCCATCCACCATCATTCTCGATGAACGCGGCATTGCTATTTGCGTCTCCGATTTTCACGACTCTAGACCTCCCTTTGTCATGCGAAGCACCGTGAACTGACCCGAGCAATGACCTTGCTCGACATCGGCGCAGTCACCAGTGGCGGGATTTTTCATTGTGTATCCGCGCCACGCAAAAGCTGTCCGCAGGTCACCTCTGATTGTTTTGCAGTCCGTGAACCCTAGCTTACACAACGTTGTGTATAACGACAGGTAATGATCTCCGTCGACCCGGGTCTCTGGCAGCTTGTTTTTAATCGCTTCTCGTAACGATGTCGGTAGTAGTCCCAACGCAAATAGCGAAAGACAATTGTCCGGAAGTTGGTCCAATATGGACTTCGAACTATTATCGTCGATCGGCAGTTCAAAGCTACGAGTCGGTTCCTCGGTATCGCCTACATACACTCGAATCGCAGGTTTGCCTTCAAAGCTTTCTACGAGAACCTCGGCCAGTTTCACGTCGCCTTTGTTGCGAATGATTTCGACGCATAGCCCGGTTGATTCCTCTTTCACCAGAATGGTGTGTCCGTCTCTTTCAATGATCATGGGTTTACTCCTTTATTTACGTAGGTTCCTAAGACCCTCAATTGCGTCTCCGACTGGATCTGGATACTCGTCACATGCCTCGAGATCTGAAACACGCAGCGCCTCATCAATGCCGGCTTCCAACTTTTCAATACGCTCCTCGAACCGGCGGTTTTCGGCAAGTGTTTCATCCCACGACTTCGTTTGATGTCTGAGCTGTGTATCAGAGTTCTTTAGCGTATCCTCCAGTTTCTTAATTCGACGACATAGGGCGCCGGCTATATTACTGAGTTCCAGCTCATGTCCTATCACACCAGGTGGACACAGAAGGTCGTCCGTATTCATGATAGCCTCCAGCATGCTTGCTTGTGATTCTATCAGCCCGCAGTCTTGAGCAATCTGTGAAACGGTCTTACTCATTTTCTTCGGAATAGAATACGCTCGGTAACGAGCGCCGAGCAGCCTGCTTTTGGGCCTTTTTCTTTTTAGCTGCCTTGGTCCGCTTGCCTTTCAGTTTCGCGTGGGCGTCTCGCTTGGCTGGCCCCTCGTGACCGAATACCGGTTTACCTGCATGCCAGCCACCGCCAAATGCACGGTCTCGAATGCTGCCAGTTGTGGTCTCATGCTCAAGCTTGTCGTTCTTTGCCCGTCGAACGTAGACCGTCTTCGGGTTTACTGGCTTCGTCATTATTTTCGGATCGGTTGTTCGGCTCATTTATTCTCTTTCTCCCCCAGAGCTGGTTTCTGTTTCGCCATCGCATTTCGGTATGCCTCTGGAGTTAATACCTCCGACGGGGAGTCAAATGCGCCCGCCAACAGCGTGCATAGATCACACATTTCACGCCCCGCTTTAGTGAAAGCGAGCTTCTTATGCTCGTTATTAGTCTGCTTGGCAGCATGCAGGAAGGCGGCACCTCTGGCTTGCAATCTTCCGACAACTTCTACGACGCGTGCCGCGTTCACGACTTTCACTCTCCCTCCTTTTCCGAAGATTGAATGGTCTTCGCTGCAGCTATAATACGCGCTCCGGCTTCCGAATCCCTCTCCAGCGACATCTTGTCAAACCCAGTCGCCCTGGTAGACGCTACACGAGCCGAATGTGTGAGACGCTCCAGTGCCTCCAACAACGGCATGAAATTATTAACACAATGCGCAATGAGAGCAGCGTTTGCTTCAGGGAATGTGGTCTCTGAGCCGCGCTGCAGACACCGAACAATTGTAACTCCGTGACTTTCTTTTAACATCGCAACATCACCGCTACCGGTTGGCTGATGCCATGGAAGAGGAGTCGCCTTTTCAATCAAATCTTCAATGTCTTTCATTGTAATGTTTTCATCCACTTTTCTTTTGCGGCGCGTGCGATCAAAAGCTCCGCATGCTTGCGAGCAAAGGCTGTACGCCTAGAAGCCCAACGCTTCTCATAGATTTGGTTCAGCTTTTCAGTAAGAGGGGCGAGTTTATCCAGCATCAATTCCCGGTAACGCGGATGCTCGGCGCAATTGCATCGGTTGCTCTTACCTAGAATCAAATTGCAATGCTTGTCTCGCAGCTCGTCCCATTCACGTGACAGCTTGGTATGTTCTTTCAGCAGCTTATTATACACATCCTCGTCCTGCAGATCCGGGGGCTGAGTATCTGCGTAGCTTTTCGCCTGCTTCTCGATCTTCTCGAACGAGTTCAGTCTCATACACCAATCTCCCCGTATGGCTCCGTATCAGGATATGTCGGTTGTTCCGGCTCGTTCATCTCAAATAAGCTTCCCACGCGCTTCACAAATCGGGAATCGATATGGAACTCCAGGATACGGTGATTCCACGTGCTCCATCGGATGTGGTCGCATGCTTATCCACTCTATGACTCCGACGAGGTCTTTGTTGGTGATACTCTCCATATGTGTTTTTTGACTTTTAGACGGATTACTTGTCCTTCGCCTTTTTTGACCGCTGTCTTGATACTTTTCGTAAAGTAAGTTTCGAACAACGTCCGAGACCCCCATATGTGTGTGGGAGTGGTTGCACCTGTGCTTAACCATCCGTAGTAATCCCCTTTCGGATGCTCCACAAGTTTCACTTGCACGATCGGTTTATATAGCTCGTGTCTCTCGCAATACTGTCGAGTTCCGAAATGCCAAAACCTGGCTATTTTCGTTTCGGAACTGAGATCGACTGCATGCATGACCCATTCTCTCGGCGTCTTCTTGAATTTGACCCTTGGGAATAGATCGCGAATCAATTCGTCGGCTGCACGGTCAGACATGTCGTAACCGGTGTCAAAATTGGCCGCAGCGTCTTTTACACAATCGGCACCTGAATCACATTCCTCCTTCAACAGTCGCTCCAGTTCCGTGGAAGCATCCCACAACGCGATCTGTTTCGCTATCATCTCGCGAGCTGCAGCTCGCATTTTACTTGTGATGATCATGGATCAACTTGCATACCCGTCACATCCTCTGTGGCCGCAATCAACTCGACCAGAGCCTGGCGAGCTTCTCTGTCTGGGTCATGACTTCGTGAGTCGGACGACAGGGAAGACGCCAGCTGATTCTCGAAATGTTTCAGAACAGGCAGGCTCTTCTCCAAAGCCATCAACAATCGTGCCAGCTTCTGTGCGGTAATCATTCGACCAGCTTCATACCCAGTTTTACCAACTCTTCGATCTTCTTGTCACGCGCCTCTCGTGTTTTGAATATATAGAGTCCGTCGTCATCTCCCATCGGAGACCATGTGCCTTTAGCACCTTCCCGGATATCCAAACCGAGCGTGCTACGAGCGATCGTTCCAGTGACCACTACGTTTGATCTTCTTCTGATATACAGTTTCTTCTTCATACTTTTAAAACCATTGTCGATAAACCACCGGGATGGAGTTGAATTCCGCCTCGGTCATTCTGAACATGTCACACACTTTCCTGCACAGAATGCGCAGTGCCGTGTCTAGATCGGGTTCGGTTGCATACAGCTTCGAATCCACAGACTCGAAGCTGTATGCAACCTGCTTGCCTGTGCTGGCCATTCAAAGACCAGTGAACATCTCCAGTATGGTGTATCACACACCACGTGATGTCTACTTATCCGCCAGAAGCGTCTGTGTTTCCTGATGAACTTGGCCGCGGCGATCTGCTCGATTCGTTTCAGACGTTTGAACTCGAGGAACTGTTCCGCGGATCGTGAGGTAAGCCACTCGCGAGCCAGTTGACTCTTGATACCGCGGTATACGTCCACGAGGTCTACAAAATACTGAACGTCTCCATCTCCCCAATAGTCTTGAGAATACCATGGCTGGAACACGCGGAATCGCATCAGGTCGCCAGTTACCAACCCGTGCTGAATCATCGTATCGCCCTTCCCTGATGTATATGTCCACGGGAACACTTCCTCTACGATCCAGTCGTGTCCTTGATTCGATAACTCGTCTTGCAACCAATCCGGGCTATCAGGCCATATGCGCTCGACTTCGGATTCGAAGGACATGTCCATGATGCGTATATCGACGATCGCACCGGGACCTCTGAGCAGAAGTTGATCACGTTCTGTCTCGATTCGTCGGAGGTAGTCTAGGCTTGGGATTTCTGTTTCCATTGCATACGCTTTGCGTTGGCTATTGCTTCCCTGACTGTGACGCCTTCGCCAATCATCCCGTCTTCCAACTCGAGGCGGAATTTACCGTGCCGGCGCTCGAGTGCGTAAACGTCGTCTGGGAGGGCGCTTTGTTCGAGGTCCGAAAGCATACCTTGCAGCCTCATGTTCTCCGTGAAAGCCGCATCCAGTTTTCCTTCCAACTGCTCGATCCGACGCCTCATCACCTCCGTAGGTAGAATGTCTCTCGACGCATTCGACGGTTTGTGGACACGTGCGGCGTTCACCATATCGGTGATGGCGCACGACTTGTTGTCCTGGTTAGGATGTAATACGTAATTGATTGCCGCGATGGCAACCGCCCACCCACAGAACACAGTGTTAATCATGTCGGCGTACACGTTATTGTCGGTGTAACCGCTATTGACGTAATGGCCGAGAGTACACATGCCTCTCGAATCCAGAAGCTCTTTCAACGCGGACTCCAGATGACGCTCGCACCGGGCGCGCAGGTGTTTCAGTTCTTCGATCTCACTCATGGTGTTTCATTGCTTTGGCAATAGCCTTCCGAGCTTCTTCGACTGCATCTTGGGCTATACCTTCATACCACTCGCAGGTTTCCGTGGATTGTCTGGTTATACCGACCATCATCCTTACGCAGGCATCAAACAGCTCCGGTGCCGCGGCGAATATCCGCCCCATCACGTCATCGTATCCATTGTTCCATCGCATAATTGCTACAGCACCGTGTTCGGACTTTCCGATGGTGCCGGCGGCATATTCAAGACCTATTTTATGGTGTACCTGATTAGCAGGTTGCGGTGAGATTATTTTTTTGTCGCAGGCACACGTATCGTGAGTGTTCCCGCAATTGTCGCAGCAGTTCATTTAATTTAGTAGTTGGATTGGGACGGCAGTCTCCGTTTAGCCACCAGAAACGCTCTGAGTCGCTGTAGCGGACTGCGCGACTGATATAGCCGATCTTTCGTCGGTGCGTCCGGGTTCTCGGCCACTTCCAGATCCACCTGATGTCGCAACTCATCGGTGAATACCCTATGCTCGTAATCCGTCAGCGTAGCCTCGGCCGTAGCCATAGCATTGAGACAGATCGGGTAATCCGGAATGCATTGGATGGTAGGCTGTTTATCTTCGTCGTACGGAGCGAATCCGCGGATGAGGCTGCACATTTGCCGGTGACACTTTGGACATGCTTGATTCGGCTTTCCTGGCTCCCATCCGAGAGGCACCCGTTCCTCACGGCTTATGAATTTTCCATCAAGCTCTCCATGCCACCACGAGATACCCCATCCACTCGCACATGGCGATGTTCATTTGCTCGTCGGTTGGTATTATCATAGTATTCGTCGATCTATTTGTTTTCCGGCTTCTCGCAAAGCTCCCATGTTTCGCCATCGTCCCGGGATATTTTGAAATACCGCTGCAAATGCCCATAACTGTATTTCGAACATACCAGACCACCGACTACAACGCCTTCCGCGTCTTTAGAAATCACCGCTCTCTCGGGCAAGTGTTGATTTTTATGCCGTAACACGTCCCCACACTTCACGTCTTCCGGGCCTAGAGGAGTGGGTTTGACGCGGTATGTTTCGATTGGTTCAAGGAATGTCGGAGCACTCAAATCGACCCATGTTTTACCGTCTATATACAGCCCTTGAATCGTCTTCCCCGCCTTAGATGCTTCCTTGAGTTCCGTGTAGGGGTCCGGGCAGTAAGCTATGATGTCATGCTTGTTCGGACCGTGCTTCCAGTGGTAGCCTGACGCTTTGTGATTGCTTCCAATTGGCGTTATTTCTCCGTCTCTGAACAGTAGGCGAGGACTGCTTTCACCCCACACAGGACATTCACCGCCGTGCCATTCAACCCACCCTTCGGCGATTTGCTCTGGAGTTAGGAAGGATTTAATCTTGGGCGGCTGAGGAATAACCAGATCCAGAACGCTCGGGTCATTGGAACTGCTCTCGTATTTTCCGTCCTTTGAATACGTGACTCCGCCTGAACACATAATCGGAAATGCGGAATCCCGATCTACGCATACGATTCGCACTTCGTCCCCGCGTTTATTATGGAGTAGCCATCCGCTTTTGGTCGGATGCTTCGGCCAGTGATCAGTGTTAATGCTCATTTTGATTGTTCCATTTGATGCAGCGCCTCATCGATTCCGTATGTAACCGCTCCCATGATATTCTCGAGGAGCTGTCTTGCTGTTGTTCCGTTTCGAATTTCCTGTTCGGCGTAATCCCGAATAGCGGCAACGATATCGTTCTTTCTTTCGTCTCCGAATGCGCTCATCTCGTCCTGGAAAAACTCAACAATGCGTCTGCGTGTATTTTTACAGCTTCTTCCGTGGCGTGACATAATCCCATCTGCAGCCATTGATAATCGAAATCGTCGCCTTCCCATGATTGTGCGCTGTATCCGTCCGGCTGTGTGAGATCCACAACAAAATATTCCGTCTCTTTTGCCGGAACTTCCCGCATCGGCTCCGGCACCTGTGTCCCGTTGATGACCAGTGTCACCGATTTCCGGCGGTATTCGATATTCGGATTCCAGCTCGGGTTCTCGGGGGGATGTGGTTGCCATACACGAATTCCAGAGAGTGGAAGGTATTCCCACCGCTCCCATGGCGTGCTCGTCTCGGACATGTCCTGCGCGTATCGAAGCGCAAGTGCGTGATGTTTATGTGATTCGCTCATAGTGTTTCTGTTTAAATCGCGCCTCATGGCGCCGCAGTGTCTACAGCATGCGTTGTCTTCTCCGGCCACGTATTTTGAATACGCGTCCGTCAAATCCCACCATCCCTGTGTATGTGGGCAGCATTCTTCACAAGGTCTGGCGTGGTGCTCATCGTAGAAATACCACCCATCACCATTGCATCTCGCACATACCTTCAAATCAGCTTCAGAGGACATTATTTAACGGTACTGGTTGCCACGTCCAATATTCCCTTGCCCCTGTGCAGCGAGTCTTTTCATACTCCACGCTGACATATTCACCGTTCCGCAAGTCGTCCTCGCTCAGCTCTGTTTCAGCTTTCACCTCATTCCCAAACTCCCGGGTAGTGACGCTTCTGAACAATACGTCCTTCGCTGGCTTGATAACCAGCCCCTTGTAGAAGAACCAGCATTTGCCGTTCACCATCACGCCCAGTTCCCCATACTGATTGACGATCCATTCAATCACATCCTCTTTTTGTGGTTCTGGAGACACGGATGTCAACGGATGCGATTTCATCATCTCGATCTTGTTTCGTTCGGAGGCGACTTTAATCGCTCCCGTTACCATCGTAGTAATCGTGTACCAGACGTAAATAAATCCCGCCATCAGCATCATCGAGAGTGTCAACGTTACTGGCCAGAACGCAAAAATGTAGTCAATAAATGTCATGCTATTTGACGCGTTTGTAATTCACTGCCTTTTCAATCGTCGTCTTGCGGATCACATCATACCAGTCGGTAAGAATGCGCAGATACTCCAGGTTTTCGAGATGTGCCTCGCACGCCCCGACTTTCAACTGAATGTAGTTCGGCTCATGGGCTCGAAAGTCGACACGTGCTCTACCATTAAACCAGCCCACGATGATTTCCCCCTCCTCCTTGGTTCTGATATACGCAGCGATGTTCGCCATGCTGGCGCTTTCCATGGACGTCTCCGGACCGCATGCAAAGCATCCGGGACAGCAGTCTGTTCCGATACCGCGGCTGCTGAACTTGTAACCCTTGCCTTCGGCGTGGTCCAGCATACGTAGTTCCGTTTCCTTGGTATCCTCCACGGCGTGATACATGGCCACAATGCCCGTGGACAGATACCCCTCAATGTAGCCGGCATGATGACTCTTGTTATTCAGATCGGCGATGTCACTTCTCAATTTACTGAGCGCGTCACGAACCTCGTTCAATCTCCAGCTTGTGGAATTTCTTATTTCTTCAGGTATTTTGTATTTCATTTCAATCCAATGTTGTATTGCTTGTCGCCATAGGATTTGCGCCGTCAAAGATGACAGCCTCAAGATTTATGACAGACCCGATCGGTGGCATTTTTACGTGCACCCACTTGTTGCGTTCAACTTCGAGATCCGGATTCGTCCGCGCATGGTGTTTCTCGGGTAGTTTCTCGATCTCATGTACGGTGAACTTACTGCGAACCACACGGCGGTGTATGAACGTTCCCCGTTTGAAAAACGCCGGGTAATCGTTCCAGTTGATCCCTTTCTGCCACAGCATATCCTGTTTCTGTGACCCGTTCTTTCCATGCAGTTCTTCCTCGGTATAAACAGAACTCGCTGCCATGGTGATGCTATTCTTGGTGGCATCCCACTCTCTCCATCGAAACACGTTTGCCGCTTCTTCTTTGTTCGGGACCTGCCATACGCGCCCGTCAAACGTAGGAAGCTTGCGAGCGTGTTCCGGCATGCGTTCAAGACATGCCCGGTAGAAATGCAGCGTAGCCTGTGCTGCAATCTGGGAGACCATTTTGGTATGGTCTCCGTCGAACCAGATTTGAGACCCAGGTCTGTCCGAATACCACAATAACGTAATCTCGTCGGACTGTGTATAGGCTGTGCGCGCTCCAGTCTCCTTGACCAAAGCCATGGCCGTGTCTCGCATGGCCTGAACCATCCACATATCATACGGACGTTCCATACCTTTCGTGAATGCGTGAAACGATCGTCCGTCTACGCGTGCCAGTGTCGGGAGCAACGGTATCAACTGCGTCCTGGTTACCGCCTCATAACGTTTCATTCGATTTCCGAGTGTGTCTGTCATTTCAATATAACAACCCTGTGGTCGCGCAGAGCTTCCGCGATATTACACCACCGGGTCAGTTCTTCCGAATCCTACCCGCCTTTCAGTACAATCTGCTCAGCCAGCCGCCGGCTGTCGATTGCGACAGACAGAATGTTATACAGATCAGCTTCATCGGCTTTCATGTCACCTGGTCTTGCCGCCAGCATGGCTTTCGCATGGATAACTGCCGCCGCACGCTCTGTGTGACACAGACCTCGTTCCAGCAATTGCCAGTCTCGATCTGTGCTGGACCATACGGCGAGCGCACTCATTTCCTTCGCACACGGCGTCGGGTAGAAGAACGTAGTAAACATGGCAGGGGCTTCGGTTATCGGGGACGGTACACGCACCCCATTCACTGTGATGAACCCGCCGTCCTCTACAGCCATCTTTAGTTGCAGCACCTTCTCCTCAAGATCCTCTTTCGCGCTGGTCTCCAGCGCGTCTTCTAGTCTACGCCGGAAATACAAAGCAACCGCCCTCCATTCATCTACTCGACCGCTTTGAATATTCTCCGACAAATCATTGCTGAGTTGAAGAATTCGATTTTCGCCGATACGAGACACCAGTTGTCTCCTGCGTTTCCGTTTTACTGATTTCTTTGGCATGTGGGTTAACGGCTTTGATGCGCCAGTGCGATACTTGCGCCTATCATCATCGCACTCTCAATGACGGTTATCGTGTCCTGCGTGTATTCCCGGAAATTAGTCCGGGTGAAAGTCGCAGCTCGTGCTCGTATGGTCAGCACCAATGCGTTTGTATCGGCTTCGGCCAGTGCTTCCTTGGATCTACACAGCCCGCACGTATTCCTGAACGTGTTATGGTCGCACATGTCCGCGTGTTCGACGGTGCAGATACCGCAATACGGTTGCCCGTGCTGAGGACACGGAGTTGTATCCGCCCCAGTGTAAACTGGAAACTTTTGGTTATCGGGCATTGAGTCTCGCTTTCTCTGCAGCGATTGCTTTACGCAATTTGTTGATCATCCGAGTTGGGTTGCCGGTAAGCGTCCACATATCGTATGCAGAGTCCTTTCCACATCCAAATGCGCCTTTGCGGATACTCAGCGGGCAACCCTTGCAACACGACTCTCTATGGGACGGTGATGCAAAAAATCTCTCACACAACGCGCAAGTTGTCGTTGTAATGTTAAAATGCGCACTGCTGTCCTTTTCGAAAATCTCAGCACTGCAGTGCATGCTAATCAACCCATGCTTTTTGAGGTTCATCTTACGTAACCCCTCCCACTTCCTCAAACTGTGCTCTAGTGCCTTCAATGTACTACCTGCAGCCTGACGGGCCGATACGGGGTAGAATTCATTTTTCCAGGTCTCAATTGACATGATGTTTAATCAACCGGTCAGGGTTCACCGACCCTGCCGTTGCGAGTAACTTCTGAATGTCTTCATTCGTTACCGTCTCATTCGCTATTTTAACCGCGAACTGTGTAATCTCGTGCTTCAGTACGTCCACTGTCGCCTTGAGATCCGCGATGTAGGCTACGATGCTAAAAGCGAGACGCTCGTCATTCCTTCGATCGACTACTGGCAGCATAGGCCATATGTCCCTCAATGAACCCAGCGTCTTATCCGCAATCTGATACATCGATTTCCAGTGGTCCGGATCCCCAAAGAAATTTACGTCGGCTATGATTGGTAAACCACCAGACTCGTAAATCACATTCCGGATGTTCTGTTCGAGAACCTGACCTTCGCTGTATTGAAGACGCATTCTCCCGGTAAACACGAGACACTGTTGCAATACATGCTGCATCACCGGGATCATGGAGATAGCCCTGCGTGCGTTTTCCCTTACGGAATACCACTCGTCTAGATACGACTGCTCGTCCAGCGAACCAGATTCACAACCCTCGGCGTTTCTGGCAGCCTCCGTAGCCTTATCCTTAACCTGCTCCACGAGAAAAACTCCGTATGGTTTCGAATCCGGAGTCTCGTAGAATCTTACTGACCATGGATGGACGTCACTCATTCGAACTTGGGCTTCGTGAACATTCGAAGCCACTTGGCCTGTCTGTTGTATTCGGTCGTATATCTCTCCTCTTTTGTTGAAATGGACCAGGAGAACGCAAGGTCTGACACACTCATTGCGGCCCTGATGCTATTCGTGTCTAACAAGGCAATGGCCAGTTCCCTGGTCCAATAGCGCGTGATTGATTCCCGTATATGCCGTTTCATGGCTTCCGAGTATTTTGCAAACAGGTTTTCCGGGATACTGCCTTCCGAAAACCACTTCGTTGTCAGAACTGCTCTGTGGACAATCGTACCGGCCGAGACGTCACCTACGCGTCTGACTATGCTAATCGCAAATTGCCGCAGTGCGTAACGACTCAGAACCCCGGGTAACAAGGCCAAGGTAATCAGATCGTGTGACGGCAATTTACCCCACGCTGCCGCCATGGTCTCGTATTTCAGTACGCTGTCTCTCGTGTCCCGGTCGATGTGACTATTGCGACTCACAAATTGATTCGTATTCATTGTTTTGTTCTTGGGCGCATGCCCATGTATTGCAGTGTTCGTGTACACTCTGTTTCTCGATTGATACCCGCCGTGGTTTTTCTACGGGATATGATCGGACGAACCGCAGCCTTACCCTCGGCTGAGTCTTGTGCGACCATCCTGCCGCCGCACTGGCATACGCTGTTTCGATGCTTTCCTCCGCATCTGGTGCAAATTTTCACCGGTACTGTCTTCGCCATATTTATTTTCCTCTGAAACCCTTTCGGTCTTTGAACGTCTCTACACCGCACGGACATATCACGGATTTCGTGTGCCTCGTAACGCGTTTGATTGTCCCGTCATCCAACTTGTATTCGCATGTCGCCTTTCTGCCGCCGGCAGGAGACCGCGGGAACGAATGTTTGACCCCGCATTTGCAGATGTATCGCACCGAGTTGTATGGGCGATAATCACATTTATTGGCCCTGGCACGCATCGCCTCCGTAAACACCGGAGGCTTGATATCGTCATCGATCATACCCAGCCTTCCTGTCCGATCGCCGTGGACCAGCAGGCATTGCAGAATGGACACTCGACCCCAAGGATGTTTTCAATCCAGGCAACACCACCTTCACCGCATTTCGGACATGTGACCTTGCCGTTGAAAAGCAACCGGTTGGCGCAGGCCATGGCGTATTTTATGCGCACCTCTGGCATGACTCCGAGGTCGTCTGCGCGTGACTGCAACACGGGTGTATTCGCAAACTCTTCCTTCAGTTCTTTACCAAGTGACGCTATCTCCGCAATACCGGACCGTCGAAACAAGGCAACACACAGCAATGCGTCCCGGATATGATCCATCACGCGCTCGTGTTTCAGATACGCCTTATACAGCGTATTCGCACTGGCATATCGACCGTATCGAATCGACTTCTCCACCCAGCCTGGATTCACGTCCATGACCGGTTGTGTATGCATCTTCACAGATACATTTCCGGGGCGCCAGTTCAGGACTTTCACTACGTGCGCCGAGTGCTTCCAGTGCAGTCCTCGGTCGCGCACCATCATACGCTCGAAATCGTTCATGATGCGCCACGCCAACTGCTCGCCAGTATCGACGTGATCGTCCATCGAGAGCACCATTACGTCCCGGACGCCAGCAGCGTCCGCAACTCGTCCATCGGCATACTCAGGCTACCGCCTGGGTCATTCTTGCGTCCGGGGCTGACTTCATCGTGTCCGAGCACGAGATCGTATCGAAATACTTTCGGATTGTTCTTCCGCAGCCACCGGAGCAGATGAATCAACGCAGTTTCCTGCGCCTTGGTGTATTTGAAATACGCACCGCCTTCCATGTTCTTCTCGGTCTTCACGACGCGTACATCTTCCGGCGCCACCGCTTCTCCATACCATGTCTTGTATGTGTCACCGGTCTTGACCAGCTTCCCGGGGCACTGGACTTCAATGCCGACCAATTCATCGCTGACACCTTCCACGAGTCCTGGCCAGCTGCTACGCCCGGCATGGTATCCCCACTCCGACAGCGGGAAATTCTGCCCAACATTCCCGTCCTTATCGATGATGAAGTAGGTAAACCCGTCTTTGACCTGTTGCGACATCCCTGTATCCAGTCCTTCGTGCCGGCCGGCGGTGAAATGAACGATGGCGCCTTTCGGATACGCGTCCTTGTAATTTCCACGCGTAATCGAACGTTTGAACCCGCGCTGTGCGGATGGATACCACAGAAGGCGATCTCCGGACACGGGTGCGGTGTCTGCTGGCTTTTCGGCCACCGGAGCAGATGTCGGCTGGTCTTCGCCCAAAGCCCCGGCGAGCAGATTGAGAACAGTCTGCTTCAGTGTCGGGTCGCCCCAGTGGGTTTTGACATACCAGCGAATTGTGTAGAGAGTTTCTTTGTTGTCCATGTGTTTACTCTATCACCGCGGCTTTCCGCAGCAATTTTTAAATTTCATACCAGAACCACAGGCACATGGTTCATTTCGTCCCTGCTTAGGCGCGCACTGCACGGGGATCAGAGCCGAGGCGTGAATGTGTCCGCCAAGTCTCTGTCTGGTTTTGTAAGCATGCATCAGCAGCGCCGCTTCTTCCGGGTATTGGTCCTCAAACCTAATTACTTCTTCCATTTGTTTTCTGCGATCTTCATGAGTCTCTTGTGATTTCGTTCCAGCCATCTGAGCGCGAACTCGCTTATCGGCATATCAATAAACTTGGCCCACAGCCTGTTGAGCGCGCCGTTGTATTTCAGATACCATGTCTCGATGTTTTCGTTTCGCCGTTTTACGCACCGCAGTTTGATACGTTTCCAAAATTTCATGGTTTATCCAATTAACGCATTTTCATCGCTATGATCTTTCCGAGACCGTGTAGCACGGTCTGCCATACTTCGTAATATTCACTGAATCCTCCGTCCTGATTGGCGCTCGCCATAAGTTTGTTGAGTAATTCTTCAAGCTCTGCCGTAGTCACGTTTGTAGTTGGTTTCGCGTCTACGCATCCGCATTTCTCGGAATACTCGAGGAACTTTCGAACCTTCAACTTCTTGGCTTCAATCTCCGACCTCGTTGGCGGATTGAAGCCAATCATTTCATAGACGGCGCACAAGTCGGCAAATTCTAGACGTATACGCTCAGCATTCGACAGCGGTTGTCCGGGCTGTGATTCTGCCAACCCGAAACGCAGTGCCTTGCTGGCACGTTGCGCGACCTCGGCGCACTCTTCGGCGAGGATTGAAAGGAGGTGTTCCTGAACTGTCATAGTTAGAGCAACGTTTCGATATACTTGATACCGCTCAGTTTGACAGAATTCAGCCCATTACAATATTTGCTGTCGGACGAAGTCAATGTGTATATCCGTTCGCCGTTCATTTCACATGCCGACAAAGGTCTGTAACCTACGTATTCTATCCCACCGGGACGTGTTTCGGTCGAGAATATGATGGGCAGAAATGGTGCGCGCTGTTTCTCAGGTTCAAGCATATACGCGTCCATCACTCTTCGGATCTCTACGGGGTCAGTGATTCTTCTAGTTCCACCCATGGCTCATTTTCCATACATCGCGTGCACTGCTTGAATGCCGGCGATGCTGTAACGACATCCTGCCAGATGTCCCCATGATTCGGTGAATACACGCCACCCAGGGCGTAGACTCCCATCGATGTCCGGCTCCTTACCCGGATCTCCGGCATTGGCGAGCCAGCCTTTCACAAAAGGTACGGCATCTTCGACTTTCATGGGATACGGAAGAGGTGTCGCTCCGTGACACGCCGTCCAAAGCAGTATCAACGTCAGGTGTCCTTTTTCAGTTTTCACGTAATTGGTGAAATGATGAACGTGTTGTCCTTCCAGTCCTTTTACGTTTTCCGGCAGTTTGTCCGTTGATTTATTGGTGTAGTATTGAGTTTCAGAATCAATTCGTAAAACGCAGTAATGCGTCGCTGTATCCCCGGGAGCATTGTGCTCGAATGCGATTTCCAGTGCCTTGGCCAGGGTCTCTTGCCCCTCACCAGTGATGTCTATAAAGAAGTTGTCCATGTCCTAAATTATCAAGATGCGAGGTTGTCTCGCAGATTCCTCAGTATCTCCGCTGTGACCGTGTCTGAATCCTTTGTGTGTCTCATGAGCTTCTGCATTGCTTCGATCATCAGACCTACTTGTCGATTTACTTCGTCGTCCGACATAATCTCCAGTGTGTCCGAGCAACCATTACAGCCCAGCGCCATGACCACACTAATATCGTGCACTCCAAGTCGTCCGTTTTGAACGCCGCTGCGATTCTGTTTGAACAGACTCCATGTGGTATCCGTGCAACCGCAACTGGAGCATTCGGCGGGGTCGATGATCCGCAGCTTACTCATTGGATTTCGGAAGCGGACCTACCCATTGAATCGACTCAACCTCGATATCATCGTCCTCAATGGGAGCCGAACACATTGCCGCACCGCGGTCCACGTCCCCGGCGCCATTCTGTTCGATAGCGATTCTCAATGCTTCTTTTCTTACCTGTGCTTCGTCAATCCCTACACAGAGCGGTTCTGTGGTTTCCACCCACCGCATTCCTCCTAGAAATACTGTCATACAGCCTTGGCTAGATAGATGTTCACTTCGTCAAACGACACCGAGTAAGTAAAAGCTCCATTATTCATGGTGATTCGTTTCGACCCCCAATTGATCGCTAAAACCACGCATTCGCCCGGGTCCGGGTATCGATATTTGAATCGCGCACGATACGGAGGTTCTGTCAGGAGCGAATCCGCAGGTATCGTGGCGTTTGGAGGCAGCGTCGTAGTTGTTACTTCCGGCATAT
>SXGQ01054597.1_pt1 | contig 21291 bp, 17 predicted proteins | sample 3178371 | NCBI WGS metagenome assembly SXGQ01 (sample SAMN11356859, study PRJNA531348) | freshwater metagenome | isolation source: freshwater sample F1-20 | place: China: Fuxian Lake, Yuxi | collected 2017-12-25 | reverse complement strand
TCCGGCATCATGACCTCGCACATCACCAGGGCACCATTCTTCCGGGTCGAATCCGGATAGACGGCGACGGGCTTGAGCATGCAATCCGAGCTGCGTCCCTCGGCCTGACGGGTCGAACTGCCGTCAAAGCCCCAGAACGGGAGCTGCTCAAGCTTCGGGAAAGTGCTGAACTCCTCGATCTTGGTCTTGCTGCGGAGGTTCGGAGTCGGCTGATAACCGTCCAACCATATGTATTCTAGTTTGTACTTCGCCATGGATGGTATTGAGGCTTTGGTTTGAGTCTTGGTCTCGGAACGAGAGTCCGAATGGAGGAGCACCTCGGGTGCCACGTCAAGCCCCGCACCCCTTCCCTGATGGGTCGATCGAATTTTTAAGCCCTCTTTTCAGGCCTCAACCGCAGGACCGCTTCATCGTCCCTCAAAAAGACCCCTCATGAAACCGCTGGCCGGCTTTGGGCAGGCTGGTCAGATTTCACCAGAACAACGTTCCGAGATCTGTCCGGATGCGCTATCCCTTTCCGGCATCCCGCCCAAGTGACAACCGCGGCCCACAACCCGACATGATCAAGGTCAAGGACACCCTCCGATCGACGGTACAGCTCACCTTTGATGGGCGGGTGATCAAGGTCTACCACGGCCCGGACGCGGCAACCCGGTTTGCCAACGAGGTCCGTGTCCTGCGCCATCTCGAGGAACGGGAATGCCCCTTCGTGCCGCGTCTCCTCGAGGCCGACGACAAGCTGATGCGGATCGTCACCACGAACTGCGGGGCCCGCGTCGACCACCTCGACCCCGAGCGGGAGCGGGAGCTGTTCGCCGAACTCGAGGCCTTTGGGGTCCGCCACGAGGATGCCGACAAACGCAACATCACCTACCGCCGGTCGGATGGCCGTTTCTGCATCATCGACTTCGAGTTTGCCTCCCTCCTGACGGACCCACCCAAACCCAATGGAACCGAGCGCTAGCCCCGCACACCTCATCTGGCACGGATGGACCGACCGCGGAAAGGTCCGGGCCAACAACGAGGATTCGTTCCTGGGACTCCAGTTCGATGCCCGGGAAGTCCAGCTCCTGGGCCGCCTCGGGAAGGGTTCGATGGAGTCAGTCGATCGGGCCTTCGCGGTGTGCGACGGGATGGGCGGTGCCAAGGCGGGGGAGATCGCGAGCAGGATCGCCGTCGAGCAGATCACAAGGCTCCTGCCCCGGAGCTTCCAACAGAAGGCGAAGGGACTCGAGGCCGGGGTCTTCGACGTGCTCGGGGAGCTTTTTGTGAAGATCCACAAGGCGATCGTGTACCTCGGGGACAGCTATGACGAGTGCTCCGGGATGGAGACCACCCTGAGCCTCTGCTGGTTCACCCCCGAGTGGCTCTACTACGCACACATCGGAGACAGCCGGATCTACCACCTGCCGAACGGGACCGAGGAACTGCGTCAACTGAGCCACGACGACACCCACGTGGGCTGGCTCCTGCGCAACGGGAAGATCAGTGAGCGCGAGGCCCGATCCCATCCCCGACGCAATGTCCTGCAGAAGGCCCTGGGTGGCGGCAACCAATTCGTCGACCCGCAGGTCGGAAGGCTCGACCACCGTCCAGGAGACATCTTCCTGCTCTGTTCCGACGGTCTCTCCGAGGGGTTGTACCCCCACCAGATCGTCGACCTCCTCCGCTCGGGCATCCGGGAGGATCTGAATCCAGCCAAGGCGCTGGTCGAGGCGTCGGTGGATCGGGATGGCAGGGACAACACCACGGCGGTGGTGGTGCGAGTCGCTTGATCCATCGCCCGGGAAGCCGATCGTACCCACGGCCCGATCACCCGGGCTCCTCCCCGGTTCCCTTCTGGGCAACGGGCCGACACCCCATCACACTCCCCACATGAGCAGCGCGAAGACACCCTTGGAACTCGGTTATCGGATGCCCGCCGAATGGGAACCCCACCGGGCCACCTGGCTCACCTGGCCGCGTCCCGACGGCATCAGCTTCCCGGGACGCTACGAGCCCATCCCCGACGTCTACGGCCAGTTTGTGTTCCACCTGACCCAATGCGAGGAGGTGCACATCAACGTCTGGAATGACGACCTGGCCGCATCGATCCGCGATATCCTCCGGCGCCACCACGTGCACCTGGACCGCGTCCACCTGCATCCGTTCCGCGCGTACGAGCCCTGGTGCCGGGATCACGGCCCCATCTTCCTGGTCCGCGAAGGCCAGGGTTCCAGAGACCGCGCTGTGGTCGACTGGGGCTACAACGCGTGGGGCAACAAGTATCCACCCTTCGACCTCGACGACCAGGTCCCGACCCACGTGGCCAAACTCCGGGGACTCCCACTGTTCGAGCCGGGCATCGTCATGGAGGGCGGTTCCCTCGAGGTGAATGGTCGCGGGACCGTGCTGACCACCGAGGCGTGCCTGCTCAACCCAAACCGGAATCCCCATCTCAACAAGGGCGAGATCGAGGGATATCTGCGACAATTCCTGGGTGTCCGGAACATCCTCTGGCTCGGCGACGGCATCGAGGGGGATGACACGGACGGCCACGTGGATGATCTGGCCCGCTTTGTCGACCACGACACGATCGTCACGGTGGTCGAGCAGGATCCGGCGGACACCAACCATGGAGTGCTCCAGGAGAACCTCGAGCGTCTCCGCCACATGCGGGACCAGGACGGGCAGCCATTCCGGATCGTGGAACTCCCGATGCCGCGGCGGATCGAGGTTGAGGACCAACGCCTTCCCGCCAGCTATGCCAATTTCTACATCGCCAACGACCGCGTGATCGTCCCGACCTTCCGCGATCCGAACGATGCCGTCGCCCTGGAGCGTCTGCAGGTGCAGTTCAAGGACCGGAAAGTGGTGGGCATCGACTCCCTGGACCTCATCTGGGGCCTCGGCTCGTTCCACTGCATCAGCCAGCAGGAGCCGGCTTGATCCCAACGACGACGCGCCGTCGACCGGGTCACCGAATCCGGGGGCTTCTGTGGGGTGTGTTGGGGTTGCTGCTCACCGGGATTCCCAGGCTGACGGCCCACCCCTTCCTCCAGGACTCCTGGTGGGTGGTGGTCGAGGAACGGCGCATCCTGTGTCGGGTCACGGCTACCCTGCGTGAGGTCACGATCGCGCGGGGTCTCGGGGTGGGGGCCGAGACCCCGCCGCTTGGGACGCTGCTCGAGTGGATACCCCAGTACGGGTCCACCCTGATGCAGTCGCTTTCCATCGTTGCCGACGGCAAAGCCCTGCCGGTCACCGTGTTGGACTCGCGCCTCGAGGCCGAGGGCGCCGAGGGACCGGGCCTCGATTCGCCCTTCTTTCTGGACCAGACCCATGCCGTGTTCGACCTCGAGTACGGTTTGACCGGCCCCATCCGCGAACTGGAATTCCGCCAGCAGACGCTGCGGGGCTTCAGCTATGCACCAGGGACACCTTGGGATGTGACCTATTCCCTCCTGGTCCGGGATGTCCGAGGCCGCGAGGTGGGGGCCGGAATCGTACGGACCGATCTTCCCTATCAGCTCACGCTGGGAGCGATACCGAGCCCGGCCATGGCACCCTGGGCCGCGGGAGGTTCAACGCCCCCGAAGCCGGCGACGGGCAGCCCACGAAAGCCACCGTTCCTGGATTACCTCCGACTCGGGATCCATCACATCCTGCACGGGTACGACCACCTGCTCTTTCTTGCGGCCCTCGTGCTCGCGATGCCTCCTCTGCGGGGCCTCCTGGGAATCATCCTCGCCTTCACGTTCGCCCACTCCATCACGATCACCCTCACTGCGCTCGGTTGGGTCCGGGTGCCCTCCATCGTGGTGGAACCCCTCATCGCCGGGAGCATCGTGGTGGTGGCGCTGATGAATCTCCTGGAACGGGAGCCGGACCGTGATCCGCACCGACTCTGGATCGCCTTCGGCTTCGGACTCGTGCACGGGCTGGGCTTCGCGGGAGGACTTGGAGAGGCCCTTGGGTCGGCGTCGGGAGAGGGCATTGCGATGGCCATCCTGGCGTTCTGCATGGGGGTCGAAATCGGCCACGTCGGCACTGGGATGCCAGCCTGGGGAATGCTCCAAGCCGCGCGATCCCGCTGGGGTGACGGGGCCGCGTCCACAACCCGGACCGTGGGTTCGGTCGTCGTCGCGTTGGGAGGGCTATTCTACCTCGTCGCTGTGTTGCGACAGGCCTTGTGAACCAGATCAGACTTCTCCGAACCATCCGCAGCGACGGGCACGCGCGGTCGTGGCCCCAAACTCGCGTCTCATGCCGTGCAGGAGGTCGCCCAGCCCTGGTCCTAGGTGGGCAGCGGTCCGCCCCCGACCCGGGTCGTGTAGGCCTTGAGAACACCCACCGCCCGATCCATCCGGTTCGGCGGCACCCCGGACCCGGTACAGGCGCCGCCGGCTGTGGTGTTCGAGGAGGCCGAGGGGCTGCGGGGGCGCCCGATTCGCCCTTCTTTCTGGACCAGCCCCATGCCGCTCTTCGCTCTTCGCTCTGTCGCCCCCTGCCACTATCCTGCGGACCGGATGAGCAAACGGTTCTATCTCACCACCGCGATCGACTACGTGAACGGTGCACCCCATCTCGGGCACGCCTACGAGAAGGTCATCGCGGATGTCATCGCCCGCGCCCGCCGATCAATGGGACAGGATGTCTTCTTTCTTACCGGTCTCGATGAACACGGCCAGAAGGTCCAACAGGTCGCAGAGGCCGAGGGACGGGATCCACAGACGTATTGCGACTCCCTCGCCGTGCAATGGCGGGAGTTCGTCCAGAACCTCGGCATCTCCAATGACGATTTCATCCGCACCACCGACGCCCGGCACAAAGCGGTCGTGACCGCGGTCCTCAACCGCCTCCACCAGGCCGGCCACTTCTACAAGGCCGGCTACGAGGGCTGGTACTCGGTGAAGGAGGAGACCTTCCTCACCGACAAGGACCAGAACCCCGACGGCACCTGGGATTCCCGCTGGGGCCAGGTAGTCCGGCTCAAGGAGGAGAACTGGTACTTCCGATTGAAGGAACATCAGGACTGGCTGCTTCAACACCTCGATGCCCACCCGGAGTTCATCCAACCCACGACCCGACGGAACGAGATCCTGGGATTCCTCCGCAGCCAGCCGCTCGAGGACCTCTGCATCAGCCGTCCGAAGGACCGCCTCAGCTGGGGCATCCCGCTGCCCTTCGATCCGGACTACGTGAGCTACGTCTGGTTCGACGCCCTGATCAACTACCTGTCCGTCCCCGTGGCCCGGGGCGACGCCGGCGCCATGGCCGCCGAACTCGGACAACCCACAACCGATTTCGCAGCGTGGCCGGCGGACCTGCACATCATTGGGAAGGACATCGTCAAGTTCCACGCCGTCTACTGGCCCATCATGCTCAAGGCCCTCGGAGCCCCATTGCCCCGCACCCTGCTCGTCCACGGCTGGTGGCAGAAGGATGGCCAGAAGCTCAGCAAAACCACCGGCAACGTGGTCGACCCCGCCGCGGTGATCGGAGAGTGGGGGCTCGACGCCTTCCGGTACTATCTCATCCGCGAGCTTGCGATCGGGCCCGACGGCAACTGGACCGACGAGGGATTCCGGGCGCGTTACAATGCGGAGCTCGCCAACGGTCTCGGCAACCTGCTGAACCGGGCGTTGAACATGCTCAACAAGTACCGGGGCGGCCAAGTGCCCGCGGCCTCCCGGGAACTCGAGGCCGACGCCGCCCAGGCCGTCGCCGCCGCGCGGAGCTGCCTCGAGGCGAGTGATCTCCAGGATGCCCTCGTCGCGATCTGGAACCTCGTGAACAGGGCCAACCTGTACGTCGAGCAGACGGCCCCGTTCCGGCTCGCCAAGGATCCGGCGCAGGCGGCGCGTCTCGACGAGGTCCTGTACAACCTCGTGGAGATCTGTCGCATCCTCTCCGTGATGCTGAATCCGTTCATGCCCCAGGCCTCCGCCAAGATCTGGGCCCAGCTCAACCTGCCGGCCGGCGACCTGCCCTGGAGCCTCACCGCCTGGGGCGGCCTCCAGCCCGGTCACCAGGTCGGTGCGCCCCAGCCGCTCTTCCCCCGGAAGGACCTCGCCCCCAAATGAGCGAGAGCCCCTCGACACCGGTGGCCCCGGCCCCCGTCGCCGCTACGCCGCGGGTTGGCGACCGCGTCACGATCGAGATCCACGACCTCGCGTTCGGCGGCGAAGGCGTGGGCCGGATTGGGGACTTCGTCGTCTTCGTGCCGTTTGTCTGCCCCGGCGAACGCGTCGAGGTGAAGCTCACCGAGGTGAAGAAGACCTTCGCCCGGGCGAGCCTGGTCCGCCTGCTGACAACCGCGCCGGAGCGGGTCGAACCTCGGTGCGAGCACTTCGGCGAATGCGGGGGCTGCCAGTACCAGCATCTCGACTACACCGCGCAGCTGCGTTGGAAGCGCAAGCAGATCACCGACCTGTTCGAGCGCGTCGGAGGCTTCTCCAACCCACCCATCCGCGAGGTGATCCCCTGCCCTCAGCCCTACGGGTACCGGAATCGCATCCTCGTCCGGAGCCAGTGGAATGGCCCGGCGCGGAAGCTCAACCTGGGCTACGTCCGCTCCGACTGCGGCCTGGTGTGCGACATCCATTCCTGCGCCATCGCGGAACCCGCGTTGAACGAGGCGCTGCAGCATTGGCGTCGCAACCCGCCCCCAAAGGGCGGCATCAAGACCGTGCTGCGCCTTCCCGCCGAGGGCTGGACGGTGCCCGAGCACAGCTTCTTCCAGAACAACTTCTTCGTCCTGCCCGCACTGCTCGACGCCGTCCGGGCGCGTCTCCGGGATGCGGGTATCCGACACCTGATCGATGCCTACTGCGGGGTCGGCTACTTCAGCCTGTCGCTGGCCGACGCGGTGGATTCCTTCCTGGGCGTCGAGCTCGACGCCCCCGCCGTGAAGGCGGCCCGGGAGAACCAGGCCCGACGCGGCATCACCAACGGGGAATATGTGTCGGGCGACACCGACGCCCTGCTGCCATCCCTGCTCCGACGTCTCGACGCCCGGAAGACCACCGTGCTGCTGGACCCGCCCAGGGTGGGCTGTCGTCCACCATCACTCCATGTGCTGCGTGAGACGCATCCGGCCCAGATCCTCTACGTCAGCTGCCATCCGGCCACCCTGGCCCGCGATCTGAAGCTCCTGTGTGAGGAAGGCCGCTACCGGTTGGTGGACGTCCAGCCCGTGGACCTTTTCCCGCAGACGCAGCATGTCGAGTGCGTCGCCGACCTGCGCGCCGCGTAGGGCAAAGGCCGGCGGGGAGGGACGACTGCCGCTACCACCAGAGAAAGTCGGGGCGCGGACGCAGTGGATTCGTTGTGTCGTTGTCGTCCACGAAGAGGGTCATCAGCTTCGGGTCGCCCATCTCCGCGGGAAACCTGTAGAATGCCGCGTGGGAGTCTCCATAGAGCATCACATGCCCACGAACACCCCGCGCGTTGTGCCACGCACTGCGCGGATCCTCGGGCTTGCGGTTGCCGTGCCACGGGACGTCGCCCTGGATGATCTTGTTGACCGGGCTGAGCGCCACCATGTCGGCCTTGATAGGCCTCGACTCCGGTGAATTCCTAGCGGCTAGGGAATCGCCCGTGACATGCCGGGTCCTGAAACTGTTGACCCCGAACTGGGTCCGGTAGCTGTTCCCGAACGCATCGAAGGAGGTCTTGTTCGGGTAGAAGAAGTCCCCGCGATCCGCCGGACACCGCCAGGAGTTGGTGGCGGCGATGTAGAGGTTGAGCGGCCGGTTGGTCGCCGGCGTGGCCCCTCCGTGATGGTCGTTCACCTTTCCCTGGGCACCGCCGTATGAATTCCAGCCGGTGCAGACCGGATAGCTGTCGCGGTTGTCGTCGACATAGAGCTGGAACGCGACGCCGATCTGGCGCTGGTTGTTGATGCACTGCGTCGTCAGCGCCTTGGATTTCGCCCGGGACAGCGCCGGCAACAGCATGCCGGCCAGGATGGCGATGATGGCGATGACCACCAGCAGCTCGATCAGAGTGAAGCCGGATCCGCGAGACGACGACCGATGAGAAGAGATCCCCGGATCCATGGTTCTGGCTGCGATACAGGGTGGACCGACCCACGGCGAGAGCATTTCCAAAGGCTGGCCACTTTGATCCACCACATGACACCCTTTGCGAATGATCCGATGGCTCGTGGGCTGCGCGGTGGTTTTCTGCTTTGGGGTGATGGGGTTGGCCAAGGAGGCCCGGGACTGGCTCGTCGACCCCTCGCCCTACAAGGCCCGCGTCACCTCCCGCGCCGATGGGAGCGAGCTGGTGCTCGAGAATGGCCTTGTCCGAAGGGTCCTGTTCCTCGGAGCAAACGCCGCCACGGTGGAGTTCTCGTCGATCACCACCGGCGAATCCTGGCTGCGGGCCGTCAAACCCGAGGCTGTGGTCGAGATCGACGGGAAACGCTTCGAGGTGGGCGGACTCCACGGCCAACCGAACACCGCCTTCCTACAGACCGCCTGGCTCCGGTCGATGACCTCCGCTCCAAATGCCTTCCGCTATGTCGGCCACCAGATCGGCGCACCGGTCGAACGGATGCCCTGGAAACGGGTCCGACACCACGCCCCGAACGTCCAGTGGCCCCCGGCCGGGGTCTCTCTCCGACTCGACTTCGCCGCACCCACCAGTGGAGCCGACGGGGTGAGAATCTCCGTCCACTACGAGCTCTACGATGGCCTCCCCTGCTATGGAAAATGGATCACGGTGTCGAACACCGGACCCCGAGTGATCCGGATCGGCCGGTACACGAGCGACCTGCTGGCGGCGGTGGAGCGGGTGTCGGAGGTGGACGAACTGAGCATCGAAGGTCGGACTCCGCCCAACCTGCATGTGGAGACCGACATGTCCTTCGGGGGCATGATGGCCGCTGGGGCAAACCGCCGGAGTTTCCGGTGGCTGGAGGATCCGGAGTTCCGGACACAGGTGAACTACGAGCGGCGCACCCCCTGCCTGCTGGAGGTTGGACCCGACCTCGGACCCGGACAGGGGGTCGGCCCCGGACAGGTATTCGAGTCGTTCCGGGGCTGGGTGATTGCCAACGATTCCACGGACCGGGAGCGGTGCGGTCTCGCGGTGCGGCGCTTCCAACGGACCCTGGCGCCCTGGACGACCGAGAATCCGCTGATGATGCACCTGGTGTCCTCGGATCCGAAGGCCGTCACCAACGCGATCGAACAATGCGAGGCCGTGGGTTTCGAGATGGTCATCCTCAGCTTCGGCAGCGGCTTCAACATGGAGGATGAGCGACCTGAGGTGCTCGAGAAGGCCCGCGCCTGGTCCTCACACGCGAAGAAGCATGGGATCGAGATCGGCAGCTACTCCCTGCTCGGTTCCCGGACGATCGGCCCGGCTGACGACGTGGTGATGCCCGAGGGGCTGAAACCCGTGTTCGGCAATTCCCCCTGTCTGTGCAGCCTTTGGGGCACGAACTATTTCCGACGCCTGTATGAGTTCCACAAAACCAGTGGGTTCACCCTGCTGGAGCATGATGGTTCCTATCCGGGCGACCTGTGCGCCTCGACCCGGCATCCGGGCCACCAGAATCTTGAGGACTCCCGATGGAACCAATGGCGCCAGATCGCGGACTTCTACCGGTGGTGTCGGGCGGAGGGCATCTACCTCAACGTGCCGGACTACTACTTCCTGTCGGGCTCCACCAAGACCGGCATGGGGTACCGCGAGGACAACTGGTCGCTGCCACGGGGACAGCAGGTCCTGCACACCCGACAGAACATCTGGGACGGCACCTGGCAGAAGCTCCCGAGCATGGGCTGGATGTTCGTCCCGTTGACCCAGTACCACGGCGGTGGGGCGGCCGCGACGATTGAGCCCCTCAACGAACACTTGGACCACTACGAGCGGATGCTCGCGAGCAACCTCGGTCTCGGGGTCCAGGCCTGCTATCGCGGACCCCGGTTGTTCGACACCGACCGGACCCGCGAGGCCGTGACCCGCTGGGTGCGCTGGTACAAGGACCATCGGGAAGTGCTCGAGTCGGATCTCATCCACGGGCGTCGGGCGGATGGACGCGATGTGGACTGGATGCTCCACGTGAATCCCCTGGGCCGGGAGAAGGGCATGCTGGTGGCGTACAATCCGCTCGAGGAGCCTGTGACCCGGACCCTCCGTGTCCCGCTGCACTACACCGGCCTCAAGGATCGAGCCCGCGTGACCGATGTGAATGGCAGGGTCCGGACCCTGAAGCTCGGGCCCGACTCCACGGCAGAGATCACCGTGACCGTCCCTGCAGGAGGAATGACCTGGATGCTCTTCGAGTCACCCCGCGGGGCTCGATGAGGTCGGTTGGGACATCCCCGGACCACGGAGCACCCCATCCAACGGGTTGGTTCTCCGCCATCGGGATCCGACCCCAAGCCGGTCCCTTGGAACGGCTCCGACTCTCGCGGGAATCCACGCCGGGCGCAGTAGATCCGCCATTGAGCTCCGCCAGCGTGGTTCCCAGCGACGCGGCAATGGCTTCCAGGACCGATTCGGAAATCCCGAGGTTGGAATAGGGCTTCAGTGGGTCGTAGGGCGCACCGAACCCCTTCGCGGATGTACCGATCTCATGGAAGCTGTGGGAGTCGCTCGACTGCAGTGCTGCGATTACGGCCAGTCGGACGAGGACCGGGTCGCCCCCCAGGATCCTTGCCGAGCTCATGACCCGATAGGTCGTTCCAGAGACGCCACATTTGATGGGCAGGGACGCCCTCAACGCCGAGGCGACGAAATCAGAGGAGGGCAGGACCAGGTTGGCTCGGGTTCCAACAGCCCAGTCCATTCGGGCGTCCCAGCCACCGAGATCATCGATCTCACGCGAACTCAGGAAAAAGCCCCGCTGCTGACCCTGTCGGACGGTGAGGAACAAGGTGCGCGCCAGGGGATTGTTTTCCGCGTCCGCGGTCCTCTCCTCCGGTGCTGCCGGAGACGGCAGACCGAGGAACCGGTAGACATCCCCTCGGAAAAGTCCCGGAAGTTTCGCCTGATAGCGTTCCGTCCTCGCTTTGGCGTGATCGGCATGGATGCGAGTGCCCGGCATCGCCTCCTCGAGGGTCGGATAGAACACCTCCAGGACGTTCGAAGAGGTGATGGTCTGTTGCCAGGGGGCGGGGTGCTCCAGGCGATACAGCAACACCCGATCCAACAGTCGCTTCGCCTCCCGGGCCCCAAACTGGAAGGTTCCCGCCACGTCTGGATCGGCAGCGATCCGGACAAGCACCGGGTGGGCGGCGGAGGTGTCGTCCAAGGCGTCCCTACCCATCAGCATCAGAAAGCGGATCAACATCCGGAAGCGCTCACGGATATTCCCGTTCCGCAGCACCTCCAGCAGGACCCGGGTGCTATCCTCGAAGTGACCCTCCTCGGCCGCCTCCACCATCGCCGGGGTCCGAAGAGAACCCCCAAATCCCGAGGAGACATCCGAGTGCAAGTCATACAGGGCCCGTTCCATCCCGACCCGATCACCGGCACGCGTCTGGACGACGTAGTCCAACACTTTGGCGGAGATACGGCCCAGTTCGGCATCGATCGGATCTCGGAGGGGACCCGGTGAGAGAAGCGCCATGGATACGGCCCGCTCGAAGGATTCCCGCAAGGCCTGGACTCCTGGATCAGAACCCATCCGGGCCCGCTGTTGCTCGACGAGGATCGCAGGGATGTTCCTTGACAGCAGAGCCGTCTGCTCCGGGGTACCCTTCCCCTGGCCGAGGGCCTCGGCGATGTCGAAGAACCGTTCGAGCGACAAGGCCTCTCCCCACCCCGGATCGTTGGAGAGTTCCTCCCTTCGAATCCGTGCACGGGATTGAATGGCGGGATCGGTGGATTCCAGGTCCCTCCGGAGATGCGCCAGCTCGTCGAGCTGCTGTTCGACGGGGCTCTGGTAGATCCGGAAGAACACCATCGGATCCTTCGCGTCAAACCTCCTGGGACGGAGATCCTCAGCGAGATAGATCGAGTTCCAGGGGCCCTGGAGGCTCGATGCACGCTGGAGATACCCACCGCCCGTCCATTCGACGATCACCGAGTCGTCACGACGTGAGATGCCTTCAATGAAACCGACGTCGCCCGAAACCCGCGACGGCAGGCCCAAAATCGCGAGGAACACCCAGACTTGCCAAGGGCCAAGGGCCCTACTGGAACGATGGAATCCGGGTGGCAAGGGTGGTGACATGGACATTGAGAGACGAGAGCGGCAACTCCGCTCCCCGTAACTACGTGTCCTGCCTCCAACTCTCAACTTCCCTCCGTCCCCAGTCTGACGTCCACTTGCCCCGTCCACCTGCCGCCATTTCCATGCCCCGTCCCGTCCACTCCTTCGTCGCTTCCCTCGCCTCCCTCATCTTTTCCGGAACCCTCCTCGGGCACTCGGCTATCGACCCCGTCCCGCGGGGAGAGGAATGGTGGAAACAGCGGCAACAAACCCTGAACCAGCGAGCCGCGGATGCGGGCGGGAAGGCCGAGATCCTGTTCATCGGCGATTCCATCACCCAGGGCTGGGAGAACGAGGGCAAGGAGGTCTGGGCCCGCCATTTTGCTCCGCGCAACGCCGTCAACCTCGGCATCGGCGGCGACCGCACCCAGCACGTCCTCTGGCGTCTCGAGAACGGCAACCTCAAGGGTGTGAAGCCCAAGGCCGCCGTCGTGATGATCGGCACCAACAACTCGAACGGTGAGGACAACACCGTGTCGCAGATCGCGGATGGTGTCTCGGCCATCGTCGCCCGCCTGCGCCAAGCCCTGCCCGATACCAAGGTGCTGCTGGTCGGGATCTTCCCCCGCGGGGAATCCCCAAACAACCAGCGGGGCAAGGTCCTCCAGGTGAACCAGATCCTCTCGCGGCTCGCCGACGGCAAATCGGTGTTCTGGATCGATCTCGGATCGCGGTACGTCGATGCACAGGGACTCATTCCCCGGGATCTCATGCCGGACTTCCTGCACCTCTCCCCGGCCGCCTACCAGATCTGGGCCGATGAACTGGAGGCTCCCTTGGTCCGGGTCGCAGGCGTCTCCGCCGCGGGCACCTCCGCCGCCCCAACGCCTGCTGCGAAGGCCAACGAGGGTCTGACCGGCAAGTGGAAGTTCACGACACCCGGACCCGACGGCCAGCCGGTCACGTTTCCGATGGAACTCACCCAGTCGGGCGGCCGCATCGCCGGCCGGTTCTCCCGCGGAGGGGACCGCTGGCTCCAGATCGAGAACGGGAAGATCGAGGGCAACGAATTCTCCTGGACCGTGAAACGGGATCGCCCGGATGGGCAGACCATGGTCTACCAGATGTCGGGCAAGGTCTCGGGGGGGGAACTGACCGGCAGCGCCAAGACGTCGATGGACGGCAGCGACATCGCCACTTCCTGGACCGCGCGCCGGGAATGACCCCCTCGTCGAATCCACGTCCCCACTTGAGCCCGCCCCGGACGGCAGGTAGCGTGCTTTGCCGAGACTCCAGCCGATCTCACCCCGCCCTCCACAGCCCATGAGCCACTCCCGACTCCTCGAACTCCGCAACCGGACCCTCGCCGTGATCATGGGCGGCGGACAGGGCACCCGACTGTTCCCGCTGACACGCGACCGCGCCAAGCCGGCCGTACCGCTGGCGGGCAAGTACCGGCTGGTCGACATCCCCATCTCGAACTGCATCAACTCGGGAATCATGCGGATGTACCTGCTCACGCAGTTCAACTCCGCCTCCCTGCACCGGCACATCTCCCAGAGCTACAAGTTCGACCACTTCGGCTCGGGCTTCGTCGAGCTCCTGGCCGCGGAGCAGACCTTCTCATCCGCCTCCTGGTACCAGGGCACCGCCGATGCGGTCCGGAAGAACCTGACCCATCTCCAGAACACGGATTTCGACTACGCCCTGATCCTGTCGGGCGACCAGCTGTACCGGATGGATTTCAGACGGATCCTCGAACGTCATGCCGAGACGGCGGCCGACATGACCATCGCCACGATCCCAGTGACGGCCCGGGACGCCTCCGCCCTCGGCATCATGCAGACCAATGGCGAGGGACGGATCACACGCTTCGTCGAGAAACCAAAGGACCCAGCCGTCCTGGACTCCCTGAAGATCGACCCCGCCAGCCATGCCAAGCTGGGGCTCCCGACGGGTGAAGACCTGTTCCTGGCCTCGATGGGCATCTACGTGTTCAACCGGACCGTCCTGTTCGAGCTGCTCAACAACAACCTGGCCGACTTCGGCAAGCACATCATCCCGGGTGCCATCGAATCCCGACGGGTCTTCTCACACGTCTACCAGGGCTACTGGGAGGACATCGGGACCATCCGCAGCTTCTTCGAGGCCAGCCTCGACCAGGCATCGGCCCAGCCGAAGTTCAACTTCTTCGACCCTCCGGTCTACACCAGGCCCCGATTCCTGCCCGCCAGCCGCATCAACGGAGCCGCCTTGGACCGCGCCGTGATCTCGGATGGCTGCATCATCAGCAACGCCCGGATCCAGAACAGTGTCATCGGCATCCGCTCGGTCCTCGAGGAGGGAGCCTTCCTGTCGAACGTCGTGATGATGGGATCCGACTACTACGACTCCCCGTCCAAGAGGTCGCGTTCCGAGAACCTCGACATCCCTCTGGGCATCGGACGCGGCACACGGATCGAGAACGCGATCGTCGACAAGAACGTGCGCATCGGCGAGGGCTGCGTCCTGTCGCCCACCGGCAAGCCGTCCGAGGTCGACCACCCGCTGTACTACATCCGGGACGGCATCCTCGTCATCCCCAAGGGCACCACGATCCCGAACAACACGGTGATCTGAACCGGCTGACGCCGGAACCGCGACCGCCCTCCGGAACCAGGACCCCGAGGCTTGAGATCGATGCTGGGGCCTGTCCTCAACGCCGCCGCCATTGCCGTGGGAGCCTCGCTGGGGTGGATCTGTCGCCAAGGACCTTCCCCGACCCTGCAGCATCGGCTGCGGATTGCGGCGACCGTCTCCACCCTCGCCATCGGCGGGCTGATGATCGCCAAGGCGTTCACCGTCGGCTCGGGCAACCGGCTGGGGACCCTCGCGATCGCACTGGTGTCCCTCAGCCTCGGTAATCTGACGGGACGTCTGCTCGGCCTGCAGCGGCTGCTGTCGGCCGCCCTCGAGTGGTCCGGTCTTCCGCGCGGCACGTCGGCCAGCACCCCCCTGCCCTGGGCGGCGGTGACGATGGTCTTCGCCTTGAACCCGCTCGGGTTTGTGGGTGCGGTGGGCAACGGTGCCCTACTCCTCTGGCATCCGCTCGCCCTGAAGGCAGTCCTCGATGCCCTCGCAGCCTGGGGATTTGTCGCCGCCGGCTCTCGGGGGGTGGCATGGTCCGCCCTGCCCACCTTGGCTTTCACTGGAACGCTGAGCCTGGGCGCAGGGTTCCTCGCCCGCCACGGGCTCGGTGAGAGCTCCCTGACCACCCTCCAGTTCCTGTGCGGGTTCCTGGTCCTGCTGCTCGTCCCAACCGTCTACGGCTGGAAGCGGGTCGCCCTCGCCAACTACCTCCCCTCCCTGATCCTCGCTCCCCTCCTGACCCGGTGGTGGATGGAGAACTGAAACGACATGTCCAAGACCAAGCCAATCCTTCTGGGGGTGCTCGCCTCGGTACCCGTTCTGGCCCTGCTGCTGGGACTGGCCTTCGCCCATCATCACTCCCGGTTCACCCGAAGGGTCAACGCTGTCTTCGATCCCCAGCAGAAGGCCTTCCGTGGCATCTACCTGCCCTGGCCGATCGGACGCCCCACCCTAGCAGGCGGCCTGGAACCGGAGACGTATTGGCGCATCAGATCCCAGCTGGGCTATGACGATGGGGGCACCATCCGCAGCAACGGAATGACCCTGACCCTTCATGCATCAGATGGCACCTTCCTGGTGCATGCAGATTGAGTCCCGGATCAGAGGGGTGGGAACGGTGACGGAATCAGGGACGTGAGTGAACCCAGGCTATGCCTCGTCACGGCCCCATCCAGATCTCCCTAGTGTGAAGCACCCATGAAGGAGATCGGCAATCGCCGAGGCATCAGAAGAAGCCGACGCCCCCCGCAGGGCCGCTCCACCCTCAGGGCCAGGATGGGAACCTTGCAGAGAAGGTCCCTGCCGGCCTCTACGGGTAGAAGTCCTGGCGAAGCTGGCGCTGCAGTTCGTGCACCGCGAGGGTCAGCTCGGCGAAGAGCTCCCACCGTTCCTCGGATCCCTTCCGATCACCCTCGGCCTCCGTCTCGAGACGACGCCGGAGCCGGCTGAACCGTTGTGAGAGCGGGAGTGTGTTGCTGCGATCCCCAAGGACCTCCAGCAGGTGATGCACCCGTGCCGCCTGCTTCCGCGTGCGCCGGATCAACCGCCCGGCGGCCTCGACACCCGTCTCGCCCGATCCGACCCGCAGCAGCAGCGCGCACTCGAAGGCACGACATTGCCGGGGACGCTCCGCGTAGATCCGACAGGTACAGTCCGTGGAGAGAGCGGGACACGGCTGCGCGAACCGGGGCTTCGACCCCGCCACGATCCGGAAGCCGTGCTCCTTCAACCCGTCGACGTCGTCCTCCAACAGGAGCTCGACCCGGCCAAAAAGCGTCCCATCGCAGCACAGACCACATTGGGTGCAGAGGGATCCCGTGGGCGATGGCGGCATCGGATCGGTGGCGGTTCCGAGGGGTCAGTTCGACGGATCGAGCGCGGCCTTGATGTCGTCGTAGATGAGCCGCGAGAGCTCGGAGTCGCCAAGGGAACTGATGCGGATCCGGATCTCGGTCTTGCCGGAACCCAGCCGGCGAAGACGAACCTTCACAGTCTTGAGGTCGTTGGTGAGTCCATCCAGATGCCCACCGGTGGGTGTCGTGGACTGATCCAGGACCGTGACGCCCGAGTGGTTCAGGGCCGCCAGACAGGCACGCCAGGCCGGCCGGAACTCGACGTCCTCGACCGCGATCAGGGATCCCTTGGAATAGGTCATCCCCACCGGCGACTGGGCATCGTTGGTGGTGGCACAGCCTGCCAATCCCGCGAGCAGCACGGCATGCAGGAAGAATCGTATCCGGAGCAGGAACTGGCGATGCATGCACAGATCGATACGCGGATGCCCACCGGCAGCCAAGACCCGTGTCGTCCGGACCGGATTCCTCGGCAACGGGATTCCACCGCCCTCACTTGCCACCAACGCAGAACAGATGTCGGTCCCCACGCAGATAGAGGCGCCCCCCCGCCGGGACCGGTGTCGCCACGATCCGTTCCCCCATCGGGTTCTCCGACAGCAGCTCCAGGCGCTCCCCGACCCTCGCCGAGAACACCACGCCATCCTCCCGGGCCGCATGGAGGATCCCTCCGGCGATGGCCGGCGAGGCGTAGAACGGGCTGGCCGACCTCGGCAACGAACCGGTCCAGAGTGTCCTGCCCGTCTCGGGATCAAGACACGCCACCTCACCCCGATGCCTCAACAGGTAGACCTTCCCATCGAAGACCGCGGGCGTGGTGACGAACACCCCGACATCGTCCCGCTTCCAGGCATGGGAATCGGCACCGATGGTGCCGGTCCCACCGGTGCGGATCCCGCGGAGATGCGCCTGGTTGGGACGATCATCCCGCCCGACCGGCACGATCACCATCTTCCCGGCCACTACCGGTGTCGCGATGGCTGGCCAGTACCCGGTGCCTTCCGGATTGAACCCCTCCGCCGTCCACAACACCCCACCATCGCTCTCCCGATGGGACGTCAGCCGGTCCGCCCCCCAGACCAGCAGCGCAGGCTGGTCGGCCTCCTCATACAGCACAGGCGTCGCATACCCATTGTCATTCTCGGACGGCGCCTCGAAGGACCGGCTGCGTCGCCACCTCATCTCGCCGGACTGCTTGTCGAACGCGGCAATCCAGGAATCCCCCTGGTGCATCCGGGACAGAATCACGAAGCGGTCGGTGACGACCGGGGAGCTCCCCTGGTCCCAGAAGAGACGTTCGGCCCCGAAACGCTCGGTCAGGTTCTGTTTCCAACGGACGCGTCCATCCAGCTCGAGGGCCGCGAAGGTGCCGCTCTTGAAGTACACGAACACGCCCCGTCCATCGGTGACGGGCGAGGCGTTGCAGCCCGAGGCCAAGGTGGAGTGCTTGGGATTGGTGTAGGGACCGAGCTTCACCTGCCATGCGACCTCGCCCGAAGGCGTGACGGCCAATACCGCATCCTCCCCATCTGCTGGGGAGGTCAGGTAGACGCGATCGCCCGAGACGATCGGCGTGGAGGTTCCCTTCCCTGGAAGCGGCAGCTTCCACCGGACTTCGGAGGCCGACCACAGGGTCGGGGTCCGCTTCGAGGTCGTGCTGCCCTGTCGGGTCGGACCACGCCAGTTGGACCAGTCGTCCTCAGGTGCACCCAAAGCGGCACACAGGGTGGACACCGCGACGAGGCCGGACAGGACGGAACGAACCAGGAAGGCGCTCCGGGGGGTGGAATTCGGTTTCATGGGCGATGCGGGGAACGTATGGAACCGATCCGGAGGCTTCGAGTGGGAATCGCCAAGGGGGGGGCACGAAATCTCGGTCGACAGACAGGGAACGGCGGACGATGGGTGGCTCCATCCATGGATTCCCGGAAGTTTGGGATGGCTGAGGGATGCTGGAGTCGGAAAGGATTTCTGCCACCCGCTTGAAAGCCCTGCTCGAAACATCCGTCCGCCGCACCGATCGCGCCTTCCTCGTCGCGCTCGAACTCAAGTCCGGCGACAGCGGGAACGTCCGGGACTCGCTCGACGAGCTGGCCGAGCTGGCGACCACCGCGGGCCTGAGGGTCGTCGGCGACGGCACCCAGAAGATGGAACATCCGAACCCCTCGACCTTCATCGGCGCCGGCAAGGCCGAGGAGTTCGCCAGCCAATGCCGGTCGCTCGAGGTCGACACCGTCCTGTTCGACGACGAATTGACGGCGGCGCAGGCGCGCAACCTGGAGGAGATCTTCAAGACCAAGGTCCTCGACCGGACCGGCCTGATCCTCGACATCGTCGCGGGCCGCGCCCGGACCCGGGAAGGCAAGCTGCAGGTCGAGCTGGCCCAACTCGAATACCTCCTGCCACGCCTCACCCGTTTCTGGACCCACCTCTCCCGCCAACGCGGCAGCACCGGTTCCATCGGCGGCGAAGGCGAATCCCAGCTCGAGGCCGATCGCCGCAAGACCCAGGAGCGGATCGACAAGATCCGGGATGAACTCGACGTCGTCCGCCGCCAACGGACCACCCAGCGGTCCGGACGGCAGCGCCACCAGTGGCCCCTCGCCTCGATCGTCGGGTACACCAACGCGGGCAAGTCCACCCTCCTCAACGCCCTGACCGGCGCGGGGGTCCTCGCCGAGGACAAGCTGTTCGCAACCCTCGATCCCACGACCCGACGCCTCCGTCTGCCCACCAACCAGAACGTCCTTCTCTCCGACACCGTCGGCTTCATCCGCAAGCTTCCGCACGGCCTCGTCGAATCCTTCAAGGCCACCCTCGAGGAGGTGGTCGAGGCCGACCTGCTCGTCCACGTGGTGGATGCCAGCCATCCCCAGGCCGAGGAGCAGATCGAGGCCGTCAATCGGGTGCTGCACGAGCTCGATGCCGATGGGAAGCCGACGCTCATGGTCTTCAACAAGACGGACCGCGAGGTGGGCGCCGCGGTCGCAGCCCGGCTCCGGAACCAGTTCCAGAACGCCGTCTGCACCTCGGCACGGACCGGCAGCGGCCTGCAGGAACTGATGTCCGAACTCGGGATCATGCTGCGTCCTGTGCGCGCGCTCCTGCCGCTGTCCATCCCTCATGCCGACGCTGCTGTGATCGCCCGGCTGCATGCCATGGGACAGGTCCTCGAGAGCGACTACTCCGGCGAGACCGCCCGATTCCTGGTCCAGATCCCTCCGCATCTGGTGCATGAATTCCGTCGGTACGAGGTGCCCGAGGCGACCCCGGAACCCGCCCCGGCCAAGCGGCCCCGGAGACCGGTCGGGACCCAGGCCTCGGGTCGTTAGGGGAACGCGGGAACGTCCGGACCGGGAGGGCAACGGCATTCCGCCAAAGCTCTTTGGAAGGAAACAGGCCGGCCACTCGATGTGTCGTCGGGGACCCCCCCGCGACATGAATGCCTCCTCCTCACCCGTCCAGTCCTCGCCGTTCATCCGTTGGTTCGCCGACATCACCCTCGCCGACATCCCCGCCGTCGGAGGAAAGAACGCCTCGCTCGGCGAGATGTACGGACATCTCAGCCGAAAAGGCATCCGCATCCCCAATGGTTTCGCCCTCTCCGCCGACGCCTACCACCGATTCCTTAGCCTGGCCGGGCTTGAGGAGCGCATACGAGGCCACCTGAGGGAAGTCGACACACGGGACGTCGGATCGCTCCAGGTCGCCGGCCGGGAAATACGGAACCTGATTCTCGAAACGCCGTTCCCAGCCCATCTGGAGGAGGCGATCCTCGAGGCCCACGAGCAGCTGCAGGACTCCATCGAGTCGGAACTTCGGGTGGCGGTGCGCAGCAGCGCCACCACCGAGGATCTGCCCGAGGCCAGCTTCGCCGGACAGCAGGAGACCTTCCTCAATGTACCGGGCGGACGCGCGTTGATCGACGCCTGCCGACGCTGTTTCGCCTCCCTCTTCCTCGATCGCGCCATCAGCTATCGGGTTGACCACGGGTTCGACCCCTGCGGCGTCGCCATCTCGGTGGGGATCCAGCACATGGTCCGATCCGACCTCGCCACCAGCGGGGTGGCCTTCACCCTCGACACGGAGACCGGATTCCGGGACGTCGTGCTGATCAATGCCGCCTACGGTCTCGGCGAGAACGTTGTCCAGGGCTCGATCACCCCCGACGAATGCTATGTGTTCAAGCCGACCCTCAAGACCGGCTTTCGACCCGTGCTCCGGAAGCGGATCGGATCCAAGGAGTACAAGCTGGTCTACGACAGCGAGTCCGAACTCCGGGTGAAGAACGTCGCGGTCCTCGAGGCGGATCGGCGGCGGTTCTGTCTCTCCGAGGAGGAGATCCTCCAGCTCGCCCGTTGGGCCTGCAAGATCGAGGACCACTACTCCGAGCTCAAGGGCTCCCCAGTCCCGATGGACATCGAATGGGCCAAGGATGGCCTGACAGGGGACCTCTACATCCTCCAGGCCCGTCCCGAAACGGTCCAGTCCCGCCGGGCACCCGATCAGATCGAGATCCATCGGCTCCTGCGACGTGGCACGCCGCTCGTCGTAGGACGCAGCATCGGGGAACGGATCGCCTCCGGAAAGGTCCGGGTCATCCCCTCGGTATCGGCCATGAAGGACTTCCAGGAGGGGGAGATCCTGGTCACCGAC